>Ga0209631_10001456_pt1 | contig 30396 bp, 41 predicted proteins | sample COG_08_FD_184752 | JGI IMG/M metagenome (GOLD analysis project Ga0209631, IMG submission 184752) | Pelagic Microbial community sample from North Sea - COGITO 998_met_08 (SPAdes) (version 2) | ecosystem: Environmental > Aquatic > Marine > Neritic zone/Coastal water | place: Helgoland, sampling... | reverse complement strand
GTTAGTGGGCCTCGTTTTTTTTTCGCTCTCCGCCAAATAATCCCAATATTTTGAACAATGGCAGAAGATAAAGACAAGAAATCCAAAGCAAAGACGCGGGCACCACACGGAGTGATGGCTAAGCGTCAACAGGCAGCTAAGCGCGCGGCTCAGAAGGCTAAGCGGGCGGCGTCAGCTTTGCACGAATTGTCTACAGTCGAGTACAAGCAGCAGAAGCTGGCAGAGCTTAGGGGTGACATCGAGATGTGCCGCCACACGGGCAGAGTTACAGCTCTGGCCCAGCTGCACAAGATAGAGATGCAGACTCAAGAGGAGCTTGAGCAGTGCAGGCGAGAAGAGGCCGACCCACTCGAGGCCATGGACTCTACGCAGTTGCTACAGTTCATCCAGGGCGTAGTGCTTGAGCTGCCAGCGTCACTACAAGATCAACTGTCCGCCACACTCGGAGCAGTGCGGGCACGCAATGTCGTTAGATTAGATACACCCCCCCATGATGATCGAGATGCCAGTTTGAAAATTACAGGCACTAAAACCCGAGGTAGTCGTTGAACCTCAACGCTCTAGCGCGAGGCCTGCAGAGTATGCAGGATCGGGCCAAGACCAGGCCACTTGAGTTCGCTCGATTCACTCCGCCACAGCTCGCGTATCTGCAAGACCAGAGCCGCTTTAAGCTCATGCGAGGCGGTAACCAAGTAGGCAAGAGCTACGCTCAATGTGCTGAGCTCGTCTGGCGCTGCATGGGTGAGCACCCCTACATCGAGGTACCACCAGCGCCCACAGAATGTTGGCTGGTGTGCCATAGCTGGGAACAATCGCTCAGTCTTCAGGACAAGATCTGGGAAGTGCTACCTAAAGACCTCATACACCCTGATACGGAGTACAACCCAGGGCGGGGCTTTAGAGGCAAGGTTCCAATTATCGCTTTTAAGAACGGCAGCAGGCTCCGCATCAAAACGACTAACCAGGGCTCACTGGGTGTGGCCTCAGCTACTATCTCATTCGTTGGAATCGATGAGCCACCACCACGGGCTATCTGGGGTGAGCTGTCCGCGCGTGTGCTCAGAGCTGGCAACCTCGGAGGAGTAGGGCTGACTATGACGCCAGTCGGCAGACCTTGCGGATGGCTGCAGGATCTATGTGAGGCGGGCATGATTAAAGATCACCCAGCACCGCTGACAGTTGAGAACGTCACACCTGAGGGCGGGCTACCTATGCTCACCCAAGAACAGATAGACGATGTGGCCGCGCGTTATCTGCCGATGGACAGACCGCAGCGGCTGCTGGGTGAGTGGAACGGGCCGACAGAGGGCCGCACGTTCGAGGCCTTTGAGTCTTCGATGGTCTGCCACGATAAGCCGCCAGCAGGTGTCAAGGTGCAGATAGGTGTGGGCATCGATCACGGAGCTGACGCCGGGTCACAGGTCGCTATCTTAGTGGCTGTTGATAAGTCAGGCAGACATCCTCGGATCTGGGTGCTTGATGAATACACCAGCGGCGGTGAAGCTGTAGACCCAGAACAGCACGCACGCGGTATGCTTGCTATGCTCAGACGCCAGGGCATGAACTACCACAGCGTTGACAGATGGGTAGGCGACAGAAAGTATGGAGGCAAGCGATATGGTGGGAAGATGGGTAACAATCGTCTTATGCGTGCTTTTGAGAATGAGCTTGGCATAGGCGCAGGATCGCTACCGTTCACTATTAGAACTGCACACAAGCCGAGAGGCTCAGTGTATGAGGGCTGCAGCATCTTAAATGAGGTAATGATCCACAAAGGGTTCTTTGTAGACCCCAGGTGTAAGCAGCTCATCAAGAGTGTAGAACACTTCACTTTCGTAGATAACGAATACAAACACGCGATCGACGCACTTCGCTATGGAGCTGTTGAGTTAATCACTCGCAGACTATATGCTCCAAGCAAGCTGAAAATGTATTAAGATAGGGCAGGATTATTATGGGCCTAAGTCTCACACGCGCCACACCACACCCACCAGCAGCACCCACAGCCGAGGACGCCCGGCGCTGGGAGCATTCTGGTCTGCGTATGCGTATGCTCATCGGACGCTGGGAGGATGACCTCGAGCACGCGGTAGCACTTCACGTCGACCCGAGTAGGCAGGCAGCCTGGGGCACTCCTGATCTGAGCTCGAACATCTTTCGATCAGTGACCAAGCAGCTTAGCGTGATGTATGACCGCGCACCTGTAGTGGATCACCTTGAGGGTAATGACATCGGGCTTGAGCTCATCAAGGCTGTAGACGCTTCCGGCCTGTGGGCCATGATGCCGCGCTTCGCTGCCAACGTGATTGGCTGCCGTGAATTTTACATGGCTATCAATGCCACTGCAGACGGTGAGCTTATCTACAGGCCTGTAGCGCCTAACCGTATCATCGCTCTGGCAGATGCTGAGCGCCCAGATGTGCCAGTGTTTATCAGAGAGCTGAGGCTCAGAGAACACCCAGAGACGCGCGAGATCATCTGGACCTGGCACGAGCTGGACATCAGAGATGAGGCCAACCCAGTAGAGCGGATCCTCAATACTGATCACGCGGGCAAGGCTAATGTAGATCTGACCGTAGCGTATCTCGGAGCAGAGCGCAGCGGAGAGGCCTACCCATATCGAGACGCAGCAGGCAAGCCCTTCATTCCTGGAGTGCTCTACCACGCAGAGAAGACGGGGGCGCTATTCGATGCCTATGAAGGCTCAGAGGTCGTCTACGGCAGCCTCAACTGTGCTGTGTTCTACTCCATGTTCGGTCATACATTGCGAGACGCTTCCTGGCCTCAGCGCTATTGCATCGGGGCAATGCCGATGGGCATGGGCCTTGAGGATGGAAACAACAACAGCAACCGCAGAGCGATCAGCACCGATCCGGCTTCTATCTTGATGTTTAGCGCAGACGGTGATCTTCAGCCCCAGCTGGGACAGTTCGCTCCTGGGTCTGACGTGTCTAAGATGCTCGAGGCTATCAGTAGCTATGAGCAGCGCGTGGCTGAGTTCGCTGGCGTCTCACCTGCAGATCTGCAGCGCTTAGGAGGCACTGCACGAAGCGGCTACGCCATCAGCATAACGAACAGCGGAAAGCGGGAAGCTCAACGCAAATTTGAGCCGATGTTTAGGTCTGGAGATCTAGAGCTCTTGAGCATAAGCGCTAAGATGCTCAACAGAATGGCAGGCCTGAGCGTACCTGAGAAGGGCTACACTATCCGCTATCAGTCGATCCCACTCAGCGAGCAGGAGCGAGACGGTCTACGCAAGGATCTGATTGAGAAGGTACAGGCCGGTATCATGTCCAAGGTTGACGCTTATATGGAGCTGCACCCAGGTCTCAGCCGTGCAAGGTCTATAGAAGCTCTGCAGCGTATTCAGACAGAAGAGCTGATCGCACCTACACCACAGCTTCCGGGCATGGCAGGCATGGGCGGTGCTGCTGCGCTACCAATGGGCGAGGCTCCAGAGGTAGACGCAGAGGGCAACATCACAGACGTCGGCGATCGTGTGGTTCTCAATGGAGCGCAAGTCACAGCAGCTCAAGGCATTGTTGAGGCTGTAGCGTCATCAAAGCTGCCACGGGACACGGGCTTAAACATGCTCATCGAATTCTTTGGTATTCCGCCAGCCGCTGCAGTCCGCATTATGGGCAAGGTCGGTCTAGGTTTCAAGCCATCAATACAACAATAGGAAGGACTAACTATGGGCGTTTCATGTCCACACTGTAGCAAGGATGTAGCAGGCTTTGTGCCTGAAGAAAGACTAAGCAAGATGGCAGCAGATAAGCGGGAAGCGCTCGCACAGCTTGAGGCCTTTAAGAAAGAGACCGAGGTATATCGCACTAAGGCTGAGACAGTTGAGGCGCTGACAGCAGAGCTGACAGAAGCACGCAACCACGCGCAGAGCTTGACCACTAATCACACCAGACAGCTTGATGTTTATAGACACGGGATCACGGATGCCGAAGATGTGGCAGACCTCTTGGCTATCTATGAGCGCAGAGCACCTGAGGGCACAGCGCTTGCTGAGTGGCTCAGCAATAAAGACGCACTGCCTAAGGCTGTCTCTGCACTGCTTGGCAGCAGCGCACCAGCGGGCGCACCGCTCGAGGCTACACCGCAAGCAGCACCGCCAGCAGCAGCAGCTACACCGGCTGAAGTGGTCCCGTCCAATCCAATCCTAAACGGCGCAGCACCTGCACCCGTGGCTTCTGCCAATGTGGGCGCAGTCGCAACGCCTCCTGCTCGAGCTCTGCCGTCTGCATCTGACATATCGAACATGTCGATCGATGAATACAAAGCGCATAGAGACACACTCATTGCGGGCTTGACGCAGCAGCGTTGAGTTAGATAGACTTTCACTGAGGCCGCAGGTCGCACCTGTAAAAAGCGGAACGGCAGAAAACCACAATCAATAAAACCGTTCCTTTTTAGGGGTACATCATGACTATTAAGCATTCCGGACTCGAGACCGATCTTCGTCTCGCAGCAGTCCTTGACCAAGAGATCGCACTCAAGCTTGCCGATCGCTCATCCATCCGTAACAGCGGAGCTGTCCGCAGCTATGGCCTTATCAATGGCCGCGGCTCAGACACACTTACTATTCGCATCGCAGGCCTTGACGGTTACGACAAGTTCGCCGTTACTGCTGATGAAGATACTGACGTGTCAGAGACCGCTCTCACTGATGCCAGCGTAGCGCTTGCCGTTGCACGTTACAGCCTTCGTCGTGACCTTGGCGATCTTGCTGAGCTTACAGGCCTTCCAGGTTCAGACATCTCTGTAGATCGTCTGGCTTCCTCGATGGTCGGTGAAGCTGAGCAGCTGTTCATGGCTCTCGTAGGTGATGCAATCCTTGCCTTCGGTACCGATAAGGGTGCTAAGACAACCGAGCTCAGTGTTGACAACTGGTTTGACGCTATCTCTACTCTGCAGTCCGCTGGCAATACAGGCGCTACATACGCTCTGATTAACCCATTCCAATTGGGCCAGCTTCAGAGCAGCATTAGAGCTGAAGCAGGAGCGATCCAATTCGTGCCTGCAACTCAAGAGATGCTGGCTGTAAAGGGTGCAGGATACGCAGGCATGTTTGCTGGTGTTGACATCTTCACCAGCAACCAGCTTGATGACACAGGCGGCGGCTACGATGGCGGCATGTGGGCTGAGGGTTGCCTCGGATACGCAGAGGCAGCACCAATGATCAGCCAGGGCGCTACAATGCGGCCTGCAGCTTCACCGGTTGTGGTTGAGTTTCAGCGAGACGCCAGTAAGGCATTAACCGAGGTTGTAGGCCACTATTACGTCGGTTGCTCTATCATTCAGGATGGTATGGGCGTCGGTCTGCTCTCTACTACATGAGCACTTTAGGGTGCCCCGAGGTGTGGCGGCTTCGTCCGTCCTTCCTCGGGGCCACTCCCCCTCGGGGCTCCCGTTTTATATAAGGAAGGACAAAACACATGGCGCATGATTTCGGATCTATGGGAACAGTGGTAAGCGGCGCAGCAGCCAGCACCACCCCAGGGGCAAACATTCTACCCGAGATGCCCCGGGCTAATTTCTATCTGATGCACAACCCGGAAGGCTGGGAACCCGTAAAGCGGGACGATGGCGGCTGGGAGTGGCTGCCAGTGCTGAAGCGGCTACTGATTAAACCTGGCGTCAATGGCGTCAGAGGCGGCAAGGGCGGCGCGGATGATAGCCAGGCGCGGATGGGATACCAAGACCGAGGCTGGACTATCCTTAGCCGCGAGCTTGGCTACATCATGCGGTATCCATGCAAGCGAGGATACAGCTACTACCTGACTTGGGATAAACCGATCAAGGCAGGCAGGCGGCTTGTAGTGCGTCACGATACAGAAGGGTACAACGACTTCAGACGCAGCCTTGTAGAGGATGGGCTAATCTCTGCGCCTATTCCTGAGGTGCTCGTAGGTGTTCTGGATAGCTATCAGAAGCAGATAGATCGGAACGCTAAAGACATACACATCCCTACAGTCAAGGCTAAGATTGATGAGGCACAAGCTCTGATCACTGGAGCCAGAGAGGCTGCAGCTGAGCTGACCAGCAAGACTAAGCCAAAGCGCACCCGCGCCAAGAAGGCGGCACAATGAGCAAAAAACAAAAGACGCGCGAGAACATCGACCAAATGACTGCTAGGATCATTGACTCCCAGCGCAATAACGGTCAGACTGTAGACAGGGCCGCAGTTAGAGAACGGGTCAGAGAATCATTTATCCGCAATGAGCGGGACAACAACAACAGATAAGCCGCAGCGTCTGCTGCATTGGGGATCTCAATGGCTTCTAAATTCGCATACCGTTACCGCAAGCCCGTTGCATCAGTTGGAGTGGGTGTCCGCACCTCAGCCACTGAGGCAGACAGCTCTACTCCTACAATCACTGCAGGAGCAGGCGCACCATCAGCTACTGAGGCTAACGGCTCAATCTACTTGCGCACTAACGCCACTAACGGTGACGACGCTGTCTATGCTCGCATCGGTGGCGCCTGGGTGGCGATCAAGGGTCAGACTGCGTAAACCTTTGAGCAAAGGGTAGGCAGATGCCAGCCTCAGATTATGAACAACCGTTCACGGCTCGGATCCCCTTTCCAGAATATATGGAGAGGGGCAAAGCTCAGGCCGTCAAGCTTGAGGTATACAGAGAGGGAGTCTTGCAAGCTCCCGCCTCTGGCACCTTTACGCTTTACGATGCATCAGGGCTGGCAGTTGTAGACGCGCAAGCGATCACAATCACTGGAGACGTAGCGCACTATACGATCCCAGCTTCTGTCATTCCAAGCACTACACCAGTAGGCGAGGGCTGGCAGCTTGAGTGGGCTCTGACATCTCCGGCTGGAGTGACGCGGACCTTCAGACGGTCTGGCTCTTTGGTTCTCAGAGCATTGTTTCCAGTAGTGACAGACGTAGATCTCACCGCTTGCTATTCCGATCTTGATGACCTCAGGCCGTCAGATGTTACAAGCTATCAAGAGCCTATAGATGAGGCCTGGCGTCAGATTATCGGGCGTCTCGTAGGGCGTGGGCGCTTTCCCTACCTCATTCTTGACCCTTGGGCATTGAGAGAGATCCATCTCGAGACAACGCTCTCTCTGATCTTCAGAGACTTTGCGAGCTCAATAGGAGAGGGCCGCTATCTTGATCTGGCAGAGAGCCACAAGAAGACAGCAGCTAGTGCCTTTCGTTCTCTGACATTCCGCTATGACAGCGACCATGACGGCCGCCCAGATGGACAGGGTAAGCGCACAGCAGCAGAGCCTGTCATCTACCTCAGCAATGCACCCAGGGGCCGCTGGGGAGGCCGCTGATGCCTGCCACAGTAAAGAGCCTAAGGCAACGCGTAGAAACTGCCATAGACGCAGTGACGGGCTTTACGCCGGCTAAGCATCCCTACAACGTCTTTGGCCGCGATCCTGCTTCAGTGCTTCACAAGCGCTTTGCTGTGGGTGTGCCACGTACGGAGCCCGTTCCTAACAGGCGGCAAAAGACAGCAGACGGCGCCGTGTGTAACACCGCTCTGGGTGTCACCTACTGCATTAGAGTGAAGCCTAAAGATCAGGTGGCCAGCTACGATGAGAGCCTCGATGCAGAGGCTGAGATCATTAAGGCTGTTATGGCAGAGTCTACAGCTCTCAGGGCTGATGCCTCTATCTCTTTCGCTGGTGTTGTTATGAGAGAAGTAGATCCGGCCGGTGAGTGGATCATAGGCGAGATCGAATTCACAGCTCTACACATTCTGGACCTGGATTAAACATGGACAAAAAAACCGCTAAGGCCTTCCTCAATATGCACGCTCCAGGCTGGGCTGATGCTGAAGTAGCTAGCCACTATATTAAGAGCTCTGTAGATCCAAAGCGTCGAGCTGAGTGCATGTCAGCATTGACGGCGCACAACAGCGCGCAACCTGCTAAGATTACCAAAACCAAAGCCAAGCCAGCTGGCAAAGCTAAACTTAAAACCACCACCACCAAGGAGGGCTAAACGATGGCCCACTCTACAGTAGTCAAGAATTTCCGGGACGGCTCGCTCTCCATTGCCGATGGCGCAGGATCACCCGCTACACACACAGTACAGTATGAGGCTGGAGACTTTAGTATCTCAGGGCTCGTAGCAGGACAGAAGGAGCTGGCGACTTACCTAGATCGCGGAGACCTGGCCTCTATCCGTCACACGAATGTCAGCTTTCCAAGCGGATCATTCTCGATGCACATGACCGACGTGAGCTCTGGCGGGTATAGCACTGCAGTCGACTTGATGCTGAAGCAGGGGTCACACGCTTCTGCTGTCTCTACTCTTGGCGCCAACGCTGAAGTGTACGCAGTAAAGCTGACGCTAACAATCGAGGAGAGCGATCACTCAGGGGGCGATGATCACACGATCGTTCTCGACGATTGCGTGTGCTCAGTAGATATGGCAGAGGGTGACCCAAACAGCATGTCTGTTAGCTTTACCTGCTACGGCGCTATCACTCTCACTTGATCAACCTGAGGAAGGACAACCATGCAGGCAGATAAAGTAATTGTGGATCTAAGCGGCAAGCAATACACGGTAGAGCTACCACCTTTCGCAGAGCGGGAGGATATCGCTATCGGGTATGGCGCAGAGGCTAAGCACCCGCGCAGACAGCAGCGTGCGCTGGTGGGGGCCCTTGGTCTCTGTGTCCCAGCTCTCGGGCTTGGAGGGGTTGATCTCTACGAGGAGCTCGACCTGGATTTAGTCAAGTATGGCGGACGGGTGTACTCGGCTGCTATCGCTAAAGGTCTCGATCGTCAGGAAGTCATAGACGCCTCGGTGAAGTGTTTTACCGCAGTCTGTGAGAGCTTATTTCCTCGTGAGACAGACGTAGAAAAGAAAGCAAATTTTACCGCTCCCCAAGAGGATCCGCAGACCGCTTAGCGGTTCTCCTGGGGTTAAAACATGCGGGGGATCCACATTGGTTCTACCGCCTAACTACCGAGGAGCGGATCGCAGTGCTTGCCGTAAACAGACCAGAGCAGAAGAAAAAGCTAACCCGAGCGGGTCAGCTCTCTAAGCGGGTCAAGGCAGCCAGCGCTGATGCTGAGTCTTTCTGGCTTGGGGGTTAAGGTGGCAGCATCCAGAATAAGAGTAGGCACAGGCAAGGCCTCTATAGATCTGACGGGCACTAATACGATGTTGGATCGTGTGGTCAAGCATTCTACTAAGGCGCTACGCAGGCCGCTTGAGGATGCCATGCGGGAAATCTACGCAAGCGTCAGGCAGGAGTGGCCTAAGCCCACCAAGGCTAATCGGGGCGGAAACCGTAGAAAGAGAAAGCAAGGGTTTAACCCTAAGGGCTGGGCGTCTACTGGATTCTCACAGCGCAATTTCCGCTGGCAAACCTTTATCGATCCAAGCAAGAACAGCTTGAGCATTGCCGTAGCGCTACTGAACCCAGCCCAGAACCATCCAAGAAAGGGCCGCTATCTATACATGGCGCGCGAGCCCTACCCATCTCGTAAGTTCTACTGGCGTGAGCTGATAGGTAAGCCAATGAGAAGACGCTCTAAGCGTTTAATCCCAGAGCTCGCTGAGGCGCAGCGACGAATGTTGGAGGGCAAGTAAGATGGCCGCACGCGGATCAATCGATCTAAGCTTTAGAGCTGACCTGAGTAACTTGACGCAGCAACTGGCCAAGATGCCGGAGGTCACAGAGAAAGAAGCCAAGGCAATGGTTAAGGCTCTCGAAAAGCAATTTAAGAGCGCCGAAAAGGCAGCAGAGAATGCGGCCAAGAAAGCCGAGAAGGCTTGGAAGAAATCAGGCAAGGGCGTACGCGGCGCAGCGGCAGATGTCGGCGGATACAACGACAAGCTAAAGAGTCTATCAGATACAACAGGTGAGGCAGACTCAGCGATCAAGGGCTTTGGATCTGCTGTTGGACTTGTCAGCCCTAAAGCAGAGAAAGCGTTCTTTGTGGTGGGTGAGCTTGCAGGCAGTGTAGAGGGTCTGAGCCGCTTGATGATTGCGGGCATGGGTCCGCTCGCTCTGGTCACTGCTGCTGTAGCAGCCCTGGGCGGGATGTATCTAAAGGCATCCTCAGATCTCAAGGCTGCAGAGGAACAGATGCAGGCCTCCTCTGAGGCAGCCGCAGCAATGGCTGAGATGTTTGGCAGACTCGAGGACAGCATAGCGGATGCAAAGTTCGATCTACTTGCAGCTCAGGGCAAGAAGAGCGCAGAAGAGATTGCACGCCACACCGCAGAGATGCGGGCTAATGCTGCTGTATCTGCAGACTTAAAGAAGGCCACAGATGAACACGCAGCCGCGCTAAAGAAACAGAAAGAAGGGCTCAAGACTGTATCAGAAAGTACAGCAGGTCTATCTGCGCATCAGAAAGCTGGCATCGATGGCGCTAAGCGATACAACAAGGAGCACGGGCCTTCACTACAAGCTGCAGTAACTCGAGCTGCCAACACTGTAGAAGGACTCAGAAAGAAACAGGCAGAGCTGGCCGATACCTACGCAGCTACAATCGTTCAGAACACCAAGAACAAAGCAGCGCAGAAGACAGCCACGAAGAGCACCAAGCAGACCACGGACGCGATTGATGAACTGATCAAGACTGCAGAGGGCTTGATCCCAGACGATAGAAGCCAGATCGAACAGATGGCAGATCAGCTTGCAGAGTTGCAAGCAGCAGCAGACGCGAGCGCCCCAGCTGCAGCCCGGCTGGCTCCGAGCATCAAGGCACTTGGACAAGCGATCGATCAGGTCCAGGCTAATGAGCTACTGGCTGAGCTCGATAAGCTGCCGACATCTGCAGCCAAGCTTGACGAGCTCCAGAAGCGCGCAACCGATCTAAACAAAGTAGAGACGCCGATAACACGGGCCAGGATTCTACTTGCGGAGCTGAGCGCAGAGGCTGAGAAGTCACCGCAGGCGTGGGAACAATTAGCCCCAGCAATCCGAGAGACCCAGGCCACACTGGACCAATTGAACACCGAGCAAGCAAAGCAAAAGCTGCTAGAGCTCTCGAACCAGATCAGCTCGATTGGCGGCAACATCACCCAGGCTATGTCTAATATTGCGGCTATGAATATGGCTGGAGTAATGAAGACAGGCCAGAAAGCTCTTGAGGTATTCGACGAGCGGGCTGAGGGTCTCAACGAGCGGATAGCAGAGATCGATGAGCAGATCACAGCCAGCACCGATGAGGCTACAAAAAAGCAGCTTGAGGCCGAGAAGCTACTACTTGAGGGCCGCTTAGAGCAGAATGAGAAAAACAGAGAGAAGCAAAAAGAAGTAGAGAACGCAGCAATCAAGCGAGCGTTTAAGCTTCAGCAAGCAATGAACCTAGCCTCAGTAGCTATGAACACCGCTACAGCAATTATGAATGTATGGGCCACTATCCCAGCACCTGCAGCGCCTGTAGCCAGTGCTGCTGTAGCAGCTCTCGGGGCAACTCAGGCCGCTATGGTGTTGAGTCAAGAGCCGCCAGAGATGCACCTCGGAGGTATGGTCAGAGCTGATGAGAACATGATCAAGGCCAGAGCAGGAGAGGGCATCCTTACCCGTCAGGGCGTGCAAGCTATCGGCGGCGAGGCAGGGCTCGCAGCAGCCAACCAAGGCGCAGCGTCTGGCGGTAGTATAGTAGTGCAGCAAGTGTATAAGCATCGAGTGTTAGACACTGTGCTAACAGACTCAATAAAGCGCGGAGGGCCTATCACTGCTGAGTTAAACAGACGCAGTAGAAGAGGACGGCGCAACCCCCACCGCAGAGCTAGCTAATGTCAGACCATACGCAAGATCACTACAGAGGCCTCATTCTAAGAGATGACCGCTTCAGCGCAGCTAACGTCACTATCTCGCCAGCCGCACAGCAAGCAGGGCCAGTAGTAGGTGAGCCGACAGTAACAGCAGGGCACGGCTATATGGATCTTGAGGCCACGGGCACATCACCTGCGGACAAGGCCTACCAAGTCAGATGCGTAAAGCCAGGCAACGCAAAGGGCACTACAACGGGCGGCCGCTTTGCATGGAAGAACAAAGCCGATCCCATTACAAGCTGGCGAGACTGGCACCCTGTGAGCTTCATTACAAGCTCTGAAGTATTGGCGGTGAACAACTCAGTATTGGCCGGAAACCTGTGGCCACACGCCATCACCAGCAAGGATGGCTATGTCCACGCAGTCTATGCAATTGAGGACTCAAGCGGGCCGACCTCCGGAATATATGTAAGGACGTTGGACCCGGCTACAGGTGTATGGTCTATCGTTAACATTGGGACCCAGGCCATTAGCGCGACTCATCGAGTAGCAGCGCCATGCACTATTGTCGAGCTCCCCACAGGCCGCCTAATTGTGCTTGCCGGGTTTTCTTATGCGTCAATAGATACCTTTTACTCTGACGATCGGGGGGCAACCTGGGCCAGGTCTCAAGCTCAAACTGACCCAGCGCTGGAAAGCTACGGCATTAGGGACATCGATCCGCCTGCCTCAACAATTCACACCACTACCGTACACTATCAGGCCGTCTATCATAATGGCTATATCACTTTAGTAAGAGAAATAATCACGCAGAATCCAGCAGAGATGCACGAGATTGATCACTATGTGTCCGAGGACTTCGGGGTCTCATGGCGCTTTGTCGAGAGGTTCCAGCCAGATCTCACTGTGCTAGTCGGTTCTGGTACAAGCTTAGAGAATGTCTACAATCCGTGTCTTGTAGTCGATGAGCTTGGCGGTGTGCTGATGCTGTATTCTACAGCGTCAATTGCTAACGTTGTGAAGTACACCCGGAAGTCTACACCCTATGCGAAGTTTGCAGAGAACCCGGATTTCAACACGGCGATCGGCACGTTCCACGAGGCGGGCGGAGGCGCCATGGGTAACTTTACTGCCTGTGTAGATCAGGAAGGGTATCTCTGCGTAGCTCACCAAGGCGCAGCTCTGGGCGGCACTGTCGCTAACGGGAGAGGCCGCGCATACTGTAGCCGCTACGACTTGAGGAACCCTAGCGTGCTTATCGATGACGACAGATCACAAGGCTCAGCATTCTATGGGCTTTCCGAATCGGGCACTAGTGCCCAGCAGTGGCCGCTGTTGTCAGTAGAGCCGCGCTTTGGTAGTGTCTTAAAGCGCAGCCGTAGCACGATGACCCCACACAAAGACGGGCTCATGCTGATTACCGGTACATTCTCAACAGAGCAAGGCGGGCAGGCAAGCACACCTGGCTACGGTCCAGATCTGCAGCTCCAGCTGGGCGGCTACAGTAACTATGGCCGCTATGGCGGAGTGGGTAAGGAGGTATATCTACCCAGTGACACGCCAGACAATATAGCGGCCGGTACTACTTTTTTGACTGCAACTAGCACCGGCTCTACTACATTCTCAATCAATGCGTCTGGGATGCAGATGGCCAGCTCTGGCGCACAACATTTCTTCACACACCAGACAGCTAACGGCGGCATCTATGCCAGATGCAAAGTTATTACCGCTGCATCTGTCACAGGTACCGACATTGTCGGAAATTACGCAAGCATCAGCCAGGGGGGAGTAGAGCTGAGGCTAGGTAAGGATCGCGCTCAGGTCTTTGATGTGGGATCCGGTTATCCGGGCACAGCTTTGAGCGCGATCGTCACGCTTCCTAATGTCGAGCGGGACTGGTTTGTAACCTTTAAGAATGGCACGTCTAGCGATACTGGATGGGTGATGTATAAGTCACCGGGCGATCAAGTATGGACGCCGATCGAAATGGCTAACAACATGGCAGCGCCTGGATCTTCTGCAATAGATCCTTACTTTGGACATCAAAAACTCGGCGATGTCACAAGCATCTGGCAGAGCGTTCAATTTGTTGGAGGCATTCACAACGACACAGACGAGTGGCAGCTTGCTAATTATCACCCAGTGTATCTATATGGCCGCCCATTCAGCCTAGCTCCTATCTACTTAGATGCGGGATGGTCTATCGAGAGCAAAGGCTCTGCAGCTTTTGTGGCCGATGAGTGGGAAGCAGGCACCGAGTATGAGCACCCGATCAAGGTGATACACCCAGAGATTGCAGCTTCACCGCGCGTGGACTGGCGTAGCACTTCGGATGATGCAGAGGTGACCATAGAGTGGAACCTCAATAGCGGCGTAGCTACTCGGCCGCTGAGCTCAGCAATAGGCCTGCACCTTAATGAGATTAACTTTAAAACGGCATATCTTGAGGGCTACAACGGCTCCTCATGGATATCGATCGGAACGGTCAACACCACTGCGGATTATACCGGCCTGCAGTATGCATTGACTGGCAACATAGTAAGGCCAGGCGGTACGGCTACCTATGGCGCTAAGCGATATGTAGGCCTTGAGGAGCTGCGCGGCAGCTATGCTGTATTCAATCCGGGTACAGGCTCTGAGAGCATCCACGCGATCAACCACAACAGCCAGGGATCCTACTCTGCTGTCAGCGGTACAGCTCACGCTAAGTCTGCTGAGCTCGAGGTAGCTGGGGACGTGTCCGCCGTGTCTGCTACAGGCACACTCGAGATCAGAGAGAAGCAAGCCACGCTAATAGCCTACGAGGCTGCCGCAGCCTACGAGAAGTATCGGCTACGCATTCCGGTACAGGACACAGCAGAGGGCTACTTTAAGATCGGATCATGTCTACTGGGTCCGCTGCTTGTATTCGGGCAAGATTACTCTTGGGGCCGAACTGTAGCAATGACTGCCAACCAAGAGATAACAACAGGCAGAGCGGGCGATCGGCTTGTAGAAGAGCTGGCGCCTGTACGGCGTCAAGTACAGTTTGCCTGGACCGAGGCATGGGACGCGCTGCCCATCGGGGGCGATACTCCTACAAGCTTCGATCACCTGACTATCGGGTCATCAACTGGCGTAGCAGTCAGGAGCGATCCTACAATCATGGCAGGCGCTTTGCTCAGACAGCGAGGCGCAAAGGAGCCGACGGTCTATCTGCCACGGATTCCGCACATGGTGCCAAACACATACACCGCAATGGTACTGGGTCAAGATAGACACATCTACGGGCGGATCGTTTCACCGGTTACACAGCAGACAGTGCTGGGCGATGAGGGCACCAATGAGGCAATAGTAGTCAATCAGATCGTGATTGATGAGGAGCTTTAAGCAGTGGCATTTAAGAAGGCACAGCTTGAGGCCGGGCAGCTTGTCTGGCTGCTTGACCTGCACATAAGAGGCAAGGTCTACAGGTTCAGTACAGACATAGTAGAGGTCCAGTCTGGAACAGACGTAGGGCCATCCTCATTCAACTACGCTGCGGGCCTTGAATTCTTAGAGTATGAGGACGTTGTAGGGCTGCTCGATGCCGAAAGCTCTACACGGGAAGTGTCGGTTAGCGTGCTGTTTCAAGCTGGACAGCAAGAGGGATGGACCTCTATATCTGACACCAGCAGAGACGCTGGGCAAGCTACCGGGCAGCTCAGCTTGCACCTTGTAGGGAACACCCACAAGCAGCGTGAGATCATAGTAGATGGCTTCCTTGATTCTCCGAGCTACGGCGGAGCTAATGAGCCTGTAGCGTTCACTCTACAAGAGAGTGACCATCTAGACCCGGCACTGTTCCCGCCTATTAGTGCCAAGGTAGACCACGTCAACTGGCCACAGCGCACAGCGGGCGGCAGCTCAATTAGACCAGACGACAATGCTGTAGGACAGGTCTACCCCTGGGTCTTTGGCAACCCAGGCACAAGCCCTCCGATTGGCTGGTGGGGTCAGAATACCGGCTATTTTGATGCGACTCCTGCACTACTCGCAGAGATAGATGTAACGACTGAGGATAACGCCACTAACTATGCATCTCTGTTGATCGCTGGGCATGAGACATTTCCAGGAGCTGCGGGCACGCTGCATAATGTGACGCTGTTTTCTGACAACTGGCCAGCACCTTATACGACTCTGGCAGTGAACAGAGTAGACAACTCAGGCCAAGCTGTGACCACTTGCCGAGTGGCTATGCCTACGACTACTGCGGCTGGGTACATCAAAGTAGGTGAAGAGATCTGGTGCAGCTGGTCAGGAGCAGGCGGCGGAGTGATCAACAAAGACCGCACAGGGCCGATGCGAGGAGCTGGCGAGATCATAAGCTACCTGCTTGAGCAGTCCGGGCTGAGGGTAGACCTACTCAGATCAAGGGCACCGCTCAAGGCTGTTGATGCTTACCTATTAGACTTCTGGATCAATGAGCCCAGAACACCAGCAGAGATCATTAGTGAGGACATCTTACCGATTCTCCCGCTCAGCCCTCAGCAGAGGACCGAGGGCCTCAGCTTTGTGTACTGGCGATGGGACGCAACTGCAGAGCAAGCGAGCGATAGAATAGATATTGATAAAGACTTTGGTGATCGCGTCTCACCTGTTGAGGTGTCGCCTATCTCTGAGGTCTACAATCAGATCACCATAGAGTTTTGCCGCACGGGTCCAGATGGGCAGCTCAGGAAGCGGCTCACCTATACCCATGAGGACTATGAAGATCATGCAAATGTGATCTTTAATCAGTACGCTCTGGCAAGCTTCAGCCGCTACGGCCTGAGAGAGGCGCCTATAGTTCAAGCTCCAGTGGTTGAGAGAGATGAGACGGCTATAGCTATTCTGGACTGGATGATTAGATTCCACAGCCAAGCCCGGCGGACGGTGGCCTATCGTCTGCCTCAGAAGTATCAAACATTAGAGCCAGGTGATGTAGTCACCCTGACAGACTCAGAGATAGGATTCTCAGAGACGGTCTGTCTAGTTACCAGCGTTATCAGAGCGCCTGGCCTTACAGAAGTTTCATTCACTACCGTTCCACACTGGGCAGCAGACACACGGGTCTGATATACTCAGCCCACAACTAGGGGATCTCATGGCCGCTATCACTATCTCATCAATCAACCTGCCGAATAATGTAAAGACAACACTGTCTGGCACGCCTAATACCATGCAGGAATATAAGATCCCGTCTAATGCAGAGGCTATTGAGGTTCAGTTTATCAGCCATCCAGGTGTGGTGGTCTTTACAGGCGGCACAGACGCCACTGTCATCAGCTCAGAAATCGGCTATCCAGTTGCAAAGGATACCTCCTTCTTCTGGAATCTCCCAAGGTCTAAGGGTGATCACAGCGTATGGCTCGCCAGCAGCAACGGATCCACGGTTGTTCATATTGTTGTCTACGAGGCTTGAACAATGCCGATCAAATTTGGTTCATCATCAGCAGCAGCAGCCCCAGCGGCAACGGATCCAGACTGGACGCGCATTGACGTGACAGATGGCACCTGGACAAAGTCAGACCCAGATGGCACCGCCTCAAACATCACAAACGTTGGCGGAATCAACAAAGCCGATCTTGGCACGGATGATAACGATCTGGTCACGGACGGGTGCGTATTCTACAAAGAGCTGAAGAACGCTGACGGCTCATCGATCGATTTTCTGGACAAGCCTGTATATTTTCACGGGTATATCCATCTGCCCGCTATTGGCTGGGACACTACCGGCACCCAGGGCGGCGGAGATAACCGCCCAGCTGTAGCAACTCGCGTTTATTGCTTGGTCGGTTTGATGACTGACCCCGAAGAGCTGCCGACACCGCAGGACATCTTAGGGGTCGGCATTAATACGCATGATACCGGCTACAGAAACACGCGAATGATCGTTAGAAATATCTCTAACAGCGGCGGAAATCCGAGCGTTCTTAGAACAAACTTTGCAAGTATTACAGACTTTGACGCAGACAACGGCAAGCACTCGATCAACCGTATTGAATTCGATTTTGAGATTACGAGAGATGAGCGGTTAAGCGCTTCGGGTACCAGACCAGCCGATCCGCCGTATACCAAATGGGCCTTTCACCGTGGACGGTATGACAACGGGGATGCGTCACAGGACCGGAACTCCTACGTAGTCAGTCAGAAGTGGGGAGCCACGCGCACAAACAAGCTGTATGTTTGGGTGTCAATCGGCCGTGCTGGCTCGGTAGGCAATAGCCAATCGATCGACTTCGATTGTTACTTTAAGTGCGATGTTTTGACTAGCGGCACTAACGCCAGCGGCGAAACCCAGCTTACATAGGCAGAATCATGACACTCGAAGAGCTAAACGAAAACGAACACGCCAATCAATCTGCGCACATCGAGGAGATTGTGGGCGTCGTTGAGATGATGGTGATCGCCGCTCAGGTGCCATCAGTCGCAATTACTCAAGCACAGAGCGATCCGGCTGCAGCTCAGGCGCTGATCGAATATCTGATCCAGGGCTGATATGAAGTGCGTAGTCTATCTGGACAGGCAGCACGCAGGAAAGCCAGGCAAGCGAGCCAGAGACACTGGGGCGTTTGCTGATCTGGATGGCGATGGAGAGATCACACTCCATGAGCAGGAAGCTCTGCTGACTCCGCGCTACCTGTGGGCCTGTGAGTTAGCTTTACGGGAGATGGGTCACACCGTGATCTGTATCTCGGATGGTAGCTATGCTGATAGACACAGGCGGGTCAATGCTTACGCCGGCACATTCCCCAGCTCTACCCCTCAGATCTACATTGCTGCTCATCTCAACGCAGGATGGGCGGGCAGATCAGGCAGCGGATACGGCGCGATCTTCTATGACTACAAGAGCAGATCAGGGCCTGAGCTCGCCTCAAGGGTTGCCCGTCAGCTCAGAATGGTCGCGCCTGAATTGAATGGGGTCAAGTGTATTGAGGCTAAGCCTGAGGGCTGGACGCGTAACGCCTGGAGCACTATCCAAGTGCAGCAGCCTATTGCGCTTTGCGCAGAGCCAGCCTTTATTGATTGTCCAGAACATGCCGAGCTGCTGACGCCATCCGGCTTAGCGGCTATCGGTAGAGCAATAGCAGCAGGCATAGACGCCTGGTGTAACACCTGTGAGGTATAAAAATGAAAGCCGCTTTTAACTCTTTGTTTAGCGCCCATGAGCGCATCAGCTATCGACGCCTGGCCACGTTCTGTGCAGCCTCTGGCTTGCTTGTCATGGACAAGCTCAATGGAGACCAGTGGTGCTACGTTGCGATCGCGTTCATTGCCGGAGAAGCCGCACCTAAAATGGCTGCAGCGTTTAAGGGTCAGTGAACATGGATCCCATAAGCTGGATCCTTATTGCAGCCGCTCTCCTCGTAGGTGGGGCGGGCGGCTACTTTGTCAGCGGCGGCGGAGATGACGACAGCGCAGAAGTAGCTGAGGCTATCGGTGAGCTGAGCGTAGCAGTGAGCAGGCCGCTTACACTTGACGCAGAGACGCGGGCAGGGCTGGCAAGTGATGTCCCGGCCGGATGTCAGGACGCTAAGCTAAGCTTGACCCCAGCATGTCTGGCTGCTTCATGCTGGCGTTTCCAGCAATCAGACGCGGGCAGATCGGACGCCAAGAGCTGCGCAGAGCTTGTCGATGATGCACGGATCCAGAGCTGGATCAGTATCTGTGCAACTGTGGGCAGCGCAGCTGGGCCAGACTGGGACTGTGTCAACCTTGCGATAAAGGCAGCACGCGAGCAAGACTAATCTAAGTGGGCTATACTTGACGGTATAGGGGATCTCATGAACTGGCATAATCTACTCTGGCCCGGGGCTACTACATTGGTAGCTATCGGCATTTCTTTCGGCACACTTCAGAGCGCAGCAGCAGATGCTGACGATCTGTCCAAGAGGGTGCAGGCCATTGAGGTAGACATCGCCAAGGGTGACTCAACTAAGGTGCTGGTCAGCCAGAACACGGAGCGCCTTGAGCGTCTCGAGGCTATCGTAATGGAGAACGCCAAGCAGCTAAACCAGCTCTCTCAGTCCATGTCTGCCGTGTGCCAGGCCACGCAAGCACGCTGTAAATAACTTCCGCCCATTCTCTCCGGGCTGCCCCCTTGGATCACTCTTCTCCGATCCTTGGGGGCTTTCTTTATGTCTCTGTTCTGAGCGCTCTAAGGGCCATGCAACACGCATCCGCAAGCCCGTCATGAGGTTTTACCTTGCGTCCCCAAGTGAGGGGCAGATCTGGGCAGCGGGCTTGAGCTGTAGTTATCGCTCTGCCCTTTCTGTCTGTGCCCTTAGGCATGGACCCGAAGACCGCTTTAGTCCAAACACCGGGCGGCTCTACCCTGTAGGGCACTCTGAGCGCGGCCAAGATACCTACCCACAATCCCCAGCCGTACCCGGTCTTGAGAATCGAGCTCCTGCCCTCGAGGGGTCTGCACTGCTGCTTCTCTGTGACGACTAAGATAACGTCATAGGCCACCGTCAGATCATAGACCCATAGCGCCATAGCGGTAGGCACATAGAGCGCACCGCCTGTAGCCTTGACTGTGTAGCCCTCCTCAGGGTGGTTAGCGGCTATCCATTCTATCGGCTTGCCGTGCAGATCAAGGGCTACAGCTCCTCCGGTCTTGCCTGGGTCGATGCCAATCACTATCTTTTTCTTGTTCATCCTTCCTCCACGGCAAACACTACGACGTAGCCTGCCAGCTTGTAGAGCTCTTGGCTCTCTTCTGTATTGAGATTGTAGACCCGACAGTATCCCGCCACAGCATTAGAGCTGGGTATCCGTGACCCCGTCTCATGCTGGTGCAGGTTCTGACGTGTCCGCTTCAGTCCATAGTTGATGACCAGTGCTTTAGATAGATCGTCAAGGCTCCACTTCTGATGGTGGCGCAACTCGCGCAACCGATCTGACAGTGCAGCAGGATCAGCCTTAGGTTCTTGCATTGTCCCTCCTTACAGCGTTTAGCTAACCCCTGAAGCATTATCTGTCTACAGGGTGTTGACACCTTAGCATATATATAGTTAGATACCTGTATCAGCGAGGACGCTGGTAATTAACTTGCCCCCTGGGGCACTCGGGAGTGGATAAAATGACCAAGCAACACACAGCGCAGATGGGACGCAAGCGTCTGATAGATACAGGTTCTGAGCGTTACTACATCGTAGATGTGACGTGTCCAGCGTGTAACGAGTTGCACATAGTAGGCCTTGCGGGCTGGAGCGCTATTGTGTGCTCAGGCTGTAGTGCTGAACTGCACAAGGACGGCACAGAGATTGAGATAGCCGCAGCCTTTAGATCCTTGCTTGGTAAGAGAGAGAGCGTCTGGCCTGCTTATGCTGTGGCGTTCAACGCAATGAAGCAGCGCAGAGTGAGCCTTAAAGACATACAGCGCATTGCACTAAGAGAGGCAGGCATCAAGCCAGGTGTTGTAGATGGCAGGCGGGGTGACTGGCTGGCTATGGGAGGTGAGTAATGACTGACGCTATCCACGCTCTGATTATCGTCACTGGTTTGATTATTTTAATGGCTGTCTGAGGAGGACACACATGTTTAAGAAAGCAACAAAGACACAGAGCCGGTTGAGGCTGGCTCTTTGCGGGCCTGCAGGCGCGGGCAAGACATACACAGCGCTGACAGTGGCGGCTGAGTTAGGGCGCGTCGCGTTCCTCGACACAGAGAGAGGGAGCGCAAGCAAATATGCAGACCGCTTCACCTTCGATGTGGTCGAGCTTGAGGACTATCACCCTAAGAACTATGTAGAAGTCATTAAGGCGGCTGAGCAGGCAGGCTATGAGGTGCTCGTAGTAGACAGCCTCAGTCATGCATGGTCAGGCAAGGGTGGCGCACTGGACCTGAAGGACAAGGCCACAGCGCGCAGCAGGAGCGGCAACAGCTACACAGCCTGGCGCGAGATTACACCGCTACACAATGAGCTTGTTGACGCAATCCTTGGGGCGAATCTCCATGTCATTGTGACCATGAGATCAAAGACTGAGTACATCCTTGAGGACAACGGCAAGGGCTCAAAGACTCCGCGCAAGGTGGGGATGGCTCCGGTCCAGAGAGACGGCATGGAGTATGAGTTTGACGTAGTGGGTGATATGGACTGGCAGCACACGCTGGTGGTCAGCAAGACACGCTGTGAGGAGCTATCAGAGGCCGTCATCAAGAAGCCCGGCAAGGACTTCGCTGCAGTGCTGTCTGCCTGGGTAGGCTCAGGAGAGAAGCCAGAGCCACAGGCTAAGCCAGACCTTGGATCGGCTGAGGAGGCAGGCAAGATAAGACAACTGATCCGCGAGAGGATGACGACGGGAGAGTGGAGCCGCGATCAGGTGGCGGCCCTTCTCAAGGCACACAAGGCCGTAAAGGTTGACGAGCTAACTTGCATAGGCATGTTGTCTGTGTGGGACATACTATCAGACGAGACCGGCGATAGCTGGCAAGGAGAGCATACAGCATGATTAACGCAACTATAGTGGGCCGCTTAGGCAAGGATCCAGAAGTCAGAGAGACACAGCACGGCAACGTGTGCAGCGTGTCTGTCGCAGCCGATCACGGATACGGGCAGACAAAGACCACAACCTGGATCAGGTTGTCAGCTTGGCGCGGGCTGGGTGACACGCTCAACAAGCTCACAAAGGGCTGTCGAGTAGTGGCCTCTGGTGAGCTGTACGAGGATGTCTGGACAGACAAAGACAACGTAGACCACAAGAGCCTGAAGCTTGATGCCAGCAAGATTAGCATTATCGACTGGCCAGACCAGGCAGCGAACGGCACACAGGCTGCAGCACCACAGCGCAAGCCTCAAGCCAAGTACACCCCCAAGGTAGACACGGAGCTATTCTGATGAGTGAGTTTAGCGATTATGACAAGGTCGTAAGCGAGGACCAGAAGGCTGCTATTGCTGCCTACTTTCTCGCTATCGCTAAAGAGTTCCCCATCCTCGAGGGTCATCCTCAGAGGGTGTGGGCACTCGGTAAAGCGCGGGCTAGCATCTGGCTGCACTCAGACATACCAGAGCAAGTGCAGGTGGGCGTGCTCATTACGTCTGCTGTCGAGGTCTACCCAGAGATTACCCGCAGCTTCTGTGACCTGATTATGAAGCGGCCAGACAGAGAGCCTAGAGAGCTCAGCCCGAAGTGGCAGCCCTACCTGGAGCTTGTCAATGAGTAGGCTGGGAGACTGGCCCACAGCAGAGTGCAGAGAATGCGGCGCGCTCTATTCAGACCTGAGCCGTGTGAGAGGCAGAGATCCCGGCCTGTGCTGGGCGTGCCAAGACCCTAAGAGGGTCAGAGAATGTGACGAGACGGTAGAGACAATCATTAAGATCTATGAGGAGGAGGAGTAGCATGGAAGACGAAGTAAAGAAGCTCACAGGGTATGAGCTGATGAGGATGGCCGGAGAGCTGATAGCCACGCTGGAGGAGTCAGGCGGCGTGCTTGATGAAGAGTCAGAGGCCTGGCTAGATGCTTGGTTTAACCAGCTGGAGGACAAGATCGGGGCCTACTGGGCTGTGACTAAGCGCATCAAGTCAGAGGCCGAATTCCTCAAGAAGGAGGCAGACCGGCTGACTAAGCGGCGCAGAGCTCTTGAGAAGACAGAGCAGAGGATCAAGTCTCTCGCTACTGAGCTGCTCAGAGAGCATGAGCGGCTGAACGGTGAGAGCAAAATCAAGCGGCCTGAGTTTACAGCCAGTCTGAGCCGCAGAAAATCGACGGTAATCACTAATGAGCACAAGCTTTTAGAGGTGCCTGAATATTGCCGCGAAGTGGTATCTGTGGATAAGTTAGCGATCAGCTCTGATCTAAAGGCCGGTAAAGAGATAGCGGGCGCTCATCTTGAGACCGTTGAATCTGTGACCTGGAGATAACGTGCCGATCTATGAGTGGGCCTGCCCTAGGTGCAGCGTCAGGAAAGAGACAATCCAGAAGCACAGAGACAGTGCGCCAAGCTGTCAGAGCTGCAGCCTCGATGCAGGTGGGCCAGTGGAGATGAAGAGGCAGATCAGCCGCTCATCCTTTGTGCTCAAGGGCAAGGGCTGGGCCTCTGATGGATATGAGGGCTGACGTGTTCCACTGGGTAGAGCTAATCGAGCAAGACCAGAGGCCGATACCACCAGAGCAGCACCAGCACAAGCAGCGCTGCAGCCGGTGTGAGAAGGTCTGGACAGGTCCACGGGGTAGCGGTGGCAAGTGTGAAGGGCAGAAGGACTACAAGCGGGAGCTTGATGAATGGGGAAGAGGATGACACAGCTATCATGAAAGCGACAAAGGAGAGAGATCAATGATTGATGAAGAAAAACTAATGACAGAAGCCCTAACGGCTGATCCTGTCATAAATCAAATGAGAATAATAAGCCTAAGCCTAGCAGTTCAAAAGCTAAGAAACACGATCGATCACTTGCACTCGGACACTAGGCCGGATTGCCCTGAATGCGGGGGACAGAGCATGAATTTGAACCTTTTCACTTACGAGTGGGATTGTTCAGGTTGTGATTACTGATGACCCAGCTATCACTTGTCACAGTAGAAGAGCCATCGCAGCCACCGGGCATAGACTTAAGGTGTTGCAGCGTTCAAGAGCTGCTGGCAGACATGCCAGGACAGCCATCGCTCATAGTGGCTGATCCTCCTTGGGGATACAGTCAGGCTCCAGGGGTCAGCTCTCCCGATCTGCAGTATGAGACTGTAACTGATGATCTCATAGCTGAGTGGATAGCCTCAGCCTATGAGGTGTGTGATGACGCGCGTCTTGCGCTGTGGTGTACCTGGCCTAAGCTGGGCGAGTGGTGGGCCGCTGCTGATGCCGTGAGAATTGGCTGGCAGTACAAGACAGGGGGCTCTTGGCACAAGCTGGGATCGCCCGGAGTGGGGCATCACTGGAGAGGCCACAGTGAGCCCGTGCTCATCTACACTAAGGGATCTCCAGGAGTAGCCACCTCGATGCTTAGGAATGCCCACAGCAGCCACAGAGGCAGGCACAGTGAGAAGCCCGCGCCATGGGTGGAGGGCTGGCTTGAGCGGTGGACAGAGGCCGGTGACCTTGTCTGTGATCTGTTTGCTGGGTCGTCAGGCTGTGTGGCTAGGGCATGTGCGAGGATGGGCAGGCGATACGTTGGCGCTGAGCTTGACCCAGAGCGCTACAGGCAGGCCGTAGACCGGCTTGCATTGGATAGAGGCTGATGGTGCCTGATAGTTCAATTTATTTTGGAAATGCTATTGACGCTGAAAGCCACAAAGCGGATCCCGTTCACTTAGTAGTGACCAGTCCTCCGTATTGGACGATCAAGGACTACGGAAAGCCTGAACAAATCGGGTTTGGTTCCAGCTATGAAGACTACCTATCAGACCTGAGTAAGGTGTGGCACAAGTGCTACGATCGGTTGCTGCCCGGCTGCAAGATTTGCATCAATGTCGGTGATCAATTTCTTCGCGCCAAGGACCACGGGCGGTACCGAGTGTTGCCAATTCGTGAGCGCATTATCGATGGACTGATGGGCATGGGCGCTGACTATATGGGTGCCATCATCTGGAGGAAGCTAACCAACACAAAGACCAGCGGCGGGTGTAGTTTAATGGGCTCTTATCCCCATCCAAGAAATGGAATTCTAAAGATAGATTATGAATTTATTCTAATATTTAAGAAGCCTGGGAAGGCGCCAAAAGGGACTGTCGAACAAAAAGCTGCAAGCGCTATGAGTATAAAAGAATGGAGTACCAATTTTACCGCTCATTGGAATTTTCCAGGGGCTAGGAAAAATGGACACCCTGCGCCTTTTCCGGCGGAATTGCCGCGACGCTTGATCCGTATGTTTAGTTTCCCAGGAGAGCGGATTTTAGATCCGTTTGCGGGGAGCGGGACCACAATCAGTGAGGCGATTCGCTGCGGTAGAATCGGGGAAGGGATTGAATTGAATCGAGAATATCAGGCCGCAATTATGGACACAATGGGCGAACTGTCCGACGGGGTCGCCTTTTTGCCTACCAATTGCGAGGCAGCACAGTGAACACTGAGCCGCCAGACCTGTGGGCTGTGGTGCCGTTCGCTCACACCTACGCAAAGCAGGTGAATCAGAAGCACGCCACATGGGGCCGACTCGTCAAGACACTGACGACATTTACAGTGCATCAGGATAAACTGAAGGTGCCAGCATGGTCTCCCGCTCAATACATAGCAGGACAGACGCGGGGGTCAGCTGGGGTAAGAGCTCTTAGCTGTTTAGTCTTAGACTATGACAGTGGAGTAGCTACTATCGAGGATGCCAGGCGGGCTTGGGGAAGCTGGCCGGGTATTCTCCACACGTCCTGGAGCCACACAGAAGAGCATCACAAGTTCAGAGTCATCATGCCTCTGTGGAGGCCTGTGCCTGCAGCAGACTGGCCTGGGGTCTTCGCATGGGCGGAGAGCTGGACGCGCACTACAGCAACGCCAGACAAGCCCATGAGCCCAGAGGAGTACAGACAGGCCAAATGGATCAAGACCATAGACCCAGCCTGTAAAGACCCCGGGCGGATATTCTACGTGCCTGCTGTGAGGTCTGAGGACTGGCCCAGACATGCGGAGAGCTGGACACCAGCAGACCGGCCTGGGGTATTTCTTGGCCGCTTTGTACCGTGGCAGAGACACCTAGACGAGTACAGAGAGAGACAGGCCAGGAGAGAGGCCAGGAGAGCAGCACCACCGCCACGCAGGAGGCGCAAAGCGTCTGTACAACTGAGGCAGGAGCTCAACCAGCTCAGGACATGCCCCAGCACACGGCAGGCACTAGGCGTCAGCCTTGGTGGTAAGATAACGGGCGATCAAGTTAGGCGAGTAAGCTGTCCGAGGTGCAGGCGCCCCAGTGTCTGGTGGGTAATAAACCCAGAGAGCAAGACTACAGCGAGCTGTGACCATCTCAATTCGTGCGGATGGTACGGGCAGCTCGAGGAATTACAACACACAACCATGAGGAGAGGCGGAGAAGATGACGCAGGAGCAGGAGCAGCAGCAGGAGTGGAGAGCAATGGGAGCATTACCAGAAGGCGTAGAGGGCGCAGTCTGGGATGAGCTCGAGAGAGGCCCAGACAAGTACGGCAAGGGGCCAGACGGCAACGTAGACAGGACAGTCATTATCAAGCCAGGCAGGCCTAAGGCGACGATCGATAATATCGCTCTGATACTGGAGCTTGATAGCAGGTGGAGAGGGGCTGTCAGGTTCAACCGCTTCCGCAATGTCATTGAGGCACACGGAGAGCCATTGTCAGACCGCAAGGAGATAGAGCTACTGCGCTGGCTTGACCAGACCTACATGCTCAACGCTAGCCCAGCAGCGATACACAACGGCATCATAGGCGCGTCATCTACCTTTGAATATCACCCGCTACAGGACTACTTGAGCGCGGTGAGGGTTCAGTGGGATGGCCAGCAGCGTGTGCCCTACTGGCTGAGCAGATACCTCGGAGTAGAGCAGACAGAGCTGTCTGAGGCTATAGCTGTCCGCTTTATGATCTCCTGCGTGGCCAGGGCCTTTGCTGAGCTTCCTAAGGGGTGCAAGGTAGACACCACTCTCATACTAGTGGGCAAGCAGGGCGCGCGTAAGAGCACGGCGCTGGCTGCTCTCATAGGTCGTGAGTGGTTCTCGGACAGTGCAATAGACCTGAGGAACCCTAAGGATGCTATGGCGCAGCTGGTAGGGGTCTGGCTGCATGAGTTCGCAGAGCTCGATTCTATTGCGCCGCGGGACATCACCACTGTCAAAGCCTTCCTCACAGCTCAGGTAGATAAGTACAGGCCGGCCTATGGTCGCAATACCATTGAGATCGCCCGTCAGTGCGTCTTTGCGGGCACTACTAATAACGAGGGAGAGGGCTTCCTCAGAGACCCTACAGGCTCACGCAGGTTCTGGCCCATAGAGGTAGGAGACATAGACATAGAGGGCCTGGAGGAAGCCAGAGATCAGCTCTGGGGTGAGGCTGTGGCGATGTATCAGGCTGGTGTGCAGTGGTGGTTAGATGAGGATGAGGCAGGCTCACTGATCAATCACAACCTGCAATTCCAGATGGATGACGTGTGGGCAGGGCCGGTCTTTAAGTACCTCAATGCTGCAGTGAAGGTGAAGAGCTGCACTACAGCAGAGCTGCTCGAGGAGGCCATAGGGGTAGAGGCTGACAAGCAGCACACCGGCTACCAGCGCAGAGTAGGTGGCATTATGACCAATCTCGGCTGGCTAAAGAAGCGCAGAACAGTTGACGGCGCAAGGGTCCACCTGTGGGTTAGGCCCGAGTCCGAGGACGTCTGAGGGGTAGTTATCCATAGCTAAGGAGTCAATTCGGCCCACTAGGCCCACTACTGCCCATTAGGCTTACTGCTTAGTGGGCAGCTCCATATGCAGCCTCAGCCCTACTGTATGAGCAGATCAACAGGGCTACAAGTGGCCTGCCCATTAGATCCGCTCCTATAAGAGTATATATATATAGTGTTCTATCTCTATGTCTTTTACCTCTATATATAGTGGGCAGTAGTAGATAATAGAGAATAGCTACGGTAGAACCTACAATATCTCTGCCAGCCCATAGTGGGCAGCCTTGAGGCCATAGTGGGCAGGGTAGATAGTCAAGCTCAGGGCTGATACTGTAGGGGCAGGGGTGAGCAATGGCAGACGATAAGAAGCCCAGGCGCGGGCGTCCCCGCAAGCCAGACACTGAGAGACGGTCTCACGCTGTCAGGACACACCTCAATGATAAGGAACGGGCCATGGTCATAGAGGCGGCCGGGCTGTATGACATGAGCGTCAGCGAGTATGTCAGGTCTTGTGCGATGGCTACAGCTCATGCTGTGGCACCAGACCTCGAGTCGATAGAGCGGGCAGTGGTGGGCCTGGCCTCCTCTCAGAAGCCAGCTGAGGCCTGAGGTGGTACACTGTCTAAGCTGAGCAGAACCACCAAGCAGGGCAGACATTATGGGTAGACCCTCACACGGCATCTCAAGCCGTGATCTAGCAGATACGTATGAGCAGGAGCTCAGGCACCTCAGGCAGCAGGGCTACGGCTTCAGGCGCATATCAAGACACATGCTGGATGAGCATGGGATCAAGGCTTCTAATGATGTGATCAGAAGAGCTATAGACTTGCTTGGTATGCACCCAGGCTATCCAAGCGGGCAGCGTCCAGACGATTCACCAGAGCCTAAGGCAACTGCAGCTGCACTTGAGGGCTTCGAGCCAGTCCAGATTGACCGCAATCTGATTGAGTACGATGAGAATGAGGACAGCTACCGCACGTTCATACCTCAGGCTCGGGCATGGGTCAGCACCTCGGGTGATGCCCATAGAGCCATTGTGCGGTGGTATTCCAATTGGGATGGCGCGCCCGTCACGTTGAATGGTGTCTCAAGGCGCTTAGGGATGCCCCGCAATTGGGTTGTAGGCTACCTCAAGGCGCACGGTATCACGCACGATAGCGAGCCCTTCAGCGCAGAGGATGTGGCAGCCAGGGGCGTCGATGAGCTCGCCCGTGACGCACTGGCAATGAAGCGCGGACAGTTAGCGACTCGCGCCCAAGAGCTCTCAGCCAAAGAGACAAAAAAAGCGGCTCAGATGTGGTGGAATTTTGAGGGCTCAACGCTTGAGCGGTTTCGTGAGTGGATGAGCACAGAGCACGACTATTCGTTACCACGCCTGAGAATGCAGAGAGCAGACCGGCCCTACTGGCTTGTGACAAGTGCTACCGACTTTCACTGGGGTATGCGCTCTTGGGACAGAGAGAGCGGCTATGAGTACAACCGCAAAGAGGCAAAGCGACGCCTACTGGACACAACAGAGGCCTTGATCGCTCGCTTGTCAGGGCAGCCAGAGGGTATCATCGTTGCTGTCGGTTCGGACTGGATACACTGTGACGGGCTAAAGGCAGCTACAACGCGCGGGACGCCGGTCGAGATGGACGGCACACCCCTTGAGATGCTGATCACAGGTGCTGAGCTGGCGCGTGAGCACATCGATCTGCTCAGCATGGCAGCTCCAGTACGCGTCGTATTGATGGCCGGCAACCACGACAGGACTAACGCACATGCTTTGCTGCTGTATTTACTGGCTACCTATGAGCACAGCAGCCGCGTCGAGGTGGTTAACTGTCATCATCTCAGAACGTACCAAGAGATCGGCAGCACGCTGATGTGCTTTACGCATGGGGACTCTACCAAGGTGGCAAAGCTTGGGCCTGTCATGGCTAAAGAGAAGCGAGATGCCTGGGGCAAGGCTAAGCACCACATAGCATTCGGCGGCCATTTGCATCACCAGAGGGTGCAAGAGGTGGGCGGGATACGCCACTACCTGCTGCCGTCACTGGCTGCGCCTGACGCTTGGCACTCAGGACAAGGCTACGTGACCAGCACAGCAGGCCTGATGGGAGTCGTTATCGATGCTGAGGACGGGCCGATCGGCACACTTTTCTGCCCCGTCAAGGCTGCCAAGAGTAGCGCAGACTAGCTATAGTGGGCTATCATAGAGCCGTCATCCGCTCCGTTCGGTGGTTCAGAGCAGGCAAGATCCCCGCCTGGATGGCTCCTCTACCCCTCCCCCCCTCACCCAGGGGCAAGATGAGAGCCAGACACGCCACAACGTATACAAAGCGATACACCAGACCCCCCTGGGGGGTCGTGTGCGTAGGGGTGAAGAGCCCCGACGTTAGTGGGC
>Ga0209631_10001454_pt1 | contig 30405 bp, 17 predicted proteins | sample COG_08_FD_184752 | JGI IMG/M metagenome (GOLD analysis project Ga0209631, IMG submission 184752) | Pelagic Microbial community sample from North Sea - COGITO 998_met_08 (SPAdes) (version 2) | ecosystem: Environmental > Aquatic > Marine > Neritic zone/Coastal water | place: Helgoland, sampling... | reverse complement strand
CGAGGAGGAGGCGAACCGCGCGAACCGCTGGGACCGAGTCGCGCGGATACCGGCGACTGGTCGAAACGAACGAGCGTCAGAGAGGACGATCGATACGAACCCGTTCGCGAGCGTCCGCGATTGAATTTACAAAAACGATCGGAAGGTGCCGATAAGAAAGCCGAAGCACCCGCGGGTTCTTCCAGTCTTTTTGGCGGCGCGAAACCGGTGGATGTGAAGTACGTCGAAGACGCGCCGAGAGCGCCCGTTCCCGAACGTCGCAAATCCGGCGAATTCGAACGCAGAGAACGCAGAGAACCGCGAAAAGAGGAGGAATTGCGAGAAGCCTCCGCGGAAGAACTCGTAAATCGACCGAAATTGCAACTGAAAAAACGCGAAACGCCTGTTGGAGAATCGACTTCCGAGGCCAGAAGTTCCCTCTTTGGCGGCGCCAGACCGCGAGAAGAGGCTTTGAAAGCTTCCGGTAAAGACTGGTTAGAAGAAGATAAGCGCATAGAAGAAGCCAAATTGGAGGAAAAGAAACGTTTAGCAGAGTTAGGTGATAAGAAAAAAGACAGCAGCAGCGGCAGAGGTGGCGGCGGCGGTGGAAGCAGTCGCCAAATCTCCAAAGAAGAGCAAGAGTTGAAGGACAAAATCGCGGCGCTCAAGAAAGAAAACGAAGGCGACGACGCCACGGACGAACGCGCCGCTGAAATCGACCAACTCTACGAAGACTTGAAAAAGCTCAGAGTGAGCGGAAGAGACTCTCGACCGGCTCGCAAAGAGAGCAACGCCAACAAATCTTCGTCGTCCGAGAACAACGGCAAAAAGCAACAACCGTCGTCAGAAAAGAAACCAGCCAACGTCCCAGACGCGGACGGATTCATCTCCGTCAAGGAAGCGCCGGCGAAAAAGAACAGTAGCGAAAGGAAAGAGCAAACCGAAACAACAAAACCAGCCGGGGAAAACGGAAACGGGACCGCGAATAAGAAATCGAACGTGTTCGATTTACTCGGCGAAGACGAATAAACGAGAAGAAGAAAAAGGAAAAGAAAAACGCCGAACGAAACCGGCGCAACCGAAGAAGAAAAAAGCCCGCGTCGTTTCCGGCGCAGGCGCGTTTAATAACACCACGAATACTACGTATACTACTACTGCGAGAGGCGTCGTCTTTTCTCGTCTTATCTCTAGTCTTTTCACCCTCTTCCTTCAAACGGCAGGCACCTCTTTTCCCTCACAAAAAAAAAACCAATTCTTCCTCTCACATATTCATCATGTTCAAGAGACTGTTCGGTAACCCTTCTTCTTCGAGCGCATCATCTGGTCGTCCTTCGTCTTCATCCTCCTCTAAAGGTGGTTCTGGTTCTGGGTCGACGACGAGTGGGCGAGCCGCGTTCGATGCCGTCGATAAGTTGAAAGATGTGCGTCTCAAAAGTGTTTCGGGGGGATTTGATTTCGTTCGTTCGTTCGTTCGTTCTTTCGCGCGTTAAATGGTGTCTCTCTTTACGTCGTTTTGCGAGAGAAGACGCTTAAAAACGACGATGCAGACGCGCGCAGTGGTTTTATCGCTCTCTAGCGAAGATCTCTTCTTTTCTTTTTTCGCATCGATCTTCAACATCACTGAGTAGTAAACTCACCATCATTTCTCTCTCACATCATCATCGTACAAAACACGATGACGCCGGGGACGACTACAACACGAAGACTTTGGAAATGCTGGATAAACGCGAAGCGTTATTAATCAAAAAGATATCCGCAGAACTGGAAAAAGCGAGAGAGTTCAACCGCTCGGGGAACAAACGAGCCGCCTTGCAATGCCTGAAACGGAAAAAGTTATACGAGTCGCAGTGCGAAGTGGTTGCAAACCAACAGTTGAAATTACAGGAACAGATGATTGTCCTCGAGGGATCGAAGGCGACGGCGGAGACGTTCAACGCGTTAAAATCCGGAGCGGGAGCGATGAAACAGTTGGCAAAAGAAACGGACGTGGATAAAGTGGATAAAGTTATGGACGAGATTAGCGATCAGACGGAGAAGATGAGGCAGGTGAACGAGGCGTTAGGGCAACAAGTCGGGTACGCCGCGGAGTTGGACGAGGACGAGTTAGAGGCGGAGCTGGCGGAGCTGGACGCGTTGGACGTGGAAGACGCGCTCTTGCAGAAAGAAATCGAAGAACTGGAACCTGGGTTTACGACTCAAAGTAAAGAAGAGGTGGTGGTGATGCCGGACGTGCCGAAGATGAAACCGGTGCCGAAGATGCCCGCGAACGTGAAGAAAATCGCCTCCACGGAAGAGGAGGAGTTGGAAGCGCTCAGAGCGGAGATGGAGCTGTTGGGATGACGACGACGACGAGAATGGATTTTAAAGTCCTCTGTCACTTCTTCTTCTTCCTTTTTAGCAGCAGCAGCAGCATCACCAGCGGCGGCCGAATTCTACGTTGTAACATTATACTCTTTGAATACTACCACTAAAAGTTTCCTCCTTCGCTTTCGAGCGTCGTCGCTGCGAAGCGCGGAGAGGAAAGAGACCCACTACCCGTTGGGAGACATTTCGCCACATTAAAATTTTCATCACAAACGCGTCCTTTTCCTCCTCTCCTCGCTCGAGCAGACGAGACGGCCTTTGCCAGAAAAGCAATAGCACTCGCACAGATTGATTTTTGAATGGATCCAACGTGCGCGTTTCGTTCTTCTTACACCTTCTTTTCCCTTTGTTTTTCTGCATCAGAACGCCGTCACAAAATGTCCGTTGACACATTTCCCGTGCACTGACGCATCACACGTGTTGTTTCTTCTTACACACAAATCATCTCATCGTCGCATCAAACATAACAGATTCGAGTTCTCCGCGCCGAAATATTACGATTTCACCTCCCACTTTTGCCAACGCAAAGGCGAAAGAGAGAGACGGAAAGAAAAGGAAACAGAAACCGCGGAGATGTACTTCGAAACGAGCGAGAAATTGAACGGTACGTTTTCCCCTGAAAGGGAAGAGGGTTTGAAATTCCTGATAAAGGGTGCACACATTATCTGGTCCTTTCTTCGTACGCGCGACGATTTTTTTTACGAGGATATATCACACCACCATTACGACACTCACAGTTTGTATTATTATCACTGCACAAATCGCGTGTTTCATGCGTTTTGGTCTTTGTTGAAAAACAACAGGATTACTTTCCCCGCGCGCGACGAATCCGACGAATCTGAACCCGTGGGAGTTGCCGCCGCCGTTGCCGTGGGAAAAAGACGCGCGAGAGACAGAAGGTCCGAGGTCGTACACGCCGCCGAGTTCACCGCCGTGGTCGCACGTGGCAACGAGTCACGACGCGGAGGTGTTCGAGAGCGGGGAAGAAGAGGAGAGTGAGAGGAAGAAACAACGACGACGGCAATTCGCGCGGGAGAGGGTGGAGAAGAAAATTGTGAGCAAGCCGGCGGCGTTGAGGAACAAACTTGTCGAGAGAGTCATCACGGGAACGCAACCGGTGAGAAGGCGGTCGCCGAGGAATTTGGAGAGGAAGGCGTATAATTTCAGTCGTAATGCTGCGAATAGCAGACCTCGTGAGGTAGGGGTGAAAGAAACGGCGGCATCGATTCGCGAGAAGCGTCAAATGGACTCGAGGATGCGCATCGAGGCGGTGGCGAAGAACGCCGAGTTACGAGCAAAGAGAGTGAATTTGATGCACCGTCGAGCGTCGACGACGACTGTTCAGGAGGGGGAGGAAGAGGAGGAAGATGTGAACAACGATTACGGTCCTTCGGTGACGCAAGTGGTCGGGGGCTTTGAAAGAAAACGAAGACAAGTGGACGAGACGCGATGGACGCTGGCTGAAAATAAAAAGTACATCACCGGTACTCAGCCAAGGAAGCCATCTAGAGAATATATAGAAGAGAAAAACCGCGCGACGGCGACGGTAAAACGGAACGTGAAACGCGTGACATCGACGCGTAAGTATTACGGTTTTGGATCGACGTACACGTCGCCGCCAAAAAAAGCAACGAATCAGAAGCGACGAAGAGAGGACGACGAACGGTTTTACGAGGAGGAGGAGGAAGAGTTTCAGCAGCACTGGCCGCCACGCACGACGGCGGCGATTTCGCCGCACCTTCAGACAGCCTCGCGCGCGAAAGGACGCGCGGCTATGGAAGCGGCGAAGAAGGAAGCGGCGGAGAGGCGCAAGATGAACGACACGGTGAAAATTTTCAATCGACCAATTGCCGCGGTGCGAAAACACCAGACTTTTACCACTACCACTATCGCCGCCGTTACTGATACGACGAATGATTCGAGCTTGGAGCAAGCAGATCCGAACTATGATGTATTTGAGTTCACTCCGGAGCCTATTGAGTTTGGCGGCAGACGCCAGTCTAACTTGATGAATAAAACCGCCAAGACGCCAAAGTCAAACGCGCAGAAACTCGGCGCCTCGACGCAACCGGAACCGTTCCGACTGGCGACGGAGAAACGAGCAATTATCAATCGCCGACAGTTTTTGAAAGATAGGCAAGCTGAACTTGAACGCGAAACGTACGCTTTCAGCAATAAGAAAGGTACGGCGACGCAGAGCAGAGTCGTCGCTAAGACGCCGACGAGAACAAAATCGTCGCCGGCAGTGATGTCTCACGATTCCTCGGACGAATTCCTGGTAGATGTCACGGGACGCGCGTGTACCACGCCCAAACCGTTCAAATTGCGAGGTGCTGCGATTTCAGAGCGAAGAAAAGCTGTAGAAAAGCGAGAGAGAGAGCAACAGCACGTCATGAAGACGCCAAAACTTCAAAAATCGACGGGCTTGAACAAAAAACACGTCGGCGCTCGAAAAGGTCCGGTACGAGGCTCGAGGGCGGAAGATAGAGCAGTATTCGCGGAGATTAATAGCGAGAATAATAATAATATGAACAGTGCAGCGGCGGCAACGGCGAGAACGATAACAAAAAAAGAAGCGCAAAACTTGCTAAAGAGCGCTTTGAAAGCGCCCGGCACGGCGGGTAGGAAAAGACAAGTAACTTTCAACAAATAGAAGATTAAAGTGCAAAGAGAAAGCAGAAATGCGAGCAGGTACCAGATACAACAATTGACCAATATAGGTTATCACTTTGTTAGATTAAAATGCAAAACTGTAATGTGTTTTCTTCTACTACTTGTATGTGTTGGTTTTTAAATTTCTCCTTCGTCTCTTCTCTTTCTCGCTCTCGTATTCTCATCCACGCTCTCGCTTGGCTCTTAATCGACTTCTTCGATCTTCGGGCCCGAGGAAGCTCCGCCGGCACCTTCCGCTCCACCTTCGGCACCGCCAAAGTCCGCGCCAGGCGGCGGCGCGCCGCCAGCTTGGCCGTACATCTTAGAGATGATCGGGTTGCACACGCCTTCGACTTCCTTCAATTTGTCTTCGAACTCGTCGACTTCGGCAGTTTGGTTACCGTCCAACCAAGCGATGGTCTCGTCAATCTTCGCTTCGATCGTTTTCTTATCTTCCGGATCTAACTTGCCGCCGACGTTTTCGTCGCTCATCGAGTTGCGCATGTTGTACGCGTAGTTCTCCAAACCGTTCTTCGCGTCAATCTTCTTCTTGTGCTCTTCGTCTTCCGCTTTGTACTTCTCGGCTTCTTGGACCATTCTTTCGATGTCTTCCTTGGACAATCTTCCCTTGTCGTTGGTGATGGTAATCTTATTCTTTTGGCCGGTGGACTTATCTTCCGCAGACACGTTCAAGATACCGTTCGCGTCGATGTCGAAGCAGACGTTGATTTGCGGGACGCCTCTCGGCGCCGGCGGGATGCCTTGCAATTCAAATTTACCCAACAAGTTGTTGTCTCTCGTTCGCGAACGTTCGCCTTCGAAAACTTGGATCAACACGCCCGGCTGGTTGTCAGAATACGTGGAGAACACTTGTTCTTTCTTGGTCGGGATCGTCGTGTTTCTCGGGATCAACACGGTCATGACACCGCCGACGGTTTCCAAACCCATCGACAACGGCGTGACGTCCAACAACAACAAGTCTTGGACCTTTTCGTTACCTTCGCCGGACAAAATGGCAGCTTGGACGGCGGCGCCGTACGCGACGGCTTCGTCCGGGTTGATGGACTTGCACAACTCCTTGCCGTTGAAGAAGTCGGAGAGCAATTGCTGAACCTTCGGGATTCTCGTGGAACCGCCGACCAAAACGACTTCGTGGACTTGGCCCTTGTCGAACTTGGCGTCTCTCAAGCACTTCTCGACTGGTTCCATGCACTTGCGGAACAAGTCCATGTTCAACTCTTCGAATCTCGCTCTCGTGATGGAGGTGTAGAAATCGATACCTTCGAATAAGGAGTCGATTTCGATGGAGGTTTGCGCGGTGGAGGACAAAGTTCTCTTGGCTCTTTCGCACGCGGTTCTTAAACGTCTCAACGCTCTGGCGTTGCCGGAGATGTCCTTCTTGTGCTTTCTCTTGAACTCCGCGGCAAAGTGGTTGCTCAAACGAGTATCGAAATCTTCACCACCCAAGTGCGTGTCCCCTGCCGTTGCCTTGACTTCAAAGATGCCTTCTTCGATGGTCAACAAAGACACATCGAAAGTACCGCCTCCCAAATCAAAAATCAACACGTTCTTCTCCGCCGTGGACGAGTTCTTCTTGTCCAAACCGTACGCGATCGCAGCCGCGGTCGGTTCGTTGATAATTCTCAAGCAGTTCAAGCCGGCAATGACCGCCGCATCCTTGGTCGCTTGTCTTTGGGAGTCGTTAAAGTACGCCGGCACGGTCACGACGGCGTTCTTCACGTCTCTCCCCAAAAACGCCTCGGCGACTTCTCTCATCTTCACCAAAACCATGGACGAAATCTCCTCCGCCGCGAACGTCTTCTTCTCCCCGTGAAACTCAACTTCAATCATCGGTTTCTCCGCTTCCCCTTTCACGATCGTGTACGAAAACTCCTTCATGTCGTGTTGCACTTGCGGATCGGAAAACTTTCTCCCGATTAACCGCTTGGCGTCAAAGACGGTGTTTTTCGGGTTCATCGCGACTTGGTTCTTCGCCGAGTCGCCGATTAATCTTTCGGAATCCGTGAACGCGACAAAAGATGGCGTCGTTCGGTTCCCTTGGTCGTTGGCGATGATTTCCACTCGGTCGTGTTGCCTAAGTTTGAAAAGAAAAGTTTCATTATTTTGGTCAGTCTTCGTGTTATAAAAAGGAGTAAAACAACAACAAAACTCTTCTTCTTCTTCACTTAAAAAAAAAAGACAGACCACCAGAAAAAATTTCAGAGAAACCCTAAAAAAAAGAAGAAATCTTGGCACCAAAAAAAAACTGGTTGTCCTCTTCTTTTTCTTTTCTTTTCCCGCCCAAAAGAGAGAAAAAAGAAGCTTTCAGAAGCTTCTTTCTTTCGTTCTTTCGTTCTTCTCCTGGGGTGCCATCATCTTCTTTCATCATCATCATCATCATCGCGCGGGAAGGCAAGACTATGGAAAAGCACACCACCTTCCCGCGATGATGGAAACTCGTCGCAATTGCAACAGATGTATCTCTGTTGAAATCGGACACGACGAGCGAGATTTTTTTTTTTACGCTCGAGAGAGTGGAACGCGCTTTCGATCATTTCCAAAAGCACACACCGCCGACAAAACGAAAATGGATTGACGAAGCGTCGGGTGTTTCCTCATCATCATCATCCAAACGAAAAATAAAAAAAAAGAACAAAGAAGTTTAGAACTCACCACACGCCGACGCAGGAGTACGTCGTCCCCAAATCGATCCCGATCGCTGGTCCTTCTGATTTAGACATATTTGTATGTGTAGTAGTAGTGTGTGTTTTAAGTAATTTTTTATGAATGCCGACGTTGACGGAGCGAGCGTTTTTTTGTTCAGAGAAAAATTTTGTGCGGAAACCCTAAATTTTATTCCGAGCTCTTTCTGAGTCGAACTGTTTTTGTTCTTCATTTTTGTTGCGCTAATTAAATCGAGTTGTTTTAACGATGAGACGACGGAGGACGACTTTTGCTGCTGCTTTTGCGAAGAATAACGAGAGGAGGAAGAAGAAGAAGACGCAAAAGTGAACGCTTTTTCTTGAAAAGAATGAAACCGAAACAACTCGAATCGGAATTGCAAGACTTGAAAACGTTTTCAACCCCGAAACAGAATTTGGAGCAATACGCGACGACGCCTTTATTGGCGACGAGAGTGTTGCACGTCGCCGCGGTGGAGTTTGACGACATCGAGGAGAAATCGGTGATTGATTTAGGCGTAGGGACGGGGGTGTTGGCGATTGGGGCGAAACTTATGGGAGCGGGACACGTGCTCGGAATCGACGTGGATAGAGACGCGTTGGAGGAGTGTAAGGAGAACTTGGAGACGTACGAACCGGAGTTGGAGGTTGAGTTGTGCTTAATGGACGTGGTTGAGTTGATTCGGCGGTACGATGATGATGAGGACGAGGAGGAGGAGGAGGACGTAGAAGAAGAAGAAGAAAAAAGCGAGAACGTGAAAAGGAAAGATTACGTGTGGCCGCGAGCGGATACGGTGTTGACGAATCCACCATTTGGCACGAGAAGGAAAGGTGCGGACGTGGCGTTTTTAGCCGCGGCGATGAAAATGGCCGAAACCGCGGTGTATTCATTCCATAAGACGTCCACGAGAGAGTATATTCAGAAAGTAGCGGTGAAAAAATTAGGCGCGAAGAGCGCGAAAGTCGTGGCCGAGATGAAATACGGCTTAAAGAATCAATACGGGCATCACAGAAAGGAAGAGGTGGAGGTATTTGTGGACGTGTGGAGAATAGAGCCGCCGCCAAAGGCGGCGAAAAGAGATGACAACGACGACGATGCCGAGATGTTCGAACAAAACTTGAGAGATTTAGCCGCAAACATCGAAGAGTTACAGCTGAGCGCGCGTCAACGCAAGGACAAGGACAAGGAAAGAAACAAAAATAGCAACAAAAATAGCAATAATAGAAGACGATGGTAGTACGTAGATCTTTACATCTTCTTGTGTATTTATATGTAGTATGTGAGTTATGTGCGCGCGCGTGCGTGCGTATTCTTCTGCACTCTCTATAATTCTAAAATGGATTCTTCTATTCTTCTTCAGAAAGCGTCGTCATCCGACGAACAAAGGGAATCCGCCTCTTTTAAAACCTGCTCTCGCATCATTTTGCACGTGTGCATCGCCTCTACCAATTGCTCGACGACGGTGCTATCTTCGCCGACAACTCTGGAAACTCCCGAAGCTAGCTCCTTTGCTTTTTCTTTAATCTCGTCGAGGCTCTCGATGATACTCGCAGGTGCGCTCAAACGCGCTCCAACGGCGTACGTATCCGCCATGAGACGCTCCAACAACAATTTCAGGACGGCGACGTTATGAACGGCGATTTGCGGATGGTGATTCGGGTAATACTTTTCGAAAGATGGTGTGAGCTCCGTGCCGCAGTCAAACGCTATCTTCCAATCTTCGAAAAGAACCGCGGCGTTCATGAACGACTCCAACGCCTTGACACGCAAGTGGTGTCCTCGCGCAATGCCAACGGAAGCGCCAAACAGCGCCGATCTTGTATCGGTTAAACTATTAAATCGATCCCAAGCGCGGTTTAACGAGCTGCCATCGGAAACATCTCCCGAAGACGTCGAGCTTAACTTTTCTACCAGTTCAAACGCCTGACAAAACCGTTCGGCAATTTCAGCAACGACGACGTTTTTACAATCGCCCCACGTTTCGACAATCAATCGCGTCTTCTTTTTGTTACTCTTTTTACTTTTGTTCGACTGACCGTACGTCTTCTGACCCGCAAATTCTGGGTCCTTCGATAAATCGCCGTTTGTTTCTGTTTCTTCTTTATCCTTCTCTTTATCTTCATCGTTTTCCCCGTCGTCACCTTCGTCGTCGTCGTCGTAGTCTTCATCGACGCTCTCTTCCAAGTTGAAGCTCGCCAACGCGCTGTTGTCTTCAAAGAATCCACCGCTTTCTTCCCCAAAGAGTCGATATATGTGGCATCCACCGTCGACGATACCACCAGACGCGCGCTCGACTTGAAACCAGCTCCTTTCTTCGTCTTCGTCGGTGTATTTCGGCGCACGAGACAACGCGCGCAACTTATGTCCGCCAATCAAAGGAATTTCGGAAAGAGGCAAAAGATCTTCCTGCCCCTCCTCCTCCTCCTCCCCGTCATCATGTAAATCAAACCCGTAGTTCGACTTTAACGATTTCGCCCTCTCTCGCTTTGGTTTCATTAATTCGTCGTACGAAATCGTCAACTCTTCGCCCGGCAACACGTCTCGCAAACATCGGACAATCATCTTCTTGCCTCTAAAAGTCGCGAAACAGTTTGGATTTTCCGAATGATTCATCATCGCCGCCACTGGATAGACGCCAATCCCATACGGTCGCAACTCATCGTCGCACAACGTGTGGCAATTCAAACGCAACTTACCAATTAGTTTTGCTAAATCCGCCACCGACGGTATGTCCTCGTATTCTCTCTCGTACCTCTCCGCTCTCTCCTCGTCCGATACCACGCTATCGTCCACGTTCAAAGAGTGCGTCAAATACGCTCTCGTCATCGCCGCTAAAGTGTAATCGCTCGGGTTGTTCAAACCAAACGTCTTCGACTCTTCACCGTGCGTTAACTGGTCGAAGACAGTCGAGTACCCTCTGCCTAATCCCAACTGTTCCGTCTTCCCTTCGTCGTCGTACAATCGTCCGGTCGGAGCCGCGAGAGCGGTTCGTTTCGTCTTCCTCGATTTCTCTTCGCTCGCGGGTACTTCGTTCTCCGCGTTGTTCTTGTTCTCATTAGTATTCGTTTCGTTCTTCCTCTCTCGTTGCATTCGCCACACGATTTTACTCGCCAACCGTACCGTTGCCTTTGGCGCTCGCAACTGACAACTCTTCAGCGCTTTCGTTTCTTTATCGTAGCCGTCTTCCCAATCTTTCAACTGGTTCTCCCTCGAAAAATATCTCGCGAATTTGGTCGCCGAACACCGTTGCAACTGTTGTTGTCGATTTTGTTGTTGTTGTTGTTGTTGCCGTGGCGACTCTGATGAGTTGTTGTTCACGTTACTGTTGTTCACGTTAAAGTTGTGATCCTTCGACTTCTCGAACGTGAAGTGGTCGCGTTCGTGGAGCCCGTCGTCTCGGAGAACCGCCGCATACGGGACCGATTGAAAAACGACCGAGCCTTGTGTTAAAGAAGAAGAAGAGGAAGCGATTAAGCCTCTGTTTTTGGCGCCGGGAAAGCGACCGAGAGAAAACGAAAGCCCGCGTTCTTCTTCTTCTTTTTCCACGAGAGGTTCTTTCGTCATCGCGACGACGTAAACGACGTAAACGACGTAAACGAAACGTTTTCTCTCCGAAGAGTGAAGAAAAGTTTCGAAATCTGAACAAGACTAAGACAAAAAGAAGGAAAAACAACATTTAACGAGTGAAAGAGTATAGTAGTATTTGCAGTATTAGATGATGATTTCAAACGACAAAACATCCGCGAGATGCGTGATCTCTCTCTCTCTCTCTTTAACAATTCTTTCTCTTTCTCTCTCTCTCTTTTTATTATCAAACTTTTTTTTTAATTAAGCCGTGGTCGGTTCGATGCGCATGCGGTCCAACTGCTTTTGCGTGGGCAACTTCACCTTGGTCGCCAAGCCCAACTTCTTCAACCCCCAAATCAAATACCACGTCATGTCCACTTGCCACCACTCCAACCCGTGTCTGGCGCTAAATTCGAACGCGTGGTGGTTGTTGTGCCACCCTTCTCCAAATGCTAAAATTCCAACCGATAAGTTGTTTCTGGACAAGTCGCCGGTGTTGTACGTTTGTTTGCCCCAGCAGTGGGCGACGGAGTTGACCGCCCAGGTGATGTGGTACACCCAAACAGTTCTCACGCAGAAGCCCCACACTAAGAAGGGTAAACCGCCGAGGAGGTATAAACCTAACGCCGACGCAGCGATGTGCCACATGTACGTCTTCTCCAAGAATTGGTAAAACGGCTGCGCGGCCATCTCCGCGGCGTTGGATCGATCGCCAACTCTTTCGATGGTCGCTTCGTTGTCCAACAACCATCCCATGTGCGACCACCAAAAGCCTTCATACGGCGTGTGCGGGTCTTTCGGAGTATCGCAGTGTTGATGATGATATCTGTGCGACGACGCCCACTCGATCGGGTCGCCTTGGACCGCCAACGCGCCGCAATACGCCAACGCGTACTCCAACCATTTCGGCGTTTGAAACGACTTGTGCGACAACTGCCTGTGGTAACTCAACGTGATTCCCAAGCACCCGGTGATGAAATACATGACCCAAAAGCAGTTGAACGCTTGCCAGGTGAAGTAAAACGGCGCCAACAACGCGCCAACGTGCATGGCACCAATAAACGACACGTACGTTATATCCGTCCCCAACCACTTTCGCACAAACGCGTTCTTCTTCGGACTGGCGATAATATCGGACAAAAACACCTTATGCGCTGGTTTCACTCCTTCCCACGCGCCTTTCGCCGCCGCCGCGGCTTCGCTGTTCACCGCCGACCAAATCTCAGACGCTTTCTGCACCCCTTCCTGGCCAATTCTTTGCCAAGACGTGAGAAGGGTCTTCTTCTCGTTGGACGAATCCTCCGGCATGGTAATCGCTCGTCTGGGGCCAACCGCGTCGCCTCTTCTTTTCGTTGGAGTCGTCGTCGTCGTCGTATATCCATAACGATGACTAAAATGATTCTCTGTGTTTACTCTTCTGTCGTTTAAAGCGTTCGCGTGTAACGTCCTTTTATTGTTCTCGTTGTTATTCCCTGTTTTTGTAAGTACGAGAGAAGAGAGAAAGAATGAATGTCAGAACAAAAAAAAAAATTCTCTCCTCTTTTCCTTGCGTCCACCTTTCTTTACAGCCACACTTTCTGAGCCACACGATGGATCTTCTTCAACGCCCTTCCTTTTTTGATTGATTTTGTAGGAAACAGAAAGAAAAAGAGAGAAAAGAGAGGAGGAAAACTTTCTCTCCTCTTCCCTCTGCCGTCGTTTTATTCTCTCTCTCTCGCTCTTGTGAGAGAAGATCTCTCTCTTTGCGCGCGCGCAAAACTCCTCGGAGATCGATCCGAGATCGCGGACGATGAAGATACCGCAGAGCAGTACTCGTACTCGTCGTTTGCGCGCGCGCGCGAAAAAGCACCAAATCTTCTTCTCCGAGAAGAAGAAGAAGAAGAACACACGAGAGGAGAGAATTCAAACGTTTTTTTCTTTCCCGAGAACGACGCGAGAGGACGAGAAAGAAGAAAAACAAAGAGATAAAGAGAGATTTTCAAGCCTTACCGAAAGAGGAGAGAACCACTCCTTTTCTTCTTCTGCTATTCGTGTTAGTATTCTTCGTGCTATTACTGCTGCTGCATCTGTCGCTGCTCGCGTGTACTCGTTTGTTGTTTGCAACCGCGCCTGCGTTTCGCGGGCATCGGAGCACGTTTATCGTCATCATTATTCTTTATATATTCGTTCTTTTTGTGTATTATCTCGCTTTCGTTGTTTGGGGGTCAAAAATTTCTCTCTTTCTCTCTTTCTCTTTCTCCTAAACGACAGACAGACAGACACAAACTCTGCGACCACTCGAGTGAGAGAGATCCACGACGAGAGAGAGGTAAAGGTGTTGCGAGCGCTTCTCTTCTCTTTTCTTTCTTCTCAAAAGCGATACGAAAGTTTTGTGTCGTAACTCTTCTTCGCGAGAAAGAAATGAGGCACGACGTGAAAGCGTCGTCGACGTCGAAACTCGATTGAATTAGGGTGTAATACCCTAAATAAAATGTTGCGAACGTCTCCCCCCTTCTGCATTGGAAAACACTTCAAATGTGCACACGTTTGAACAACATCTTACGTAAAGGAAATGGAAGCAACGAACGGCACCGTAGCAGCTTCAGAGGAAGGAAACGATAAAAAAGAGTGGACTACTATTCTCGCGTTCCAAAGCGTCTTCTTGTTCGCAGTCGCGGCGGTGCTCGAAATCTTAGGCGGGTGGCTCGTCTGGCAATTTGTTCGCGAGAAGAAATCGATTTGGTACCTTTTACTCGGGTTCGTTATTTTAATGGCATATGGCGTAATCCCTACTTTACAACCGTTGGAGGATTTCGGTCGAACGTACGCGGTGTACGGAGGGGTGTTTATCGTTTTTAGTTACGCTTTTGCGCGAATAGTGGATGGGTTTAAGTTGGATGTGGGCGATTACGTTGGATGTGCGGTGAGTTTAGTCGGGGTAGTTATCGCCGTGGCGTGGCCGAGGGAGGGAGGCGGTTTGAGTTAGAGTACGTTGTAGTAGCAGTAGCAGTACTAGTATATCATTATTTCCTCTCAAACACCATCCCGACGCTTTTCATTTCCCTCGCGTCGCCGTCGTAATCCACCGGCACCGAGTGACTCTGAATAGCCAACATCGTCTTATCGAACGTCGAGTCTTTCACGTACGCTCTCACGTTCGCCTTCGCCGGCGGATTCATCCACGTCGTCACATCGATCGGTGCGGAAACGTTGAACACTGCCGTGGTTAAGCGTAAAATATCCCCAACCTTTACTCTGCCATCTTTTGAAGCGTTTGAATCCGGAACAATCTCCACAACTTCTATCCGCGTCTCGACGCTTCGTTCCACTCTCGTTTCCTCCAAAATCAAACCGAGAGGCCGGTCGATTTCGACCGCGACTAACTCGCCGGTATACTCGATAGCGGTCGTTTGCATTTGAGTTCCGCCTAAATCGAGCGAAATTGTTCGTTTCTTTGCCTTTTTATCCGTCTCCCCGTCTTCTTCTTGCCCGGTGAGCGCTATGTCGAATCGGTCTTGGCCAACTCCAGAACTTCTTAAAAGCGTGACCGCATCATCGCTTCGTCGTCGTCTTCCATTCGAGGAGGATAAAAAAGCTCGCGTTCTTCTTGTTCGAGAAGACGACGAACACGAAGGATTACCACTCGCGGAGGAGGAGACGGAAGCGCATCGTCGCGCGAGTGATGACGAGACGTGGTAGTTCATTATATATAAAGAGTTTCCCGTGAGGTGATGTTTTTACGATTTTTTCATTGTGTTGTTGTTCAGAAATATTTATCTATTTCGACTGATTCTTAAACTCCCACTCGTTGGCCATTTTGACGTAAGTGTTGATGGAATCTCTCAGTCTGGTCAAGTCGATCGGTTTCCGTCCGGTTTCCTCGAAATTCTTTTGCTCGTTGGTTAAGATTTTCGTCTGCCACTTGTTTTGCAAGCGGTCGTAATCCGCCGACGAGGCGTGCTTCGGATGGTTTTGCGCTCGGTATTCCATGGCAAACTCTTGGACGATATCGCTGACGATGGAGGCGAAGGAGAGGGAGTGCGGGTCATCGAATTCGTCGTTTCGTTTGGGAGCGGAAGGGGCGTCGGTGGAACGCGGGGGAGGTGCGCCGGAAGGGAGCGGAGGATTGACGGGCGGGTGCGCGCTAAAATTAGCATCCATTCGCTGGCGTTTTGCGCTCACTCCGGCGTAACCGCCGACACTGGTGTTGTAGTTGTTGTACCCGTTATTGTTGTAGCCGTTGTTGTTGTTGTTGTTGTTGTAATTATTATAGTTTCCGTTACTGTTGTAGTTGTTGTAGTTTCCACCACCACCTCCTCTGCCACCGGTGTGGTTCGAGTACGGCGGATATTGGCGGTTGGACGGCGGTTGGTGTTGTTGCTGCTGTTGATTGTAATAGTTTTGGTACCCACCATTCGCTGCAGCTGGCATCGCCGGCGTTGTTTGCGATTTCCATCCACTCGGTAAAGCTCTGCCAATCGCATCTCTTTGGTGCGCACTCCCCGGCGTGTTATTCGCCGCGATACCTGGTGGACCTCGTCCTCCCGCGCCGGCGAATCTCGGCGGGGGCGCTAAGCCGGTTCGATTGAATCCCATGCCGCTTCCTGGAGGCGGCGGGCCAGCAGAATTGAATCCACCTCCTCGACCACCCATGGTTGTCGCACTCCCCGGCGGCGCACTACTACCAAAACCACCGGCACTTCCTGGAGTTCGCATGGGTGGTGGTGTTCCCGTTCGAAACCCGACGACGCCGTTTGGCGCCATACCGGCGCCCATCGGAGTCCCCATTCCACCGCGCATGAAACCTCCACCCGGTGTCATTCCACCCCCGTTCATGTTTATACTATTATTCGCATTTGCACTATTCAAACGTCTAATACTCTCCGGCTCACCTTTATCGATAATGGTCCCTTGCGGAACTTTCTGGTTCGCAAACTCCGTGGCGACTTTTTGCAACTCAGAGTCCTTCGCGTATCGTAACTCACCGAGTAAATCGAAAAAACTCCCTCTCGCCGTCTTCGTGTCGCGCATAGCCGCTAACGTTGCTTCTTTACACACGGTCAACCAGTTTCCTAAAACTCTCAAAACCTTTCTCAACAATGGAGCTCTTTGCGGAGAGCACAACGCGCCGCCTAATCGACTGATGCACGTCTGCAACGCGCCCGTCCCGCCTCTCTCGGCGAGCACTCTTTGTAGTTGCGTGCTTCCTGTCATCGATATCGCTTCTAAAAGTAATCCCAAATCTCTCTCGGAAACTTGCGACTCGCCTTTTTCGTCCACTGGGTACGCCAAGTTGAACATTTGAATCGATTTGAGACACGCTTTTTCGTTGCGCAAAGCGCCCTTGGAGTTGCGCAAATCGTCCATGGCGACGTCAATTTCCGAACGTCTTTGAGATGCGCTGGAAATGCCGCCCCATTTGGCAGCGTACGAACCAGCTGGCGCGCGCACGCGCGATCGTCCGCCGCCGCCGCCGCCGCCGCCACCACCACCAAAGCTCGGCACTGATCTCTTCTCCGCTTTCAATCGTTGTTTCTCCTCGTTTTCGTATTTCTTTTCGCGCGCCTTTTTCGCGCGATCGTACGCTTTTTGTTCCTCCGGCGGTCGCCATTTCTTCTCCTCGTCTTTCAACTTTTTCGATTCAGAGCGTCTGAAGGATCCACCCTTCTCTTGTTCGTGTTGTACTCGGGCTTCCTTTTCTTCTTTCACGATTTGGTCTTCGTCGCACTCCAACATCACCGGCGTTTCGTCCTCCAAGTGAATCTTTTCCTCGTCGTCGTCTTCGGAATCGTTGGCGTACTTCTCCGCCTCTCTCGCGGCTTTCGCACCGCCAATCCATCCGCAACACGCGGCGGTTTCGCAAAAACATCTCATAGGTTTTTCCCCGTACCTTTCAAACTTGTAATCGATGGTAATCTCTTCCCCCGGTTGAATCTCTCTCAGCGCGAAAACGCCGATGCACAACTCGCCTTTTACCATCCATTTTTGCGTCTCGCAGTTTGGATCGCACGAGTGGTTCAAAAACCTCCCAACGCCGCCTCTTTCCGTGGCATCGATAGTTTCCGAACTCGACAAAGTCATGAAATAAAAGTGCCGCCTCTTTTCCCTCGCGTATTGCCTTTTCCTCTCCTCGTACGCTTCCTCGTGCAACACCTCGCCGACGTACTCCAACACGAACTCGCCCGGTTTAATATTCTCCTCCGAGAACAATCCGTGTCCTTTCTTACTCGACCGTTTGACCTCTAACTCTTTAAACTTCTTCCTGGAAAACCTCTGGTTCTTACACGCGGTCGAACACGGACAAAATTTAGGATCGCACTCGGTTAACACCAATCTGTTCACGCACTCTTCCTCGCATCCGCTTCCGGTCTCCGGGTCGATGGCGCAGTTACACACCATGATGTCGTCCTCGGTTAACTTCCTCGGCTCTCTGTGTTTGAAGATGTTCCGCGAGACTCTCGACCAGACGTGCGCGTTTTCGATTGGTTTGCACATCATGGTATCGTCGTCCGAATCGTTCGAATCGTCAGAGTCGTTTGAATTTTTTTTCTTCCTCCACCCACTCGCTCCACCTTTTTCCTTCTTTGTCTTCTTCTCGTCATCGTCTCCTCCTTTCTCACTTTTAACTCCCAACTTCTCTCGTTCGTCCTCTTCGTCCTCCTCTAAAATCTTCCTCCCGATTTCCTCCGCTTGTTTCCTCTTTTGTTCTTTCTCTTGCGCTTTCATCAGGACGTCGATTTCATCGTCGAGTAATTCCTGAGGATCATCGCACGTGCTGAACTCTTGGTGGAAGTTTTTGTGGCAAAACCATTGCTCGTGTTCGCCTAACTTCAAAGCGACAAAGTTCGGCACTCGTCGCCAGACTTGGCACGAGTCGCACTGGACCCACGCGTCCGTGGTTAAAGGCGTTTGCGCGAGGAGGTCTCTGAGCGTTTGCGAGTACCCGTCGTCCTCCATCGTGTCTGAATGAATTCGTGTTTCGACGACGATGGAATTCAAAATGTCTCTTCCAATGAAAGAACAACACAACAATACCTTCAGCAAAGAGAGAGAGAGAGAGAGAGAGAGAGAGAGAGAGAGAGAGAGAGAGAGAGAGAGAGAACGAGCGCGCGCGCGCAAAATACGCTCCTCTCGAAAGAACAAAAGACTCTATAAAAGAATAAAAGAACGAAAAGTGCTTCTTCTTCTCTGATTTCTTCTTCTTCTTCTTCGCTTCGTTTGTCTTCTCGTCCTTCTTCTTTATATACAATGAAGCAATTTACAACAGAGAGAGAGAGAGAGAAAAAAAAGGAGAGAAAAAAAAAACAAAACAACGACCAAAAAATGAAAAAATCAAAACACAAGACCAAAAAGAGAGCAGACAGGCAGACCAAAAAAAAGAGCAGAGAAAGAGCAACTTTTGACGAGCACGTTCTGCGACACACTTTTTATATTCTTCTTTTCACCGAGTTTAAAAGGGGAGAGGAAAGAAAGGAGAGGACGCTTTGATCTTCATAACAACGCGCAAAAACACAGAAGACACGCGCGCGCGAAAAAGAAAGCGTTCGTCGACAAAACCACACACTTTTCTTCACCGAAACGAGAGTCTCTTTGAGGAGGAGGACGGGAAGAGGAGATTCGTGGAGCGCGATTTTGAAAAATTCGTGAAGCGGTGTTGAAGAAAGACCGTTGAAGAGGAGACGTTTGGATCTCAAATTCTCTCTCTTCTCTCTCTCTTTATATATTCTTCTGTCGTGAAAAAATATGAGCAATAACGGAAATCCGTTCCAACAGACCGGCGATGGAGGAGGCGGCGCGTGGGGCGGGTCGAACGCCGGGGGCGGGTCTTTGCAAGAAACGACGACGACGACGACGGTACACATCGACGACGACGACGAAGATTCCACGGAGTTTTCCAATCCGTTTGCACCACCATCAGGAGGAGGAGGAGGAGGAGGAGGATCGAGCAGCACGGCGCCGTCACCACCGGCAGTAAAAAGCAGTTATAAGAACAGTAAGAAAACGGCAACGGACGTGTACGAAGCGCCGACAGGGGCGGTCGCGAGAGATTCTGGGATGGACACGTTTGGCGCGTACGGCGGCGCCTACGATAACGCCGCCACGACGAATCCGCAACAACAACAACAACAACAACAACAACAAGAGAAAAGAGGTGGGGGTGGATTGTTTGGAGGTGGGTTTGGGTTTGGCGCGTTTGGTAGTAGCAGCGGTGGCGGCGTTGGAGGAGGAGGAGATAAGTCTTTAGCCCAGCAAAGGAAAGAACTCGAAAAGCGCGAGGGGGATATCGCGCGACGCGAACGCGAGCTCGCCGCGAGAGAAGCCGCCATGCGCGCTAACGGTGGCAGTGGAGGGCAACAAGTCAACAACTGGCCGTTTAAATTCTGGGCGATCGCGTACCACAACATCGACGCGGAAATTCCTTCCCAACACCAAAGAGCCGTGCGGATGTGTTACTACTCTTACCTCTGCTTAGTTTTGGCGTTATTCATGAACCTCTGCGCCGTCACCGGCGCGTTCTTCGTCGACGGCAGAGTCGTCTCTTGGTTAGTCGCCATCATCTACTTTCTCGCCGGCGTCCCCGGCGCGTACTTCATCTGGTACCGTCGCCTGTACATGGCGGCGAAAAACGACTCGGGTTTGAAATTCGGCTGGTTCTTCCTCATGTACCTCGGCCACTTGGCCTTCATGGTCTACGCGTGCATCTCCCCACCCAGTGGCGCCGGCGACCAGTGGTCCTTAGCTGGAATGATGGTCCTCAAATCCGCTCTGAACAAAGATAAAGTTTTAGGCGCGTTTTACGCCGTCGCGTTTTGTTTGTTCGCTTTAGACGCCGTTCTCTCGGTCGTCTCCATGCGGCTCGTCTGGACGAGCTTCCGAGCTGGTGGGCACAACGCCAGCACGGTAGGGGCGCAAATGGGCGCACAAGCCGCCAGTGGTGCCGCAGGCCGGTCCGCATTGCGCTCGGTCGTTTGATTTTTTAATTATACTATTCTACGTCGTGGACTACTCCGCACCGCATATTCTCTGCATTGTAAGAACGCCACAACAACACCTCAGAAAAAGAACATTTACGTGTTGCACTCGTCGTTCCACGAACAAACGACAAAAACGTCAAAATCGTCATGGCATCATCACCACTCGGCAACAACAACGACGATTTTAACAACGAGAATGAAAGCTCAAAGAAGAAACAAACCGTCTGCGTGATTGGCGCCGGCATCAGCGGTTTATCCGCCGCCTATCTGCTCCACCAATCGAACGCATTCGCGGTCACGGTGTACGAGTCCGAACCCACCGCCGGCGGGCACGCGTTGACGCGGGAGAAGTCAAAACACGCCGGAGAATTGGACGTTGATTTAGGATTTCAAGTGTTCAATTTGACCACGTATCCACACTTGGTCGGTTTGTTCGAGGAGTTGCGCGTGAAACACGAGCAAAGCGACATGAGTTTCTCGTTACAAAGCGAAAGGACGGAGTGGGGGAGTTTAGGATTAAGTGGGATCTTCGCGCAAAAACGGAACCTGATCAATCCAAAGTTTTGGAACATGATACGGGAGATTCTTAAGTTCAAGAAAGTAAAACACGACGTGTTGAGCGGCTCAAAGAAGGAATATTGGGAGAAGAAAACGTTGGGGGAATATTTGCGGGAAAACGGGTATTCGGATTACTTCCGCGACCACTACGTGTTGCCGATGTGCGCGGCTATTTGGAGCTGTAACGATAAAGACGCGCTCGGGTTTCCTCTGAAACCGCTGATTACATTTTGGGCGAATCACCACTTGTTGGAGATCTTTGAACGACCGGTGTGGAGGGTGGTGAAAGGCCGGTCGAAGGCGTACGTGGAGGCGGTTTTGAAGGCGTTGCCGGACGGGTGCGTGAAGACGGGGAGGTACGTGCACACGGTGCACAGATATTTCGACGACGCTTCGAAATCGAGAATTAAAGTGAAAACGACCGAAACTAAGAAAGCGGCGACCGGGGAGCAAACGAAGGAGAAGTTTGACCACGTGATTTTTGCCTGTCACGCGCACCAAGCGTTGGCGATGATTGGCAAAAACGCCACGGAGAAAGAGTTGGAGATTTTATCGAATTTTCGCACGACGAGGAACGAGGTCGTGTTACACGACGACCCGCAGTTTATGCCAAAAAATCGAAGCGCGTGGGCGAGTTGGAACTGCAAATCTATCGGAAAGAAGGGCGAGAACGATTCCGTGTGCGTAACGTATTGGGTGAACTTGTTGCAAAATTTACCTAAAGGCGCGAAGGACGTGTTTGTGACGCTCAATCCGACCGAGAAAATCGACGAGGAAAGGGTGGAGTTTAAGAAATACTTAGGCCACCCGGTGTTTAACGAGAACGCGATCAAGGCGCAAGAGGATTTGAAGAGTCGCTTACAAGGTGAAAACAACACGTGGTTTACCGGCGCGTGGTTGAGATACGGGTTCCACGAAGACGGCATACACTCGGCGGTGGAGATGTGCAAGAAACTTTTAGGAAAAGACGACGTGGTTCCATGGATGCCTAGATTTGACGTCGAGCCGAAACAATCTTTGCTCGGTTCAGCGTTTATGAGCATGTTCCAAACGATTGCCGGGAAATGGATGCCGCCGAATGCGAAATTGACGTTTACGTTACCCACCGGCGTTGATTTTTCCATCTCCGGGAAGAGGGACAAGAGTAAACCAGTCCCAGACGAAGTTCGTTTGACCATATTTAGCGAAGATATGTTCAAGCAGTGCATCACGAGACAGGACATCGGACTTGGTGAGGCGTACATGAACAACGATTTCTCCGGCGACGTGATGGCGTTTTTGGATTTGATTTGTTCCGGCCACCCGTCGAAGCAGGAAAAATCAAACAGGAAGAAAGGTTTGTCCAATCCAAAAAAGAATTGGTTCAACCCGAAAGAGCTGGTGGCGGCAATCTTGTCCATCCTTGGTGGCGCCGCGGAAATGGCCGCGCACAAAGCGTTATCGAACACCAAGGAAGGGTCGAAGAAGAACATCGAGTACCACTACGACGCCGGGAACGCGTTTTATTCCTTGTTCTTAGACAACACGTTGTTGTATTCGTCCGCGGTGCACGTGAAGAACGCGGACGGAACGCCCGCGGAGTTGAACGGCGACGATAACATGTACATTGATAAGCTTCTCATGAATGGCAACCGAGAAATGACGTTCGAGGAGAAAGAAATTCACCTCGAGCAATCTCAATACGATAAAATCGACGCCATGATTGCTCGCCTCGACTTTAAGAAAACCGATGAGGTTCTCGAAATTGGCTGCGGGTGGGGCCAACTCGCCATTCGCTTGGCGACAAAAATTGGGTGTAAAGTCACTGGGTTGACGTTGTCCAAAGAGCAAGCCGCAGAAGCGCGCGCGCGAGTGGCTAAATTGAAACTCTCGCACTTGATTGAAATCAAAATTCAAGACTATCGCGACGAGACGAACGTGTACGATAAAGTCATCTCGATCGAAATGCTCGAAGCGGTCGGGCACGAACACTTGCCAACTTTTTTTGAAACCGTTCGAAATTGCTTAAAACCAAACGGCACGTGCGCGATTCAAGTCATCACCATCCCGGATGAACGATACAAACAGTATTGCGAAACCACTTCGGATTTCATCCGCGCGTACATCTTCCCCGGCGGTCATTTACCGTCCATCTCCGCCATGAAAAATGCAGCTCCAAACGGATTATCCTTAGATTCCTACGACGACATTGGTTTACACTATGCGGTTACTTTGCGTTTGTGGCGCGAACGCATGCTCGCTCGCAAACAAAAGGTCTTCGACCTCGGGTACAGCAAACGCTTCGTGCGCATGTACGAATTTTACTTCGCCTATTGCGAAGCGGCTTTTAAACACGGATTAATTGGCGATTTACAAATGACCTGGAAACGCGATGGGTACGATTTAGACGCGTTAAAAGCGAGAGACGAAGAGGATAAATTGAAATCCAACGAAGCGGAGTTCTCTTGGGCCGTCTTCGCATCCCTCCTCTTCCTCCTCTTTCTCTTATTCGCCGTCTCCATCCTGCTCTCCACGGAACGCGCGAAAGAGAAATACACCGCGCTGATTCTCCCACTTCTTCAACGAAAAGGCGCGATAATCGATAACCCATTCGCAACAATCATCATCGCGTTCGTAGCAACCCTCGTCTTCCGATTTATGCTCCTGCGACGAAACATCGCAAACGCGCGAGAAGAGGCGAAAAAATTAGCCAAAGACCGTCTGGCGACGATGCAACGCGAAGGCGGCGGAAGACTCGGAGACGGGTACGCCGCCGCGTGATGCTACATTTAAGTGAGGGTTTCCTGTACATAACTTCGCACTCTCTCTTCTTACCTGCTACTACTACTAGGTATCGTTTTTGTATCATCATATTTATACCGTATAATAAAACGCGCGCGGGCGTTCCCGCGAGTATAAGAACATCCAGACCTTTCGATTGACGAATTTTGACGAAAGGGCAGCAAAATCCAACAATTTTTCCTCACTCGGAAAGCGTTCAAAAGTAACGCACGAACGAGAACTTAAGAACGAGACCACGTTCGGCCGAGACTCGATGTCGTCGTCGAAAGTCCCACCGACTTTTACGACTTTTGTTCAGACGACGACGACGAACGTGAATGTGAACATAAACGCCGCTCAACGTACCACCACTCCGACGAGTGCGCAAAATTCCACGAATCGAATCTCCTCCACCAACGACCAAACCAACGACGAAAGCGCTCATCATGGGGTTAAAGTCATCGTCGGTGAGCTGAACAACAAGTACCAACTGGTTCGAACCATCGGTCGAGGCGCGTACGGCCAAGTGTACAAAGGCATCGACGCGTCTTCGAAGAAAGTCGTCGCGATAAAAGAGATTTCTTTGGCGGGCGTTTTGGAAAAAGATTTAACGCTCGTCACAGGGGAGGTGGACTTGTTGAGTTCTTTAAGACACGAAAACGTCGTGCGGTACATCGAAGCCATTCGGGACGACCATCACTTGTACATCGTTCTGGAGTATTGCGAGAACGGGTCGTTAGCGTCCGCGTTGAAGAGTTTCTCGTCGTCGAACAGCATTTCCGGCGGGATTGGAGGGGTTGGACCGTTTCCGGAGAGTTTAGCCGCCGTGTACGTGTTTCACGTTTTGAAAGGTTTAAGATATTTACACGAGCAAGGCGTGATTCACAGAGACGTGAAAGGGGCGAACATTTTATGCACCAGGGATGGAGTGGTTAAATTAGCGGACTTCGGCGTGGCGACGAAAGTGAACACGGCGACGGCCACGGGTAAAGTTGGCGACGTTTACCAGAATAGTAACGGGGATGATAATAACAAGAGCAACAACACTAGTCATAGCAACGTCGAGATAGCGCGGTCGCCGAATGTAGAACTACTGAGAACGAAAAGAGAGGAAGAAGAAACGGCAAAGCTCGTTAAAAGTAGGAGGTCGCAAATGGCGCTGAAGAATCGTTTGTCGAAGGAGAATAGCGGTAGTGATGCGAGCGGTTTGTTCGACGGCGGGAAACCGGCGCCGCCGAAAAAGAAGGAAAAAGGTGGGAGACGGCAGTCGCTCGGGTCGCCCGGAAATTCACCGAAAGGAGGAGGTGCCAAGGAGAATAAGAACAATAACGGCGAGATGCGTTTAAATGCGAGCAACGACGTTACGTTGGAAACGCCGCCAGCGAAAGGCCTTTTGAGATCTCCCGGCAGTAACAACGGCGGGTCGCCTTCCTCACCTCAACAGTTCAGCGATAATGTCGTCGGTTCGCCGTATTGGATGGCACCGGAGGTTATCGAAATGACTGGCGGCGTTACTACCGCAGCGGATATTTGGTCCGTTGGTTGTACGTTGATTGAGTTATTGACTACAAAGCCGCCTTATTTTGATTTAGCGCCAATGGCGGCGTTGTTTAGAATGGTCAGAGACGACATACCGCCGCTTCCAGCTTCGGGTATTTCCAAACAGTGCGAAGATTTTTTGAGACAGTGTTTCCGAAGAGACGCGTCGACGCGACCGACTGCGAGGGAGTTGTTAAAGCACCCGTGGATTGAAGACGCTCGAAACGAGTTAGCTTCGACTTGGCTTCCGAAAGAAATCAGAGACGCGCACAACGCTTTAATAGAAGCCGATAATGAACAAGAAGGTAACACTAACGCCATGCGAATTGCAGATGGACTCGCTGGCGCGGTAGATAAAATGGTAGTCGACGTGGAGTACAGGGATTCCATCTACTTTTCCTCGGAACGACCGATATCGACGATCAACGCGAATGTCGACGACGAAAAGAACAGCGCGGATTTGCGGAGATTAAAGCTCGAGAGACGCGAATTAAAGAAGAAACTCCGAAAAGAAGGCGACGAAAAACCGGATTTGAAAAAGTTAACGACGATTGATCGCGCGACGGCGGCGCTCATGGCGGCAGATGCGGTGTTAGATAACGAGAAGAAGAGAAACATACAGGATAGCAGCGAATCGGATTCGAATCTTTCCTCGGACGAAGAGAGCGATTTCGATGACGATAAAAACGCAAGCGCCGCGACAGACAGAGAGAGCGGTGCGAACGGAAGCCGACCAGGATATAAGCGAAACAACATGCGCATAGACGTGAAAAGTTTGCCACCGTCGGTTACTGCCAGCGATAGAGGGACGCTCTTAAAAGAATGGCTCGATATTCGGAGTGGACGGAAACTGGCGGGAACGGCGCACAATATCAACAAAAATCACAGGTCCTCCGCTTTTCGCACTTCGGCGGATTCGGATAACGAAAGTTCCGGTCCGTCCACGCCAAAGTCTTACATAGGGACGCCAGTCTCTCAAAACGGTGGCGAGCATCTCAGAGACGACCAGAGCTCTGATCAACAAAACAGAAGCAGCTTTGAAGACGACGGTGAGTTTGCTTTGAACGGCGCGAAGCTCTCCGGCAACGCTTTACTTCGCATCAATCGCGGCTTTTCGCGTTCGAGTTCGTTTGATGATTTATATGGGTCGTACGGCACGTCGCAATTTGATGAAGCGCACATAAACGACGCGTGGGAATCGCTCGCGTCGGCAATGGACTTGAAAGACAACGGTGCAGTCGAAAGAGCCGGGATATCGGTGAAAGATTCCATGGAACGCTACCATCTCATGTTCGATGGAAGCGGGCATCCGATCATGGAAGAGGCCACGCAAGGATATCACCAAGAAAATGGTACCACCGCAACAAAACCATCAACAAAGACGCACGCGACGTCCTCGCTTGATGCGGTAGAATCGTACGGCACGTGTAAAGCTATCCCCTCGCGCAGAGTGCTGGCGTCCGTGGCGGATATTTTGTCCAACGAATCGCCGGAATACGATCGATCGAGATGTGTCGCACTCGAAGCGCTCGTTTTCGCCATGCGTGCGGCGGATCAAACGAGTCGAATCGCGTTAGCTAGTGCACTCGTCGCTTTAGATGTGTGTAGATTTGCCAGTGCAGTTGCCGCGAAAGACTTTGAAGTGTCTTCTCGGAGAGCGAAGATTGCGGCTTTAAACTTATTGGAATCAGTCGCTAAGTGTCAGGTACCCGCGTTTTCCGCCATCGCGCCGAGTGTTGCGCCCGGGATCGCAAAAGCTTTGTCCGTCGGATATTTCGGAGAATCCGGTAAGGCGTTGACGCGAATAGCCGTCGATTGCGCTCGGGCCGCCTTTATCCCTCCAAAACCTCGCGAAAGAATCCAAGCGGTACGAATGCGCCAGGCGATGGTATCTTTGAAGAGAAAATTGCAAGACCGATCGCGTTTCGACGATAAAGAGTTACGAAACATCGAACGCGAAATTCGTCAGTCGGATATGGAAATCATAAAGGAGGAAGCCGCGCAACTTGACGCGACGTGGGCGAACGTGCGGGCGTTGGCCAAAGCGAACGTCTTTCCGCATTTGGTGCAAGCGTTGGGTCAAACGCACTTTGGCCATCTCGAAGAGGCAAAAGTAGCAAACGAAGACCCGGCGACGTTTACGTCCTCATCGACCGTAACGAACGAAAAAATTGCTGATTTCATCGCCAACTTGTTGAGCAACCAGGCGATGACATCGAAAATGCTTTCCGAAGGGAAAGGTAGCGCGGCCGAAGCCGACCGCGAAAAGAAGGACAAGGACGAAGACGACGAGAAGAAGAAAAAAAACAAAGACAAGTCTACGAACGATGACAATAAAGACGGGGGTAACGACGATGACGATTCAGACGACGACGAGTACCTCGCTTTATTGGAGCAAAACGCCAAAAGAACCGGGTTCAAATCTTTCGATACGCAAACGAAAAACTTGCTCTGCGACATCGGCGTCATCCACGGCTTCTTGGCGCAAATCTGCGTCGTGTCGAAGAAAACCAGAGAAAAATTGGCGAAAACGATCGAGTCTTTGACGGAAAATGCGGACACTTTAGATCGATTACAAAAGTCAGGATGCATTCCCAAACTCGCGCAATTGATTGAAATCACGTGGAGAGAAGACAACGACGACGATAACCAAATCGGTTATCTCGGTTTCGACGCCGAACGCGGCTCGAAACGCGCCGGGGTGATCAACGTCGATTTACTCTACGAATCTGTCGCCTGTAACGGTCGAACGCGAGCAGCGGCGTTGCGAGCGATTCGAAATCTGTGCGTCGCTTCAAAATCCTACCAACAACAAGCGGCAACGTGCCACGCGAGTTGGGTTCTGTGCGAAATCGCCACGAGCGGCACGGAAGCGGAAAAAGACGTCTGTTTGCCTCTCTTGTGCAGCTGCGTTTCCGCGTCTCGAGCGGCGAGAGAAAAGTTGGTAAAACACGGCATCTTAGACACGCTCGTCTCCGTCATCGATCAAGAAGGCAACTGCGAACGCAAAATTCTCGCTTTACAAGCCTGCGTCGTTTGGCTCAACGCGGAACCTTGGGAAATCGAAGCGCGTTTACTCACCGCGGACGCCTTGGACGTCTTGGTCCTCGCCTTTGCGTTTTCCAGGAAAAACAAAAGCAACATCAACGGCGAAAGCACACTCCACGCGCTCGCGAATTTAATCGGTGAATCCAGCCGCCTCTCCCGAGCCGTGAGTGAACAGAAAAACGTCGTCACATCCGTTCTCGGCGTCGTCCTCGACGAACCTTCCGTTCGAGCGCCCGCGGCGACCGCCGGTTGTAAACTCGCCGGTTTAAAAGCCATGGGTCACATACTCGAACACGCGGACACACCGAGAGATATCATGCGCACGCACGATTTGAAAACAAAGTTAGAACGCTTGGCGAGGAGTAAAACTGAAGTCATCGTCGCGCAATTGACCGATAAGTTGATGCGACGGTTGAATATTATTTAATATATAGAATAGAATAAAAAGAACCACCACCACCCGGAATAGAAAAAATAGTAAGGCATCAGTTTTAGGGTTTCACCTTTTGGGGTTAAAAACCGATCTGATCGGATTTTTCCTTCTCGCGCTCTCTCGCGTTTCCTTTCCGCACTCTCCGACTGTCGATCAAACGAAAAGCAGATCACACAAACATCTAAACATGTTCCGGAGAATCAGCGTCCAAGCGGCCCGCGCGGTGGTGCAGGCGTCGAACGTTTCTTCCTCCTCCACCTCTTCTTTAAACGTGTTGAGACATTCGAATAAAATCGGCTCGAACTCGTCGTTTCCCCAACAACACCAACAAAAAGCTGCCATGGCGATGAGCGCGGTCGAACTCTCCTCGTTGCTCGAACAAAGAATCTCGAACCATTACACGGATTTGAACATCGACGAAATCGGGCGAGTGTTATCCGTCGGGGACGGCATCGCGCGCGTGTACGGGCTGAACAAAATCCAATCCGGCGAAATGGTCGAATTCGCCTCAGGGGTGAGAGGGATGGCGTTGAACCTGGAAAACGACAACGTCGGCGTGGTGTGCTTCGGATCGGACACGACGATCAACGAAGGCGACATCGTGAAGAGAACTGGGTCAATTGTGGACGTTCCGGTTGGGAAAGGGATGTTAGGGAGAGTCGTGGACGGTCTCGGGAACGCGATCGACGGGAAAGGCGCGATCGCGGATGTGACGCAAAGACGCGTCGAGTTGAAAGCGCCGGGGATCATCGTGAGAAAGTCTGTGCACGAACCAATGCAAACCGGGTTAAAAGCGGTGGATTCGTTGGTGCCAGTTGGTAGAGGACAAAGAGAATTGATCATCGGCGATAGGCAAACTGGAAAGACGGCTATTGCGATTGATACGATCATCAACCAAGCGAGCGTGAACAACGGCACGGACGAAAAGAAAAAGTTGTATTGCGTGTACGTCGCGGTTGGCCAAAAGAGATCCACGGTTGCGCAGTTGGTGAAGACTTTGAGCGATAAAGATGCGTTGAAGTACTCGATTATTGTCGCGGCGACGGCTTCTGATCCGGCACCGTTGCAGTTTTTGGCGCCGTACTCCGGGTGCGCCATGGCGGAATACTTCCGCGATAACGGCATGCACGCGTTGATCATCTACGACGATTTGTCCAAGCAATCTGTCGCGTACAGACAAATGAGTCTTTTGTTGAGAAGACCGCCAGGACGTGAGGCGTTCCCAGGGGATGTCTTTTACTTGCACTCGCGTTTGTTAGAAAGATCGGCGAAAATGTCCGACGACGTCGGCGGAGGCTCCATGACCGCGTTGCCGGTTGTCGAAACGCAAGGCGGCGACGTGTCGGCGTACATTCCGACGAACGTCATTTCCATCACGGATGGCCAAATTTTCTTAGAAACTGAATTGTTCTTCAAAGGTATCCGACCGGCGATTAACGTCGGTTTGTCCGTCTCCCGCGTCGGCTCCGCCGCGCAAATGAAAGCCATGAAACAAGTTTCCGGTTCTTTGAAGTTGGAATTGGCGCAATACAGAGAGGTTGCCGCGTTCGCGCAATTCGGTTCCGATTTGGATGCCGCCACGCAATATTTGTTGAACAGAGGCGCGCGTTTGACCGAAGCCTTAAAGCAAGGCCAATACGAACCGATCCCGGTCCAAAACCAAGTCGTCTTCATCTACGCCGCCACGAAGGGTTACTTAGATAAGGTTCCGGTCAAAGACATCGGCGCGTTCGAAGCCGGCTTGATGAAACAAGTCGACGCCTCCATCTTGGAAGCTATCCGCACCGAAGGTGTCATCTCCGACGCCACCGATGCGAAGTTGAAGGAATTGTGCGCCAAGTTCACCGAAGGCTTCTTGTCCGCGTAATT
>Ga0209631_10001453_pt1 | contig 30424 bp, 24 predicted proteins | sample COG_08_FD_184752 | JGI IMG/M metagenome (GOLD analysis project Ga0209631, IMG submission 184752) | Pelagic Microbial community sample from North Sea - COGITO 998_met_08 (SPAdes) (version 2) | ecosystem: Environmental > Aquatic > Marine > Neritic zone/Coastal water | place: Helgoland, sampling... | reverse complement strand
AATTCCAAAATGATTTATCTAGGAGCTATCGTCATTGGTTTAACGTTACCATTGAGTATTATTTATATCATGTTTCTGTTAGACACCAAGGTGCATACGCGGGAAGACATAGAAAAAGTGACGACGAACATACCGATTTTAGCTGAAATTCCTGAGATTAAAAAGAAGGGTAGTTTGTTATTTACCAATCCCAATGCGACATCGGTGCTTGCAGAATCTTTTAGGATTTTATCGGCCAATGTTGATTATGTAATACCAAAAAATGATGAGATTGACGGTAAGGTCATATTTTCTACCTCCACCATTAAAGGTGAGGGGAAAACCTTTGTGAGTTTAAATTTATCGCTAGCTTTAGCCAGTTTAAATAAAAAAGTATTGCTCATTGGAGCTGACATGCGAAACCCGCAAATACATACGTATTTTGGGACATCAAAAAACCAGTTAGGTTTATCAAGTTACTTAAATGATGCTTCGGCTAATTGGAAGGAGCTTTTGATGACCGGATTTGATAAGCATCCAAAGCATTATACCATGCTTTCTGGGGCAATTCCTCCAAATCCAGCGCATTTATTAACCAATGGACGTTTTGAGCAACTCCTTGCTGAGGCTCGAACCGAATTTGATTATATCATTGTAGACACCGCTCCAACCATTCTTGTGACAGACACCTTATTAATCTCAAAATTTGCAGATGTGACCTTATTTTTAACCAAAGCAAATTACACCGATAAAAAATTATTGAAATTCTCTAAAGAGTTGAGTGATTCGAAAAAAATAACTAATATGGCTTATGTCATAAACAGCGTTGGAGCGGGTAAATCATACGGCTATGGTTATGGTTACAATTATGGGTATAGTTATGGGTATCACGAAGAAAATTAAGACGTAAGACATTTAATTATCATAAAAAATAAATATCGAGGACGTTTCTAATATTTTAGAAACGTCTTTTTTTATGTCTTAATACGATCTATTTTAAAATGAAGTGTTTGTGTTGCTTCAAAAACATGATATGAATTATAAAATAGTAGTACCCATTGTTTAAAATTGGAACAATAATTGTTATTAATTAGAAAATAAAAAAACGGCCCCACCCTAATGACACTCAAAAAACACATAGTAAAACTTAAATTAAATCTCATAGTTGAGGCAATATTAAATAGAAAAATAAGCCATTGGGCCTTGTTGGCTATGGTTGGTATGATTTTTATATGTGTTGTTTTGATTTTGTCTTTTCTGTAACTTTTTGACATTAACAGCATTTCTTTAAATGTAATATGAACTTACGTTCGCTATCACCAAAATGTTAAACTTAAAATAACTTTTATTGCAGGTCTTTAAAAGATGGTATTTTGTAAAAAAAAGCTGTGATGGTTAATGCTTGGCATATAATTTTATTTCTTCTAGGGAGCATTCATGGGTATGCTCAAATTAATCCTGATAATATTGACATTATAAGAGATGCTTATGGCGTACCTCATGTGTATGCCCCAACAGATGATGAGGTAGCATATGGCTTTGCCTGGGCGCAATCTGAGGATCATTTTAAATTAATGCAGGAGGCGTATTTGGCGGGTAATGGCTTATTGAGCAAACATATTGGATTGAAAGGTGCTCCTGCCGATTTTTTAGTGCAATTTATCCAAGCTGAAAACACAGTAGATGCTCTTTTTCAAACGCTTGACAAAAAATTTGTTGCTTTGCTTGAGGGGTTTAGTGAAGGATTAAATGCCTATGCGCTGAAACATCCACAAGAAATTCTAGAGCACGAACTGTTTCCGATTACTGCAAGAAAGCTATTACAGTATACCCAACTCCAATTGTACATTTCTAATGGTGCTGATGCTCTTGTGACCGGTATTGTAAACAATACCTTATCGTGGCCTTTTGATATGAATCAAGATACCAAAGGTTCAAACCTTTTAGCTATCAGTAGGAGCAGGACACAAACCGATGAAACGTTTTTAGCGATAAACACGCATCAACCTTTAGAGGGGCCAACGTCATGGTATGAAGCACATTTAGTAAGTGAGGAGGGAACTAATATCATAGGAGCCACATTTCCTGGTTCTCCTGTCATACTCACCGGCGCTAATGAATATTTAGGATGGACACACACGGTGAACTATCCAGATAAAGCCGATGTTTTTGCCCTAGAGATGGATTCAAAAAAGAAACACACCTATCTGGTAGATGGAAAGCCCTACAAATTAGAAGTATATAAAGCCAAGATGTATCTCAAGTTTCTTGGTTTGAAAATTCCTATCAAGAAAAAGTTTTATCGCAGTATCTATGGACCAACCTTAAAAAATAAAACAGGGGTGTATGCTGTGAGAACGCCAAGTACTACAAATATTAATGCTCTAGAGCAATGGTGGCGTATGAATAAGGCCAAAAATTTTACAGAATTTTATGAGGCCTTGGAGATGAAAGCACTGCCTGGCTATAACATAGGTTACGCAGACAGAAATGACACCATTTTTTACATGTCAAATGGTAAAATCCCAAAACGTGCCGAGGGTTACGATTGGAACGATGTGGTGCCGGGTAACACGCGTGCGACATTATGGGATACTTATTATGATATTTCTGAACTACCACAAGTGATAAGTCCAACCTCTGGTTTTGTTTATAATGCCAATCATAGCCCATTTAAATCTTCAGGAACATCAGACAATCCAAATCCTAAAGATTTTTCAAAAACAATGAATTTTGAGACCTATGACAACAATCGGTCTACACGTTTGTTGACTTTGCTTCAAGAAAAAGAGCACATAAGTTATGAACGCTTCAAGCGTATCAAGTATGATCATCAGCTACCAACACCACTGCAGTACAATTACATGGATTTGAATGTCTTATTCGAGATGAACCCCGAAGATTATCCAGAGGTAGGTGTGTTGTTGAAAGACATCCATAATTGGGATAGGGTTGCCTCTGCAGATTCTTATGGGGCAGGGGCCTATGGTGTTTTATACTATCAATTGTATCCTTTTTATGAACAATTGGGTAGCGACCGAACATTTAAAAAAGAGGCCGTATTACAGGCATTAAAAAACACCAAAACCTACTTAAAAACACATTTTAATTCAAATCGTATCAAACTTGGAGACTTTCAAAAATTGGTAAAAGGGAATAAAGAGATGCCAATATTTGGGTTACCCGATGTGGTAACAGCCATGCGTGGCGAAGCCCATACAAAAGGACGTATAAAAATTACTCATGGAGAATCTTACATTGGTTTAGTGCGTTTCACACCAACCCAAACCTATTATGAATCGGTTATGTCTTATGGAAACAGTCGAAAAGAGACGAGCCCTCACTACACAGACCAAATGGATTTGTATGCAAATTTTAAAACGAAGACGATGTTTTTTGATCGACCATCTGTGATGAAAACTGCTACGAGTTCTTACCATCCAAAATAGAGAACATAAAAAAACCTCTCGGCTGAAAGGTTTTTTTTGTGTTTGGTAATACTTGGTCTAATAAGACATATAATTTGAATTTGAATTGACAATAGTGATACCGTCTGCGCCATTTTCTAAATATGGAACCATACTTGCAATAATCGTATCTTCCGTTTGTCGCCATGTTAAATAAGCGTTGTATTTTTCATTGGATTCCCAGTTGGAAACAATCCAAATAGTATTGGATGCTTCATTGAATGTTAGCTCCAATGACATGCAGCCATCATAGGCACGAGTTGTTGGCAATCCTCCCTCGCTGTTTAAAATTTCCATGACGTTATCGACATTACCATCTTGAACTGCCAGTGAAACGACGACTAAGTTTTTCGGGTATACAGCATCCATCATACCTCCCGCATCAAAGAAATCTCCAAAGCCTATAATTAAGCCATCATCATCAAAATTAGCATAGTGGTAAGATTTTAAGTTAAGTGCTTTGCCGGTAAGCACATTGGTGCCTGTCCAAGTTCCATAGGTTCTTACACTACCATCAAATGCCCCACTTTCATCGCTTCCGGGTAACCATGCTGAAGCTTCGAAGTTAAGATTGTCAAAAGCATCATGATATCCTTTTACCATGGCTGCAAATTGGTCATAACCAATATTTTCGGCACCATACATTGGTACTTCTACGTCAAGATCTTTACTTAACATTGCTAATTGTGCATCAAGGTCTTCTTGCCCATGTAATTCAAACATTGATTGCATGGTTGCTAAATTTCTCTCATAATTTGGATTTGTGTTTTTGCAACTGAAAAATAGCGTAATGCAACATAAAATTAAAAGTAATTGTTTCATAGTTATTAGATTATTGTTAGTTACTTGCAATATAAAATTAAAAAAAATAAAAACAAGGCTATTTGGCATTTTTGTACATAACGAAGGCTGTTTAATAACTTAAAAATAAAGTGTTTTTTCTGTAGGGATGACTAATTTTTCCAAAAGGATTTGAGATACAAACTTTTTAAACTAAACCAAAAGGCTAAAATTCCAGGAAGACTTCTTTTTGGAGATTGACCTTTGCCTAAGCGCTGAATTTGTAGCTCATACCAAGGTAATTCTACGCCTCCTAATTTATCAAGTAAACGAATACCAATTTTAGGAATAGGTGCATTAAATTTCTCTACAGTTCCATCAAATATCTGATTCGCTAGATTAGGATATAAACAAAAAGGTCTTGCCAAACCAATGACATCTAATTGATTACTCTGAAGAGCCTCTTCCATGACACTGACAGACCTAAAGCCGCCGGTAAGCATGAGTGGTGTTTTGGTGAGCTTGCGTGCTTTTTTGATATACTCTAAAAAGTAGGCTTCTCGCTCTTCGGTACTTTTTTTTCGTTGTCCTTTAATCATGGCAGGTCTTTCATAGGTGCCACCTGAAATCTCTATGAGATCAATACCCTCATTACCCAATAGTTGTATGACTTTCATAGACTCCTCCTCTGTAAAACCTCCACGTTGAAAATCTGCAGAATTAATCTTGATTCCGATAGGGTAATCTGAGCCAACTTGACGACGTATTTCACGATAGATTTCAATGACAAATCGCGCACGGTTTTCAAGAGATCCTCCCCATTGATCCTCTCGTATATTGCTGTTAGGAGATAAAAACTGACTCACAAGATACCCATGGGCGCCATGAATTTGGCATCCCGTAAAGCCGGCTTCTTTCATGATTCTTGCTGTTGTTCCAAAACGTTTGATAATATCCCAAATTTCTTGTTCTTTAAGGGGGGTTGGTGTTTTGAACATTTTTGATGCACCACCCATTTTTAAAGAGACTGCAGAAGGAGCAACAATACGACGATTGATGGCCGCAAAAGCTTGACGACCAGGATGATTTATCTGTGGCCATAGATGAACACCCGATCCGTTGACCGATTGCGCCCAAGCTTTTAATAAATCAAAGTGCTTATAATTCTCCACAACAACATTACGAGCTTCTCCTAAAGCTTTTGAATCTATCATGACGTTACCAGTAATTAAAAGACCGGGATTCCCTTGTGCCCAGACCCGATAGGCATGAATAAGACCTTTGGACGGTGCGTGATACGCAGTGCCATAATTTTCACTCATGGCAGATTTTGCAATCCTGTTTTTTAATACGGATCCATTAGGTAGTTTGAAGGAGGAAGCGATATGATGTATCAGTAAATTTTTATTCAAAGTTATATGATTTCTGTGTTAAAGGAGACCAAGTTAGTTAATTTATAACTGATTTTCTTTCGAATTGAACTATGAAATAAATTTGTAGTTGAGAAATCTGATTAAGCTGTTATTCTAATGAAGATTTTTCAATCATTATGATATTTTAGTGTATGTGAGAGTGCTAATCAAATAAACAATGATATCAGGAATACTGCAGCCAAACCAGTTAGTGACAGAAGGAGTGTCATGATGGACCAACTGCGAAATGTGTCCTTTTCTGAAAGCCCAAGGTAATTACTTACTAGCCAAAAACCACTATCATTTACATGAGACAATATGGATGCTCCAGCGGCAATAGCGATGACAATAAGTGCTGTTTGTAACGGATTTAATGGTGTAATGATTATAGACGAGGTAATCCCAGCAGCAGTGATCATGGCGACCGTAGAAGATCCTTGTAGAATTCTTACAGTAGCAGCAGCTAAGAATCCAAAAAGTAGGGGGCTTAAACCAATACTAGAAAAATAATTAGCAAGCATTTCACCGGTTCCTGTTGTAATTAACATTTGTTTAAAAACACCTCCAGCACCAGTTAATAAAATTATGATTCCGGCAGGAGCTAAGGAGGCTGTTGTGATTTTTGATAAAATAGATTTAGAAACTCCTCGTTTAATTCCTAGAAAATACCATGCCATTAAGTTGGCTATAATTAAAGCTGAAAAAGGATGTCCAAACATTTGAACCCAAGCAATGGTATTAGCAGACCAATGAAAGCGATCATTGATTGAGCCATTGAGTAGCGTATTTAAGACTATTAGCAAGATTGGAGTTCCAATAATGACCAGTATTAGTGAAATAGGAGGGAAATGGGATAAATTACTTTTTTTTATCGCCGCCGGTGCTGCTATAAAAATTTTAGAAGCTATGTATTTCCCATAAAGAGGACCACTAATAATAGCTGTTGGAATTCCCACAATAATCCCTAGTAAAATGACCCAACCTAAATCTGCATTTAAAATATCTGCGACCGCAACAGGGCCAGGCGTTGGAGGAATAAAGGCATGAGTTATTGCGAGCCCTGAAAGTAATGGGATAGCATATAAAAGCAAGGATTTTTTTGTTTTTCTCTGTAATGAATAGACCAGGGGTATCAAAATGATAAAAGCAACATCAAAAAAGACAGGAATTGCAATTAAAAACCCTGTGACCATAAGCGCCCATGATGCTTTTTTTTCTCCAAAGACATTGAGCATATATTGTGCCAATGCTTCCGCGCCACCTGAGTGCTCTAAAATAGCTCCAAACATTGCACCTAATCCAACAACGACTGCAACGAACCCTAAGGTTGATCCCATTCCATTTTTAACAGTTACCATGATTTCTTGGGGAGGAACACCAGCTAGAACACCAACAATGATACTCGAAATTAAAAGTGCGATAAAAGGTTGTATTTTGAATTTTAGAATTAGAATTAGGAGTGAGCCAACACCAAAAAGTACTGCTAAAAGAAGTGAGTAGTCAATCATATTAATACCATTTTGTATGAAAATTAGTGTCCACATGTTTATCAATTCTTTGGTAAGTATGGGCGCCAAAAAAATCACGTTGAGCTTGAATTAAATTTGCAGGAAGTCTTTTTGTACACATGGATATCCAATAATTGTAAGCAGATGAGAAACTATCTAAAGCTACTTTTTGGTCTATAGCGTGATGCAATAATGCTGCTATTTGAGGCTCTGTTTTAGTAAGAGTTTCCATCAGTGTGTCATTTTTAAACAGAGATTTGTCATGAGCAAAATAACTTATAAGCTCTTCCATCAAGTTTGAACGTATGATACATCCTTTGGTCCAAATTCTTGCAATCTCTTTAGGGTTGAAATTCCAATGGTATTTTTGAGAAGCAGCCTGTATGAGATTAAATCCTTGGATATGATTGATGATTCTAGCAAACCTATAAGCATCTTTTAATGTATTTAAATCAAAAAACTTTGTTGCTTCAGATGGAGGTTTTCTTTTGACTAAAAACTCACGTTGTTCTTTCATACCTGAGATATAACGAGCAAATATTGCTGAAGACATCATGGTATTAACCACCCCTAAAGATAAGGATGATTGTGTGGACCATATGCCAGTACCTTTGGTTTTAGCATTGTCCAATATGACATCTAAAAGGTATTCAGATCCTTCTTTCTTCTTTAGAATTTTTGATGTAATTTCTAATAAATAACTTCCTTCAGAACCTTGATTCCATTTTTCAAAAACAGATGCCATCTCATCATAGTCCATCTGATTAGAAAGTACGGCATAGAGCTCTGCTAAAAGTTGCATTTCTGCATATTCGATGCCATTATGAACCATTTTCACAAAATGACCTGCACCATCAGCTCCTAAAAACAGTTGACAGGGCTTACCGGAGTTATCTTTTGCTGAAATAGCATTTAAAATTGGCGTTAAAATGTTGTAGGCTTCTTTGCTTCCTCCAAACATAAGTGACGCGCCTTCACGTGCTCCAATTTCCCCTCCAGAGACACCGCAACCTACATAGTTGACACGATGCTTTTTCAGTGCTCTTTCTCTTCTTTGAGTGTCCTTGTAATGAGAATTGCCTCCATCAATAATCACATCATTTTCATCAAGTAAGGGCAGAATTTCGTCAAGTAAGGTATCTATGGCTTCACCACTTTTAATCATTAACCAAATTTTTCGAGGACGCTTTAAGGCACGGATAAATGACAAGAGATCAATAAATCCATGTAAGTTTTTAATATTGGGATGTTTAGACAAAAAATTAAAAACTACAGTTTTTTCTCCCTTTATAAAACGGTTATAAACGGCAGTCTCAAAACCATTCTTGCAACAATTTATGGCGATTCCTTGCCCCATAACTCCCATGCCAATTACTCCAATTGATGCTTGATTATCAATAGTTTTTTTAGTCAAAACAGATTGAATTAAAACCTCTATAGGGTGGTTGATGTTTAAATGAATGCCATAATTTGGAAGTTCTAAAATATCAAACTGAGATTTTAGTAATTCAGGATTAAAAAAATGATCATGTCTTTCTTTGAGTCGCGATTGTATGATCTTAAAGGTTCCATTAAGAACAATCCAAGTAATGTGATTGTTATCTTTTGAAAGTTTTTTGCGGTAGTCTTCTTTTAAAGCCGAACATGCAAGAATAGCTCCTCCGTTACGCGACCATTTATTAATATTATCGGCCAAGGTATGGAGCCAGGGTAGGCGATCCATATCATTTAACGCATGACCTGATTTCATCTTAATTTTACTTGCTTCGGAATGAAAATCGTCCGCATCATAAAAAGGCTTAGAGATTACTTGTGCTAACTGTTTTCCTAGAAATGTTTTTCCAGAACCACTAACCCCCATAATAATATACATCCGTATTTTTTTAATAAAGATATAAAAATAATAGAGGTTATTATTTAGGGAGACAGACGTAAAAAGTTATCTTCAACGCTTTTTTGTAACTGCATATTATTTTTTCCATGTCCCCCCATATTTGTAGATGGGATTATTTTTTTTTATGTCGAGTAAGCATATTTTACAAACAAAGACCCATTCTCTTGGATTCTTGTATTGAACCCGATACATTGTAGAAAAATCAGTTTCGCAGATGTTACAATATTTAATTCTCTGGGTCATCAAACTATTTTTGGAAAAAGTTTCAGTCAATGAAATATATGATAATTATATTTGTATTTCACTAATCCATGTATAAATATGAAGACTAAAATACAGTTTGTGTTGAAGATTACAGGTGTCCTATTTTTATTGCTTCTTATTAGTGGATTTTTTTCGTATCGTTATTTCAATGAGACATTTCTGGGGTTCGAAGATCATCTTGTGCAACCATCTCATATCTCAGAGCTACGTATTGATGGGTATACATTTTTAGACAGGAACGGCAATGGTGCCTTGGATATCTATGAGGATGAACGTCAACCATTAAATATTCGTGTAGGAGATGTGCTTTCCCAAATGACTCTTGAAGAAAAAATACACTTGTTGAAAGGTTCAGGAGTTGCTTCGGCTATGGGCAATGTCAAACCTGGAGGTATCCCAGGTGCTGTAGGAACCATAGTTCCAACACCACGTTTGGGTATTCCGACCATATATTTGTCTGATGGTCCTGCGGGATTGCGAATTCAGCCTATTAGAACAGGAGAGGATAGAACGTTTTATTGTACTGCTTTTCCAATTGCTACCCTTCTTGCTTCCTCATGGAACGAAGATCTCTTATATGAAGTTGGGGATGCAATGGGTAAGGAGGCAGAGGCCTATGGTATCGATGTGATTTTGGGACCAGGAGCAAACATTCATAGACACCCTTTATGTGGACGAAATTTTGAATATTATTCAGAAGACCCATTGCTTTCTGGCTTCATGGGAGCCGCAGTAGTGAATGGCATTCAAAGTAATGGGATTGGAACATCAGTGAAGCATTTTGTCGCAAATAATCAGGAAACTAATCGAAATCTAAATGATGTTCGTATTTCGGAAAGGGCGTATCGTGAAATTTATTTAAAAGGGTTTGAACATATTGTAGCACGCTCACAACCATGGACAATGATGTCTTCTTACAATAAAGTAAATGGTGTTTTTACTTCGGAAAGTAAAGAACTGTTAAGTGATATTCTTCGGGACGATTGGCATTTTGAAGGCTTGGTGATGACAGACTGGTTTGGGGGTAGAAACCCAGTGGCTCAAATAACTGCGGGAAATGATCTTTTGGAGCCCGGAACCAAAAGACAATGGGAAGCATTATTAGAGGCTGCTCGTGATGGTTCCTTGTTAGAAACTGATATTGATCGCGCAGCAGAACGTATTTTAAGCTTGATCTTCAAGACAAAAAAAATGCAGAATTATGTATTTGATAACAATCCAAACCTCGATAAACATGCTCAAATAACAAGAAACTCTGCGGCCGAGGGTATGGTGTTGTTAAAAAATAATGGTGCATTACCACTCACTAATGTTACTAATATTGCCTTGTTGGGAGTAACATCCTACGAGTTTATTGCGGGAGGCTCGGGGTCGGGAGATGTTAATGAGGCTTACACCATATCATTGGAAGAGGGGTTGTCTAATGGGGGTTTTAAAATTAATACTCTAGCAAAAGAATTATTTGAAGCCCATAAAAACGCTAATCTGAAGGGTTTTAAACGTCCTGAGGGGTTAGATGCAATTTTCACTCCCTATTCGCCACCAGAAATTGATTATACGAAAGAGCAACTTGACCAAATTGCTGCTACCTCTGATGTTGGAATTTTCACTTTAGGCCGTAATGCCGGAGAAGGAGGTGATAGGATGGAAGAAGATGATTTCTTGTTAACCAGCAACGAAATAGCATTGATTAATCATATCACACAAGCCTTCCATAGCCAAGGCAAAAATGTAATTATGGTTCTCAACATTGGAGGTGTCATTGAAACTGCATCGTGGAAATCTTTACCTGATGCGCTTCTCTTGGCATGGCAGGGTGGGCAAGAAGGAGGTAACTCCGTTGCTGATATCTTGTCAGGGAAAGTTAATCCAAGTGGAAAATTACCCATGACCTTTCCTGTCAATTTAGAGGATCATGCCTCGCATGCTAACTTCCCTAAGAACCCTATCATGGTTAACATTGAAACTCTCGTTAAAAATATGGTTTTCCCACCGAAAGATCGACCTTTAAATGAGCAAATTAAAGATGAAGATTACACATATTATGATGAAGGGATTTATGTTGGTTACCGCCATTTTGATAAAGACAATTTACCGGTATCTTATCCTTTTGGCTTTGGACTGAGTTATACTGATTTTGAATATCACGATATAGAAGTTAAGGTAGTGAACGATAGCATTCAGATTCAGTTTGCAATAACGAATGCTGGTGATGTATCGGGCAAGGAAGTTGTGCAGGTGTATGTTGAAAAAATGGACTCAGACATCGATCGGCCAAAGCAGGAGTTAAAGGCATTTACAAAGAGTCAACTTTTAAATCCTGAAGAACAAGAAATTATATCGTTGCAAATTCCAATTACAGAATTAAGTTATTGGGATGAAAAGAACAATAAATGGGCTCTAGAATATGGGTCTTATAACATAAAAATTGGTGCATCCTCTAAGGATATTCGACATCAAATTCAAATAAAATTAAAGGAATAACCATTGACAAAACTACTTTAAAGGAGCCACTTTAAACTTCATTGTTTGCGCAACGAAGTCAACAACGCCGCTCACAATCATGATCTTATTATCATCTGTTGTAGCGTCATAAGAATACATTTTAAATACTTTCCCCTCTTTTTTGTAAACACCTTGTAAGGTAGCTTTTACGATGTTTTCTCCCATTTGAGTCCATGCAAAACCTGTAAACTCTCCGGTAGTATCACTATTGTTATGGTTTGTGAACATATATGATAAATAAGCTTTACCGTAAGGCCCAGCATCTCCGGAGGCAGAAAGCTCATAATTAATTCCATCTTTTGTATGCACAGCATCAATATCAAATACCGCATCGAAAGTGGTATTAGGATCCCATTCAATATCTTGAGAAAAACCTAAAGTTGTACATAAAATTGCGAGTAAATAGATAATTTTTTTCATAATAAATTGATTTTAACTTGTTTAATGCAATTTAAAAAAAACAAACAAGTTTAGCAAATAGTATTAGATTAAGAGGCATCAATGTATGACGTTAAATTTGAACTACGAATTTACTTTACCTTTCAAGAGTGTTGCCAATTCTTTACCATAATCTATGAAAGCAATTGTTTCATCAGTTCGAGCCAATTTAATTTTATCAAAAATGAATAGTGCTTCACCATTACTTTCTACATGATACATCTGATTATTTTCGAAAAAACGAATGACATCTTTTGTAAAAAAATTACGAATTTCTGATTCATTACTTCCAATTAGAAGGAATTTTTTTGAAAAATTTGGATACATTTCAAAATTGATATCCTTATAACCCGTAAAGGCCATTACACGATCAAATATCTTCCCGAACATGCCTTCTTTTTCCATAGTGAAAACAGGTATTTTTCTGTTCAGTTTTAGGATCATTGCTGTGGTATTAAATGTTTCCGCAGTAAAAGCTTGACCTTCATTGAAGGTGATATCGGCAATCTCCCAAGACATATTGGGGTCTTTATAAGCCCCTTTTAAACAATTATATTTACGCTCAATGGGTCTAATTTCAAAAAAGTGGAATTTCTTGAGATAGATGGTGTTCCAATCAACTTGGCTGTTGTACTGATAATCTCTCTCAGTTGCTAAGTTTCGTAATCGCTTTTGTCGTTGCGATAATTTGGCTGCAGAACTCGTCAAACTAATTTTTAAAGCTCTGTTGTGTGTAGAATATGACACATGTGAGTCTAACCCTGTGATAAAGACTTTTCCACCTGCAGCCCTTTGTGTCTTCAAGTACTCGACTAAGTAGTCCATGTAAGTCATTCCTACCAATCGCGTCTCTGATAAATCAATATTAACATTTGCTCCTGTAGGAATTTGCGCTACCAGTTTGTCAATTTTTAATATACCTAGGAAATTTGCAATGCCCCTTATTTTTAAATCGAAACTTCCATCATCAAGTTTTATTAATTTAGTATGCGATTTATATACCATTTTAAAAAACATTGGTATAGACAATCTAGCCAAAAGCATGTGGGTTGCTAGCGCTAAGATTAATCCTCCAAGTAAGCCAATTAATAGATTTGTGTAAAGTGTTAAAATCATTGTACCTACAAAGAAAATGAGTTGCTCGATTCCTTGATTGTAAGCTTGTTTAAAAACTGCAGGAGATGCTAGTTTGAATCCTGTGTAAACTAGTAAAATAGCAAAAGCACAAAGAGGGACTTGTCTCATTACAGGGCTTAACAATACAATAAATAGGAGTAATAAAAGGCCCTGATACATGTTAGACCACTTAGTTTTAGCACCATTATGAATATTGACGGTACTTCGAATAATGACCGCAATAATTGGTAAGCCTCCAATTAAACCAGCAACCATGGTACTTAATCCAATGCCTGTCAAGTCCTTATTTAAATCTGTCTTTCTTTTGTAGGGGTCAATTTTATCTACTGCTTTAGCAATTGCTAAGGACTCGATACTCGTAATAATCAACATAGAAAATACTGTTGTCCAAAACTCTATGGTATTAATTTTACTAAAGTTTGGATGCATTATGGAATCCAAAATGGTGTCGGGGATATCCAATAACAAATGTGGTCCCAAATCATATGGCTTTCCAAAAAATGACAGTGTTTGTTGATCAAAAAAGTTAAAACCATATACAAATGGAATTGAAAGCGCTATTACCCACATAGGAGCAGGTAAAAAATTAAAAATACGGTAGTTAGTTTTGGAGTGAAATAACAATAAAAATAGCCCTGTCAGAGAAATAATTAAAACAAAAGGATTCGCTTCAGGTAAGTATTTAACAGCATCAATGAGATTTTGTATGATACTGGGACTATCTGAATGGGTACCCATGGCAACATGAATCTGCTTGGCAAAAATAATAATTCCGATTGCTGCCAAAATACCATGAATGACCGAACTATGAAAGATGTCTGCCAATCTTCCTAATTTTAACAATCCCAATAACATTTGAAGAGCACCGGAAACGACTACAGCTGCTAGCACGTAATTAAATGCTTGTCCTGAACCATCATCCATCAATGTTATACCAAGAAGTATGACTCCAATAACCCCTTTTGCTGGACCGTTTACTGATATATGACCACCTCTGTAAAGGGTTGTGACAACCCCACCAACCACTGCTGAGAAAATACCCGACATTGCAGGTGCTCCTGCTGCCAAAGCGATTCCTAATGAAAGGGGTAAGGCAATGAGTGCAACACTCACTGCTGCGATTAAATCAGATTGCCAATTTTCTAGCAATCCCTGAATTCCTTTTTTGGGTATGGTATCCATGTCTATGTATAGTTAAAACGCAAAACTAATGTACTAAAATATTAAATATTTGGAACTATTTATGTGGAATATAAGGTGTTAGTGAAGTAATTTTAAGATAATACATAAATTCATTCATAATTATATTTGCTATTGAAATGCAATTAATTGAAATACTCACATTTGATTAAATTATAACTGCTATTCTAATTTGTAAATAGTTTCAAAATATTCACAAACAATCATCATATCCTCATTAAATGATTCATGAAATGACTCCATTTCTCTTATGTAATAATCTTTATGGACCTTTTTCCAGTAAGCAAGAGATTTATCTCCTTCACCTTCTATTTCTACAAATTCAGGAGTGATTTTGTTATAAGGAGTTAACGTTACTTTTTTTATTTCAATAATTGCTTTTGCATTGCCAGCCCAATCAGTAATGATATGGTGGCTGCCAACTTTAGGTAGTGGTGTATGAGTTTTATTAAACCACCAAAGTGAGGTAGCGGTTGCTCTTTTAATGCCTTTTAATACTAATTCAGCACATTCATTTGCGTCTTTTTCATTATCGCAGAAATAGAAAGAGTCTGGTTTTACCTTTGTTTTTATGTTCGGATGGTTCTTTAAAAAACCATTCCATAAATTCACTTCCGATGCTGTATTTTTATTGATATTAGCCATGTTTTATAAAGCGTTATAGTTATTAAAAAAGAAAATAAGACGGACTAACACTGAAGGTTGTTTGATTTAATAAAAGTTTCGAGTTTATTGATTATTTGAACCGTGCTTGTTATTTTATTTTTTCAAATGTAACGCTATCATTTACTAAAAAGTCACTTACTCAATATCTATATTAAATGCAGTATGGAGTCTCTTGTGATAAGTATGGTTAAATATTATAAAATTTCTTTTGGAATAATCCTTCTTGTCCAAGTGTTTAAACGTTTAAAATTATTTACCTCAGAGTCAGGATTAAATTCTAAGGTTGTTTCCCACGAATTTTCGGGTAGAAACTCTTCCTCCATGCCTTCTAAAACACCACTAGATATTTTTTGAGAGTTGATAATCACAATACATTCGGTATTTAAATTAGCACTTCTAGGATCAAGATTAAACGTCCCAATTACAGTAATTTCACCATCTATTACCATGGATTTGGCATGTAATCCAAATATTGGCTTGTAATTTAATTTTTCTTGAAGTTCTCCTGTCATAATCTTTATACGCGCCGCAGCATCTGGGCGAAATTCAAATATTCTAACACCGGTATTGAGTAATGTTTTTCTATCCCTTTGATAGCCACTGAAGGCCTCTATATTGTCTGTCGATGCTAAGCTGTTGGTCATTATTCTAATCTTTACACCGCGATCTACAGCATCCTTAAATAGATTTTGAGACAATGAGGAAGTAATTAAATATGGCGTTTGTATATCTAAAGACGATTTGGCATTTTTAATTAAATGAATCAAGGCATCTGTTGAAATACCACCTCCAGACAAACCACTGTTATCATCATTTTTTCCAGGATTATCAGAAATAAATTGTACATCATCTAACCAAACCAAGCCACCTGATGTTTTAATACTATTAAACGTTGTTGGCAGTGTTGTAATACGTTCTCTTATTTGAGGCCAAAAATTATCTGGATTACAGGCATACTCATGAAGTTTGTCAAATTGATTTTGTGAGGTAGTGTTTTCGGGAACATCTTTGATAAAACTTGAGACATCTTGACTCAATGGACTTGTCCAAAATTGATCAAAAGATGCCGATACGGTTGTTGACGCTTTTCCTAATAGTAGAACATCTCTATCTCTAAAATTATACTCATGGTCATAGTCAAAATATTCATCTGCAATATTTCTTCCACCTGTAATGACCACTTGCCCATCCACGATAAATGTTTTGTTGTGCATTCGTTGATTTGCCGATCTAAAATTGGTAGTAAATTTCTGTATTTTGCCAAAAATATTTTTACCTAAATTAACTCCAGGATTATAAATTTTCACTGTGATGTTTTTATGTGAAGCAAACGTTAAGATGTCCTGAATATCTGCATCTACCATAATATCATCAACAATAATTCTAATATTTACTCCCCGATCTGCAGCCCTAACTAAATAATCACATGCAATAAGTCCAATATTATCCATTGAAAAAATAAAGTATTGAATATCGATTGTTTTTTCAGCATGTTCACTTAACCAAGCTCTGGCAACCATGGAACCGCTTCCATCCTCCAAGACATAAACACCAGTTTTAGTTGCCATTTGCTCTGCAATATCCTCGAGCTCCTTGGATAATGTTGTTGTGTCATTGCTATGAATATTTGAACAAAAATCTGTTTCTTGGATTGATTCCTGTGCCATATTGCAGGAACTTAACACAAACACTATTAAAATGAAGCGATAATTCATTGTTTTTTGATTTGTCTTTAATTAGTTAAAGTTCTTTAACTTCAATATTTCTCCAACTTACTTTTACATTTCCGCCACTGTGAATTTGTAATATTATGCCTCCTTCTCCTTGTCCTATCTTTTGATCTTCGATTTGAATCATCTGAGTTCCATTAAGCCAAGAAGTTAATTTAGCATCTTGCATTTTTATTTTCATTTTATTCCATTCCCTTTCTTTCAATATGTGCTCTTTATCAGGCGTAGGTTTTATGAGCCAACCACGCCCATATGATTCGTAGACTCCACCGGTATGTTTACCCACTGGAGCAACTTCTACTTGCCAACCATTAACCTTTGTACCGTCAACAGTAGATCTGACAAAGACACCACTGTTACCGTTGCTATTTTGTTTGAATTCTAATGTCAATATGAAATCTTTATAATTCTTTACTGTACCTAGATAACCGTATTCTTTGTCATCGCCACTTTCGCATATTAAGAGTCCTTCCTCAACATACCACTTTTCTGTCCCGTAAATATGCCACCCATCTAAATTTTTTCCATTAAACAGAGAGGAACTCTGTCCAAAAGATAGAGTAGGTATTAAAAAACTACTTACAATTGTCAATAAAAGATATTTCATATTACGTGTTGTTATATATTCATTACGAACGTTCTTATAAATGCCTGTTTTTCTGATTTTATTTGCTTTAACAAGGCGTTATAATTTTAGTGGTCATGCCACTAATTATTTTAATATGTAAGTCGTTAAAACATAAAAATAAATTCTGTATAAACTTTAGTGTTTTACAATCAATTTCTTTGTAATTGTCCCTAGATTATTTTTTATTTTAATATAATAAATACCACTGTTTAAATTCTTGACACTAAACTGTAATTTACTAGATGAGGTTGTTACAATATCTACATTTAATCGTTTTCCTATAATATCATAAACGGTTAGATTAGAAATATGATTAAAACTTTGAATAGTGACTAAATCATTTGTTGGGTTTGGAAATAGTAATACGTTTTTAAATGTTGTTTTATTCAAATCTAAAATATTAGGAACTTCTTTTAATTCCCATTGCGCACTTTCCCAACTTGCGTTAATGGAACTGTGCTCTGCATATCCCAAATTATTTTCAATATTCATGTATTGATTCGAAGTAGATGTATTTAGAAACTTATTATGTGTGCCGTTAACTGTTCTTTTTTCCCAAATCGAACTTGGTGAATCTAAGGCTATCGGTGTACATTCCAATGAGCCAGTTTGGTTTTCCATATGTATTTTGTCTCCTGAGAACGCATTTTCCAAATAGTAATAGCCATTCCCTGCAATTATTAGTTTCCATTTGAAATTATCATTACTTGTTTCTGAACTATACTTAACGACACTTCCATCTTGATATAAATAATTATTATTAAACCTATTCTTTATATAATATAGTTTTTGATCCTCTAAACTTTCAATATTATCCATAAGTGTTACAGCATCACTTACTTGATAATTTATTAAGTGATCTCTTGATTCATTTAGTATGTTTTGAATGTCAGGCACATTTGAATGTATTTTTCTTAACTGAAATAAACGATAGATTTGTTGAAGTTCATATTCAGTATAATTCACGCCTAATTTGGTTTGAAGATTAGTTAACATTTTAAATCCAAATTCATAAGTGGGCTCATACATTGTTCCTTCTCCAAAATCATTCCAGGTAACTAATTGTAATGCGTCTATTGAATTTTTATTCTGTATGGCCAAGTCAAGTGTTTGGTTCAAAAGTGTTCCGTTGTTATGGTCTAGATAAAAAAGATTATTTCCCCAACCTCCTTCTTCATAGAAATCTTTAAAACCAGGATAAGCGCAACCCATAGCAAAATTTAATGAAGAGGCTGTTGATTGATAGAATGATTGGTTGGCTGAAAGTCCATTTTCTAACACCCAATCATAGCCTCCACTAGCACCATTGCCAACACTATTTATTGACCAGTATAAGGGAAGAAATACAACATCTTCACCTGCTGCTGTCAAAGCGTAATTCCAATTTGATTCACCAAAAACTTCTATGGGACCAAATACACCGAAAAGAGGCTTTCCTGAATCAGTTCGTATAAAATTACCTTTTGAAAAATAATTATTTTTCAGATACTCTATGTTGATATAGACATAATCAACAGGATTTAAGTTGTTTTCGGTTCCAACAAACCTGTCTTCCATGATAACGCTAAAATCCATACCAAGTGCACCTGACTCGGTAACAATAGCGTTGGAATTTTCAAGTAATAAATTGATATCTCCATTGGTTCCTACTTCTCCATACCAATTAATCAAAACACCGTCAATTCCACTATATTTCATCAGTAAAAGATGGTATTCAATAACATTCGGGTCTTGGCTGTCATATGGACCAATCAATGGGTAATAATGGGAAGCAATCTCTCGTTTATCTATAATGTTGTCAACAATTACATTGGGGTCTTTATTAGCCATTGTCCAATGAATTCCCCAATTGGTGTTGTAATCTGGAGAATCGAACCAAGGCATATAATGCATATAGACTAGTTTGTCGAATGTTTCAGTCCCTTGCGAAAAAGCAGTATGAATACATCCTACAATAAATAATATAGAGCAATACTTTAAAAAGACTTTACTCATGATTTTTTAATTAAAATAATGGTTTGTAAATGATTATTGTGTAACAATCAGTTGTGGTTTTTTTTGACGTATACGCAAGTTAATTAATTCGATTGAATTTCCTTAAAGAAATTGCCAAAGCAATTTTATTAAATACGTCTAATTTGGCTAGCCTTTTAAATAAGTAATGATATCTTTTTTGTAGGTTCTACTGATGGGAATCTGAGAGCCCTCAACTTTAATAAATTCATTATTGTAGCTACTTACTTTCTGTGAATTCACAATAAATGATCTATGTATCCTTTTAAAATATGGTGGCAGACGACTAATTATTTTACTAATTCTTTCTTTTGTAACTATTTCATCGTCTAAGGTTACTACTTTAATATAATCTGAAAGGCTTTCAATATATAGGATATTTGATAGAAAGATAGAATGATTTACTCGATTGTATCGAATAACTATCTTTTCAGCTGATCCTTCTGAGCTAGCTTTTTTTGTATTCTTTAAAGATTTTATAATGGTTTCTTTCTCACTAAGCTTTTGAATAATTTCAATGATTACCTTAACTAAAACTAGTAGGTACATTGTCAAGCTTAGGTTACCAATATTTAGAGAATGTAAAGATGGGTTACCAAATTGAAAAGAAGTAAATATAATAAGGGCAATAAAAATGACAAGATATTGTAGATAAAGAGAAATGATTATGGTGTAAATAGAATATAAAACAAATAAGCCATTTTCCCCCCTTAATAGAAATTCTGGAATTAATTTATTGTTCACATAATAAGATGTCCCAATTACAACGGGTAAAAGGGAGGTAATAAAGTAAAATACTTTACCAAAAGAATGGCCCTTACTAACAAAAAAAGCAAATAATAATAGTCCAGCAAAAACCCAATACCAAGCCGTCTTTAAAAATCTAATAATTTTAAGAGTCATAAGTCAAAACTAAGAAATTAAAGTAGTTTTCAAGTAAATTATCGATAGATTACCTCCTTCGATACGGATTCTACCTTGATTGTAAGCAGCTTTTCAGTTTATCTTTGAGATGTTAATTTATTTATGAATCTGGAGATAAATACATCTCTTTAAAAATTAGAATTATGTTTGATATATTTTCACAAGGAGGTCCCTTATTTATGGGAATCCTTACACTTATTTTACTTTCTCTTATTGCTGTTTTTGTGGTATCTATTATTAAGAAAAGAGACGAGAAACAACTTCTGCTAACAATTCAATGGTTAAAATCATTAGGAGCTTTGGGTTTGGTTGTTGGAGTACTTGGTCAGTTAATAGGATTGTTTAGTGCATTTTCAGTAATTGAAACTTCACAAGGAATTTCACCAACTATGTTAGTAAGTGGGCTTAAAATTTCGTTAATAACCACACTTTATGGTCTAATAATTTACATTACTTATATCCTATTCTCAATGATTTTGAAGCGAGTTAAGTAAAATTATTTTTATGAAGTTTATCATTTTTGTCAACTTCTGAAAACCTAGAAGTATTTTCAGAGGTTGGTGAAAATAACTAATTTCTTATAGCCATTGTGATTTGGTCGTATTTTTCTTTTTTCAAGTCTATTTATTCATCTTTTTTTCTAGAGATAAAATAATAAATGAAAATAGAATTTCTATTATTCCGCCAATGAATCCAATTAAGTAAAATGGGGTATTAAAAAGAAATCCGCCAACTCCTGACAAAATTAATACTGTCCCAAAAATCCAGTAAACCTGCATTCCATAAATTGAAGAAAAGATAAAGTATCGTCCACCAATAATTAAGATCATGATTGAAAAAAACCAATTAGGACGAATCTGTAGTGATAAAAAGGCTATAAATAGTCCAATAAATAATAAAAAGGTACTTTCCAATGCAAGATGTGACAATGGGTTCCCTTTTTTATGTTTCCCAGACCCTTTCAAAGCCTTAGAAATTAAAATTCCTAGAGGATGAATGAGCATCCCTCCAAAAAAGAAAACCATCACACTAATTTGTTTTGTGCTAAGTAATGCAATAATTCCAGCGGTTAGCCATACAACTCCAGATGCAAAAGCCCCTGGGGCACCACCAAAATAGGAATTACGCATGTCTTCTTGTGCTTCTTTAAATTTCATTAGACCTTTTTATTAGTTTTTTTAATCGTTTTAAGAATAGCAATAAATTCAACACCTTAAGCTCACTTTATTGATAAACAATTACTGCTCATAGATGTACCAAATTATTTTTTAATTCGATTATATTTTTTTAGTGTTTTTATTAGCAAATCATGAGGAAGTGCATATGCGGTATTTCCATTTATTCCTTCCATTGTTTCAGCTGCTACCATTGCATTAATAATTGCTTCTTCAACAGCTTGCACAGTGGCCTCGAAAATTGGTGTAATCTGATCATTCGATATTGATTTCACAGTCGATGTTTCATCTCGATTAAATGCGTTTTCATTCGCAGTTGAGAACGCTAAAAAAATATCTCCTGAACCATTACTTCCTCTTCCGCCTACAATTCCAATTCCTAAAGGGATTCTTTGTGCAATTCTTTTTAATTGATGTGGTAAAAGCGGCGCGTCTGTTGCAACAACTACTATTATTGAACCATCACCCTCTTGTCTTCTTGATTTTGGAGGAGCTTTGTAGTTATAATTTAAAGTATCTTTTAATTCTATTCCAACAGGAACACCAGCGATTGATAAGTTTCTTTTTGCACCAAAATTTGATTGAACAATTGCTCCAACTGTATAGGTAGCCTCTTTAATTTTAATTACTCTAGATGAAGTTCCTGTACCCCCTTTAAACCCTAAACACATCATTCCTGTTCCTCCACCAACATTTCCCTCTGCTATTTTTCCACTTGAAGAATTTTCGATAGCCTCTAAAACGTGCTTTTCTTTTACATGAAATCCATAAATATCATTAAGAAATCCATCATAAGTTTCTGCTACTACTGGATAGGTATACCACCAGTTCTCTCCACTATACCAATCTGTATCAACAAACCATTTCAGTACCGCTTGTCTTACTGTACCAACACTATTAGTGTTTGTAATCATGACTGGTGTTTCTAAGAAACCTGATTCTGTTACCCATGTTGTACCTGTCATTTCTCCATTTCCATTAAGACTATACCAGTTAGCATAAACAGGGCTAAATTTTTTGGCTTTTCCTCTTGGGAATATTGCTGTCACCCCAGTTCTTACAGGTCCTTTACCAATGATGTTTTCTCCGTTTCCAGAAATAATTGTGCTGTATCCAACCTCTACACCTTTCACATCAGTAATGGCATTGAATTCTCCCGTTACGCCAACAAATGGAACACCTAAATCTCTTGCTCTTGGTTTTTGTCCGTAGGATTGAGAGTACATTAGGCAAACTAAAAAAACTATAAATATTCTTTTCATATTGATTAATTTTTAATGTAAATAACGTTCGTTTACAACGAATTTAATGATTATGCTAAAGGTATTACATTATTTCACAGGTAATTAGAGACCTTTTGGTAATGTCAATTCCCCCATTTAATGGCTTGCTATTGCTCATCTTATTCAAATAATGATATTCTATTTTTCAGGATTTAACCAAAGTAACTGTGCTCAATTTCTATAGTATTTTTTAATCCAGTGTTGTGTTAGCAATTCTGCAATTAGCTCATTAACACTAATTAACAAAATTAAATAATTAGTAACTGTACTAGATTGTATATTTGCACGTTCAAAGGAGATATGGCCTCATATTTATTGCTTGTCAATAAATTCATCTCTTTTACAAAATTATTTATTATTTAAAAAAAACATCAAGGCTTTGAAACAAAATAAAAGTAAAAGCCTTGTTTAAAAATGGTCAAATTATTTTTGTCTGCCATTTTTGTTCATTTCGATAACGTATGTGCATATTAACTTAATATTAAAACAATGAAAAAATATCTTTTAAGTATTGTATTTGGTGGTGTTCTTCTTGTAGGGTGTAATGCTACTAAAACCATAGGAGGAAAATCTAAAAAAAAGTCTGCAATAAACGTACCTATTGCGACTTCTCTTGATATAACAAAAGCTGCAAGCGATCTCGTACCAGTGACAATCAACCCCGGGAGATTTTCTCGTGAAACGGTAACGTATAGATTGCCAAAAGTAGTCCCCGGAACTTATTCAGTCAGTGATTTTGGAAAATACATTCAAGACTTTAAGGCGTTTGATTATAAAGGGACTGAGTTATCTGTGAATCAACTAGATGTTAATACATGGATTATTAATAATGCCAAGGAATTAGATTATATAACCTATAACGTAAACGACACATATGATATCGAAGTTAGAGGTGGTATGGGTAATGACACGCCTTTTTCTCCTAGCGGAACAAATATTGAACCGAATAACTATGTCCTCAACTTACATGGATTTATTGGGTATTTTGATTCTTTAAAAAATAATGAGTATCAGCTATCTATAACTGCACCTGTAAATTTTAAGAAAAGCACAGCATTACCGCAATTAACCAGTCAAGTGAGCAAAGATGGTAGTACCGAAGTTTCTACTTATTTTGCACCACGTTACTTCGATATTACTGATAACCCAATGTTTTATGGAGATCTGAGTATTGAAGAGTTTATCGTTGGTGACATAAAAATTGTTTTAAGTGTATACTCACCAAATAAAGTACATACTGCACAGTCTTTTAAAAAGACTATAGAAACCATGATGAAGGCACAAAAGGTGTATTTGGGTGATATTAATAGTACCGCCAGATATGATATTTATTTATATCTATCTGAGATGAAAGAAACCTCTCCTAAAGGTTTTGGCGCATTAGAGCATCACACTTCTACTGTTGTGGTGTTACCAGAGATGCTGCCACAAGAGAGTCTTTCACAATCAATGGAAGACGTTGTCTCTCATGAGTTTTTTCATATTATAACGCCTCTAAGTGTTCATTCTGAAGATGTACATTATTTCGATTATAATAATCCAACCTTTTCTAAACATTTGTGGATGTACGAAGGGGTAACAGAATATTTCGCAAATCTATTTAAAGTGGATCAAGGTTTGGCCAATGAACAAGAGTTTTATGATGCAATTATAGGTAAAGTAAACGGTTCATTAGCGATGGATGATTCTATGAGTTTTACAAAAATGAGTGAAAATATATTAGATGACCCCTATAAAAATCAATATCTAAATGTTTACCAAAAAGGAGCTTTAATAGGGATGTGCATTGATATTTTAATACGAGAAGAAAGTAATGGGAATAGAGGTGTTTTGTCCTTAATGAAAGAATTGTCTCATAAATATGGTAATAATAAACCATTTAATGATGACACCTTAATAGAAGAAATTATTACCATGACTTACCCGTCTGTTGAAAAATTCTTCAACACCCATGTCATTGGTAATACCCCAATAAACTACAATGAGTTTTTTGAAAAAATGGGATTACAAATTTCAGACGTTCAAAAAGAAAGTAATTATTTAATAGTTAATAATGCACCAATAGTAAGTGGTAGTAAAAGTGAACAAACGATCTTTTTTACTGAATCTGTTTCAAAGATTAGCTTTTGGGCAGAACAAGGGGTAAGAGCAAATGATGTAATTAAATCTATAGACGGTACGGCAGTGACCCTTGAAAACGCAAATACTGTTATGGGTCAAGTTTATGGCTGGAAGTCAGGTAGAGACATTGATGTAAGATTAGAAAGAGATGGTGAGGAAATTGTAATTAAAACAACCTTAACACCATCCTATACGATATCGAAAATCTTACAAGAAAATAAAAATGCTACACCAGCACAAAAAGAATTGCGACAAGCTTGGTTAAAAGGATAATTTTAAAGTAACTTTATTTAACGTCATATCTTGGTATGGTTGGGGCTTTGATTTTTTATTGCAATAGCACAAAAAATTATCCATAAAACAAATACCAACTCTATTACCCTTTGGTATAGTCCGATAAATTCAGAATTCGCGTTAGAAACTAATATGGATACAAATAAAATACTGATTACGCCCAATCCAATTGATAGTGAAGAAAACACTTTGTAGAGAGATTTTTTTAATCCTAATCCAATTAAAATTATTAAGATAGGAACAAATAGATAAGTTAATGAACCAATAAGATTATGAATCAGTTGGGAAGTACTAGGCTCAATTAATTCTTTGTTACAACCACTGTCACAGGGAAATATTGCCACTACTGTTGTAGCAAGTCCATAAAATATTCCGATTCCATAAAATCCTATTTTTACGAGGCTGGAAGATTGAAAATATCTCACTCCTAGAAAGCAGAATGAGGTGATAAGTAAACCACTTGGGATGAAACCGAATATTCTCAATATTCTTCCGTATTCAGTATCAATTGCATAGGATTCACTGATGTATTGACTAATGACACTGTAATTTTCAATTAAAACTCCACCCAAAATAGACGAAACTACAAAAAGACTTACTCCAAGTATTCCAATGAAAAAAGTAATTTTATTGTTCATTAACTATTATTGTTATCATCGAATGTGCGTTTGCAAAGATATAATCATTTGCTTTAGCTCGGTTCTATTATTCTAAATGTTAAGTTTATTCTCGGATTTTTCACTTTTTTGGTTGGTGGCAATCGGTGAAGCCAATTTATTTGTGTTGTTCCTTTCATAACCAACAAACTACCTTTTTCTAAATAAACGCTAACAGTTTGTTTTGTTTTTTTATGTTTAAATGAAAATTTGCGTTCTGCCCCAAAACTTAACGAACCAACTGCACCATTTTTCTTTAAATCTTTTTCTCCATCACTATGCCAAGCCATTCCTTCGTCTCCATTATGATATAAATTAAGCAGACAAGAGTTGAATTTTTCTCCTGTCTTATTTTCTATAATTTCTTTGAGCTCTAAAAGTTCTTTAGTCCAGGGTAGAGCAGATTTTGTGGTTTTTGAGTACGTGTATTCAAATGGTTTATCTCCATACCAAGCCACTTTACGTTTTGTAATGATCAATTTTCCAAAAATGATTGCTTTGTCATTTTCCCATTGAATATTCTGTAATAATTGATCAAAATAATATTCAGATTGTTTTGTGTTCATTACTGAGCCGTAATAATTCACTTCTCCGTCAAAAGGTAGGAGATTGTTATCTTTTGAGGTATGAAATAAGTCCATTTTTATTATTCTTTCTAGTTTTCAATGCTATACAAGGTTTGGAAATACTCACAAACGATAATCATATTTTCATCAAACTTATCTCCGTGAGGTTCCATCTCCCGCTTATAGTATGCTTCGTGAACTATTTTCCAATACTTCAATGATAAATCTCCTTCTCCTTCTATCTCTGCAAATTCAGCGGTAATTTGATTGTACGGAATCTTTTTTATTTTAATGGTTTCAATTACGGCTTTCGCATCGCCATTCCAATTCGTTACAATATACTGGTCACCAACTTTAGGAAGTGTTTCACCATTTTTTTCATACCACCATAAAGAAGTTGCAGTAGCCTGCTTAATTCCTTTAACTACTAATTCAGCACAAGTATCAGCGTCTTTTTCATTATCACAAAAATAGAATGATAAAGGTGTTTTTTTTAGTCTATTATTTGGGTGGTCTTTTAAGAAAGCGTTCCAAAAGTCTTTAACTGATTTATGATTCTTTTTTATTTTTACCATACACCTATCATTACTGTCAACTAGTCAACTTCAACATAGTAAACACAAAAACTAAATTTAGCAAATACAAACCAAATAGAAAATCTGAGAGGTTATTTTAAAAAGGCATACGAGCAATGACATATACACGTTGTTGGCAGGAGTATTTATTTAAATGTTATCTGAATAGGCAAATGGTCAGATGGGAATAAATTATTTTTTCGTCTGTCATCAATATGCCGATATTCTTTTACTTCGATATTTTTGACTAAGATATAATCTATTCTTTTTTGTAAAAGTATCTCTGTATTAAATTGATTGAAAGTGCCAACTGGTCCGTAAGTTACTGTTCCAACACTATTGTAAGTGTCTTCTAGATTGACTTTAAGTAATTCCATTGGTTCGTCATCAGGTCCACAGTTCAAGTCTCCCATTACTATTACCTTCTTATTTGTAATCTTTTTATCTTCTATAATTTGCAATATTAATTCTGCCGACTTCTTTCGAGATATTTTGCCAATATGATCAAAATGACAATTAAAAACATAGAGGGTGTCCTTGGTTTGAATATCATAAAATTCACCAAATGTTACAACTCGTTTAAACGATGCATCCCAACCAATCGATATCTCATCGGGTGTTTTTGAAAGCCAATATGTTTTTGTTGAAATTAATTTTAGCCGTTCATGTTTATAGAAAATAGCGGCATACTCTCCCTTCAGTTTTCCATCATCTCTGCCAACTCCAACATAACTGTAATTACTTAAAAATGTATCAAGATACTTTACTTGCTTCTCTAAGCCTTCTTGGATTCCAAATATTTCTGGTGAATAATAATCTATAAGTTGTGCGACTTCATTTTTTCTAAATTCCCACCAATTTTCACCGTCATTCTCAGTGCTATATCTTATGTTGTAAGACATAATTGAAGTTTGACTTAAAAGAGTAAAAGGAATCAATAAAAAAATTATGTAACTGTGTTTTTTCATTTCTTGTTTTTGTTACTGCCAATGACGGTTTCCATGCCTCTCGTCCGATTTAAGGAAAGCTCTCCCATCAAATGTCTTATTGTGATGCGTTCACTAATAAGTGTGAGCAATCTGAGACTACAGACTGGTTCCATGCAATTGGCTTAATTTTATCTTTTATCTATTGATTAGTAATTACATATACTTCAAAAGGTTGTAAGCCACTAGAAGTTGGTGCAAGTGATATCGCTTTTATGATATTATCAATTTTTTCTTGAGGTATTTTTTGACCATTCATGGCCTCTGTAGCATAACGCCAGTTAAGTTTATCTAGTAATTCATTTTTTTAGTTTAATTCTTTCAATAAAGTATACGCTGCAAGTTTCCCTAATTCATTTGATACTAGTGGACTAGATCCAGTAATTAACTTCCTATCAACACACACGGTTTTATCCATTTTTATATTGATTAAATTAACACCGAGACTCTTTAATTTTTCACTTAGTCCATACGGCATTTTACCTGAGAGATAACCGAAAATTGGTGTTTTATTGGCAATCTGAGTTTAATCTCCAAAGTTTATAACCACCAAAGTCATTATCATTTATCATTATACCTCCATCACATTCAAATGAAACTGCCCGTGGGAATTCACCCCATGTTAAAATATCTCCATCAAATGTGTATGTATCAACACCTGGAATTCTATCTGTAGCATCTAATACATTAAAATCTGCATCAGTACAATAGTTATCCGCCGAGCCACAGTTTGCTGCATAAGATGTGTACACATTACCGTCTAAGAATTCATACATTGTATTGGCATATGTTCTGTCATCGGGAGCTGGAGACCATAGCCATTTACCTTCAACTGTGTAAGCTGGTAATGGGTTGTCTTCTGATTCATCATCACTACTACAAGCGAAGATTAATAAAGCGGAGGAGAGTAAGATTATTTTTCTCATAATGTTATATTGTTTTTATATTAAACATCCTAAAATCAGAAATTCCTAACTCAAAATTAAAAATAATTATAAAAACACCTTTTTTTCGCATTGGCTAACGGTTTGTGTATGATTTGTGGTGTTTTCTTAACAACTAATTTAGCAAATGCAAAACTATACAGAAAAAAACCGCGAGGATTTTCTTAAGTAGGCTCTAACTAGCCATTAATTATACACGGTGTTGTAGGACATTTAGTTAAATTAGTATTTAATCGATATGTTGTAACCTAATGTAAAAGGAACTGCTCTCCAATTGTCTTCGCTAGAGTATTTATGTTTTATTCCTGATGTACCTAGTCGACTGGAAATTCTAAATTGTCCATCTCCTTGATTGTCTACCCATTCAAGTGAAATAAAAATATCATTGTCAACAATAAGTTTATATTTTTCTAAATCGACAGTAAGTAATCCACTTTTACCAATGAAATCGACATAAATATTTTCTGTATTTATTTTTTTACTTGGAAGCCCATTCTTAACTGTATAAAAATTAAGGCGTAACTTGATTGATGCGTATGTGTTTAATGCTACATGAGTATTAAATTTTAATATGTGTGTTTGTTTTTTTGTAATGTTTATTTTTCTTCCAAGTTCGCTTCCTAGATTAGAGGAAAAACCCATGGTCACCGAAGTTGATTTGGTCTCACTGCCCAGTATTTTTTCTTTCCATTTTTTTTTGGACATAATAATTACTTCGTCCAAATTTTCAATGCTTTCCTCCATTTTTATATTCGGATTACTATTAAGAATCTTTTTTAAAGTTTTTATTTTGAAAATTAATGGTTTATAGCCCAATGAGCTAAACTTCACGGTGTCAATGTCAAGAGCGTTTTTCATATCAAGTGAGAAACTACCGTTTGATTTAGAAACTGTTCCAATCCCTTTTTTTAGTATTCCAATACTTACATACGGGAGAGAATCATTTGTATTTTTATCTAAAAGACGCCCTTTTATAATTGAACTTTGAGAGTAGCTAAAAACTGCTAAAAGCATAAAAATTAAAGTAAGTTTTTTTTGCATAATTTAATTTTAATTGGTGAACAAAAGTAAATTATGTTCGTATTTTCATTGTTAAATAAATAATAATTTTTTCATAATTAAAAGATAAAAATACTTTCTAACTCCTAGGTTAGAAATATTAAGTTTACAATTGAAGTAAAGAAGTTGTTGGTAATGTGCTACAACGTGTTTTGTGTATGGCTTCGTTGTGGAAAAATCCGCAGGATTATTCCGCTTGGAAATCAGCAATTGATTTATA
>Ga0209631_10001451_pt1 | contig 30435 bp, 25 predicted proteins | sample COG_08_FD_184752 | JGI IMG/M metagenome (GOLD analysis project Ga0209631, IMG submission 184752) | Pelagic Microbial community sample from North Sea - COGITO 998_met_08 (SPAdes) (version 2) | ecosystem: Environmental > Aquatic > Marine > Neritic zone/Coastal water | place: Helgoland, sampling... | reverse complement strand
TTAGTCTTCTGGGTTAACCGCTTGAGCTTAAATGTGAATTTAAGCCTAGAGAAATGACATCTTCAATGACAGAACCCGGCTTATAGATTATCTGGCAAAGCCTCACAATTTTGATGTTCTGCTTTTGTACTTTTCCACTAATATTAACATATTGACTAATATTTAAAAACCCATACTATCCCAATTAATCCCATTATGGAGGGAAGATTGAAAAAAATTAATATTTACAGGTTTTATATAAAAGATGTTTTTATCAAGTTACGAAAACAAAATAGACAAGAAAGGACGGGTTTCGGTGCCGGCTACATTTAGATCTCATTTAAATTCAATGGGTTACAATGGTTTTATAAGCTACCCCTCCTTCAATCACGTAGCTTTAGAAGCTTGTTCACAAGATAGAATTGAAAAACTTTCAAACACTATCGATTCGCTTAATCCATTTGAGGAAAAAAGAGATTTTTTTGCTACTTCAATATTATCAGAAAGTGAAAATTTACAATTTGATACAGAAGGAAGAGTGTCGTTATCAGAAAAACTTTTGAGTCATGCTAATATTAAAAATAATATTTTATTTGTTGGCTTAGGTAAAACATTTCAGATCTGGGAGCCAAGAAATTTTGAAAAATTTAAAATTGTTGCAAGAAAAAAAGCTTATCAAAATAGATCAAACTTAAAATGGGAAACTAAACAAAAGGGAGAAATGTCATGAGTATAAATATCGGTGGAGGGGAACTAAGAGAATTAAAACCTAGAATATTAGTTTTAGGTGTTGGTGGTGCCGGAGGAAATGCTATTAACGCTATGATTGATGCTGGAATGGAAGGTGTTGAATTTGTAGCTGTAAATACTGATGCGCAAGATTTAAAAATGAGCAAGGCACATGCAAAGATTCAAATTGGCATGAACTTAACAAAGGGACTTGGAGCAGGTGCCAAGCACGATATAGGTCAAGCTGCAGCAGATGAATCAATGAACGAAATTACAAGTTTTATGCAAGGTGCAAATATGGTTTTTATAACATCCGGTATGGGTGGAGGTACTGGTACTGGCGCGTCACATGTAATCGCTAGAGCAGCTAGAGAATTAAACATTTTAACTGTTGGTGTTACTACATTGCCTTTCTCATATGAAGGCCCAAAAAGAATGAGAAGAGCAATAGAAGGTCTTGAAGAGTTTAAAAAACATTTAGATACAGTTATTGTAGTGCCAAATCAAAATCTTTTTAAAATTGCGAGTGAAACAACTACGTTTGAAGAATCATTTAATTTATCAAATAATGTTTTAAAACATGGAGTGCAAAGTGTTACTGATTTAATGGTAAGACCAGGAATGATAAATCTTGATTTTGCAGATGTTGAAACTGTAATGAGTGCTATGGGCAAAGCAATGATGGGCACAGGTGAAGCAGAAGGAGAAAACAGAGCTATGGCAGCTACAGAAATGGCTTTAAATAATCCTTTGATTGATGAGTATTCTCTTCAAGGAGCAAAAGGTTTATTGATCAATATTACTGGTGGAAATGATCTTACCTTATTTGAAGTTGATCAATCAGTTAATAAAATTAGAGCAGAGGTAGATCCTGAAGCCGAATTGATATTTGGCGCTATCAAAGATGAGAACATGACCGGTAAAATAAGAGTATCAATAGTAGCAACAGCGCTTGATGGCCATAAAACTGAAAATAAAACTGTTCTTAATATGGTGTCACGCATTCAAAATAGAAATACAGGTTATTCTGAGAGTTTATTTTCTCATAATCCAAAGAAAGAAAATAATGCATTCAATTCTATTTATGGAGCAACAGCATTGAAACTTGATGAAAGTTTCGAAGTGCAAGAAGATCAACAAAGTAATTCAATTAATGAAATGGAAAATAATTTAGATAATGAAAATTTAACCGGCCCATCAATTGAGACTCACAAGGACTTTAATAACATTCCAGCAGGTGTTTCGATAGAGAATATGTCTTATATTGAAACAAACCAATTAGGCGATAATGAAGAAACTTTAGGAACAAGTGATCATACTGAAGAAGAATATACTCCAAAATTATTTTCAGAAGAACAAAGCCACCAATCGAATGAAAATAATTTAGAGTTTGATAATCGAAATAATGATAATAAAGAAACGGAACAGTTGTTTGATCAAGATGCAAATGAGGAAGATTTTGAAATTCCTGCATTTTTAAGAAAACAAAAGTTTTAATGACTCAATTTTGGACTAATGAGCAATCATATCTCATCACTGGAATTTTCACATTTTCCAGTGATGTTGAATGAAGTTCTTAAAATATCTTCACCAGTAAACGGAGGAAATTTTATCGACTGCACCTTTGGTGGAGGGGGCTACTCAAAAGAAATTCTAAAATTTTCTAATACCAATGTTAAAGCACTTGATAGAGACCAAAAAGTAAAATCAATAGCTGATGATTTTGAAATCAAATTTCCAAAAAGATTTAAATTTTTTCAAAAAAAATTTAGTCAAATAGATAGTGTTTCAAACGATTACGTTGATACAGTAATATTCGATTTAGGCTTGTCATCTATTCAACTAGATGATCTTAAAAGAGGTTTTTCATTTAAATCAAATACAAGGTTAAATATGACTATGGGTATTAATGAAATTTCAGCTTTAGAAGCGGTTAACAAGTTAACCGAAATAGATTTAAAATTAGTAATTAGAATTTTGGGTGAAGAAAAAGAAGCATCTAAAATTGCAAAAAATATTGTGAAATATCGAAATAATAAAAAAATTACTCATACTGCAGATTTAGTAAAAATTATAGAAAAAAGTAAAAAAAAATATTTTTACAATAAAATCAACCCATGTACTAAAACATTCCAGGCTTTGAGAATTTTTGTAAACAAAGAGATTACCGAATTGATAAACGGAGTTATAAAAGCAACTAAAAAATTAAAACCCGGTGGTAAAATTATAGTGATAAGCTTTCATTCATTAGAAGATAAAATTATTAAATATTTTTTCACAAATTTTTCAAAGAATAGATCTAAATCCTCAAGATATATTCCTGAAAGTGAATTAGTAGACTCATCTTTATTTGATGATTACAGGAACAGAGTATTTAGACCATCTGTAGAAGAAGTTAATCTTAACAATAGATCTAGATCTGCAAAGTTAAGATTTGCAATTAGAAGTAAAAACAAATTTGAATATCCAAATAATTTGATAAAAAAATTTAAAAAGTATTTAGACTTGGAAGCAATCAATGTTTAATCCTAAATTTATAGTATCCGCGACTATATTTATAACTTTGCTAATTGTAACGTCCACTATAAAAAATAAAACTAGAATTTTAGAAAAAAAAATTACAAATTTGAATATTAAAATTTTATCCAAAAAAAAAGATGTCAATGAGAGCCAATTAGACTTTTATTATTTATCATCGCCTTCTGAAATTGAAAAAAGATTAGATTTAACTGGGTTTAATAACTATCATCACATTGTACATTCAAAAATATTTTTTAAAATTTCAGATTTTACTAAAATTGAAAGCAAGATTTCAACTCTTAAAAATTTAAATGAAAAAAAAATACAAAAAAAATATTAACACTAATCAAAAAAGTTTTTATTTTGAGGACTATTTAGAAACAAATAAAAAAAATAAAATATTAAAAAAAACAAATAATTTTCAGGATAGAATATATTTACTTTTTTTTTTCTTTCTTTCCCTAATATTGATTTTTTCAATTAAAATAACTCACATTTCATTAGATAAAAAAAATATTTTTAATTTAGAAAAAGGGAAGTCACAATTTACTTTATTAAGAAGAGATATAGTTGATAGAGACAATGTATTAATTTCAAGAAATATTAATACTTTTCATGCTGCAATCGATCCCAAATTAGTAAAAGATAAAAAAAATTTTCTGATCAAATTAAGATTAAAATTTCCAGATATGCCTATTAATGAAATCAAGGGTAAATTAGATCAAAATAAATATTTCAGAATAAAAAAAAGAATTGATCAAACTGAAAAAGATAAGCTCTGGTCTCTTGGAGAAAAAGCAATTAAGTTTGAGCCTTTTCAGGCTAGAATGTATACACATGGAAATTTATTTAGTCATATTATCGGTCAAGTTGATTATGATAATTTTGGTATTTCTGGCATAGAAAAATATTTCGATAGAGATTTAAAAAACAAAAATCTATTAAATCAACCTTTAAAGTTAACTTTAGATAGCAATATTCAGTATATAATAAATAAAGAATTAAGTGAGGCTATTAAAACTTTTGAGGCTACTGGAGGCGGGGCATTATTAATGGATGTAAATAATGGAGATATTATCTCTTTAGTTTCATTGCCTAATTTTAACATTAATCAAAGAGCTACAATTAATGATGTTAATTACATAAATAAAATTACGAAAGGTGTTTATGAACTCGGATCTATATTTAAAACTTTTACCGTGGCTCTAGCACTTGAATATAAATTAGTTGATACAAAAACAATTATTAAAGACATACCAAGGAAAATTAAGTGCTCAATTCATGAAATCACTGACATGAAAGAACATCCTAAAAATTTATCTGTTGAAGATATTTTAGTAAGATCCTCAAATGTAGGGTCGGTGATCCTAGCAAAAAAAATAGGTGAAAAAAATTACAAAAATTTTATCGAAAAAACACAATTAACAAAAAATCCTGAAATAGAACTTGAAGAAGTTGGGGTTCCGCATCAATTAAAATGGAACAGATGTAAATTAGAAACTATCTCATTTGGCCACGGAATTACCACCACCCCTCTCCAGGCCACATCCTTATATGCCTCAATGGTAAACGGGGGAAAACTAGTTGTTCCAAGTTTAATAAAAAATAGAGAAGTCACAGAACCAAAAAAAATAATTTCAAGCGATACCAGCATCAAATTAAGAAATATTTTAAGAAAAGTCGTTAGTAGCGACGAAGGAACAGCAAGTTTGGCTGATAAAGATGGATACTATGTTGGAGGAAAGACTGGTACAGCAGAAAGTTATGGTGATAAAAAAAATAGAATAAATACGTTTATTTCTATCTTTCCAACTAATAAGCCTAATTATTCATTATTCGTAATGTTAGAAAATCCTAAAATAAACAAAGAATTAATATATAATTATCGGGGAGTTAAAACGAAAGCACCATATAATACTTCTGGTTGGAATTCTGTTTATGTTGCTGGCAAAATAATAGAAAAAATTGGGCCAATTTTAGCCATAAATAACAAAGAATTTACCAATCAGCATGTTGTTGAAAAATTTAATTAAAAACATTCCTAACAATAAAAAAAATATTTTTATTTCTGGAATATCAAGTAACAGCAATGAAGTTAAAAAAAATTATATTTTTTTTGCTGTGAGAGGTAATAAAATTAATGGTGAGAGATTTATACAGAATGCAATCAAAAAAGGTGTTGCTGTTATTGTTTGTTCAAAGAACTATAAAATTAAAAATAAAAATATTTACGTAATAAAAACAAATAAAGTAAGACATCTTATAAGTAAAATATCTTCAAGGTTTTATAAATTAAAACCTAAAAATATAATTGCTGTTACAGGGACAAATGGCAAAACATCTGTTGCTGATATATTTTACCAAATATTAAAAATTAGCAATGTACCAGTCGCATCTATCGGAACATTAGGCATAAAGTTTAATGGTAAGATTATTAAAACTAATCTCACATCGCCTGACACAGTCACACTACATAAATATTTGTCTTTTTTAAAAAAGAAAAAGATCGACAATGTAATCATAGAGGCTTCAAGTCATGGCTTACAACAACATAGATTACACCATATTAGATTTAAGGCAGGAATTTTTACAAATTTTAGCCAAGACCATCTTGACTACCATAAAAACATGAAGACTTATTTGAATGCAAAATTAATTCTATTTAAAGAAATTTTAAGAAAAAAGACCACAATCATCTCTGATAAAGAAATTCAACAATTTAATCAGCTTAAACACATAGCAAAAAAAAAAAATTTAAATATTACTGATATTTCTAAAGAGATTAAAAAAGTTAAAAACAACTCAATACATATAAGCAACAATTACAAAATAAAAAATTTATCTATGGCTATTCAGGCAGCAAAGCTTTGTGGTTTAAAAGAGAAATTTATCTATAGATCGTTAAAAAAATTAAAAGATGTAAATGGCAGACTTGAACTAGTTAAAAAATTTAAAAATAATATTAAAGTTTTTATAGACTACGCTCATACTCCTGATGCTTTATTAAAAACTCTACAATCTATCAAGAGTGATTGTGGAGACAATATATCATTAGTTTTTGGTTGTGGAGGTGAGAGAGATAAACAGAAAAGAATATTAATGGCAAAGATAGCTAATAATAATTGTAAAAAGATTTATATTACAGATGACAATCCAAGAAATGAAAATCCCAAAACAATAAGAAATCAGCTTTTAAAATATATTTCAAAAGACAAGGCTTTTGATATTGGTAATAGAAAATTAGCTATAAAAAAAGCTATTCATAATGCAGCGCCCCAAGAAACGATATTAGTTGCAGGTAAAGGCCATGAAGAGAAACAAATTTATAAAAATAAGATACTTAAAATTTCTGACAAGAAAATAATTAAAAAATTAAATTTTAAAAAAAAATCTATGAATAAAAAAAAACAAAATTATTTACAAAATTCACTAATTCTTAAAAAAATAGTAGGTAAAAATAAATCAATAAATTTTAACGGTCTATCAACTGATACAAGGAAAATTAAAAAGAATAATTTATTTCTTGCAATAAAAGGAAAAAAAATTGATGGAAATGAATTTATCAGTGATGCGTTAAAAAAAGGAGCCGGTTGTATCGTTACCTCTTTTAAAAATCAAAAAAATAAAAAAAAAATCATTAAAATTAAAGATACTATTTCATTTTTAAATCATTTCGCAAAATTAAAACGAGAGCTAAGTTATGCAAAAATAATAGCAATTACTGGCAGCGCTGGTAAAACATCTCTTAAAAATTTAATTAAAGATTTATTGCAAAATTTTGGTAAAACACATTACTCACCAAAGTCATTTAATAATCATCTAGGTGTTCCTATAAGTTTATCCAATTTAAGTTATGACGATAAATTTGGTGTTTTCGAGGTTGGCATGAGTAAAGCAGGTGAAATTAGAAATCTTACTAAATTAATCAAGCCAGATATAGGTATTATTACAAATATTGGCGAAGCTCATTTCGAAAATTTTAAAAATATTCATGGTATAGCCAAAGCTAAATCAGAATTAATAGAAAATATTAAAGATGGTGGAACGGTTATATTAAATAGAGATGATAAATTTTTCAGCTTTCTAAATAAAAAAGCTAAACTTTATAAATTAAAAGTATCTACCTTTGGGAAACATATTAATTCAGATATATGTTTTAAAAAAATTATTAACAAAGGCGGCACTTCAAAAGTTTTAATTAATATAAATAGAAAAATGGTAAGTTTTGAAATTAAAGATTTAAACATCTATAATTTAATGGCATCATTAGCAGTTTTAAAAGAGCTCAAAATTGATTTTTTTAAAGTTTTATCAAAATTTAAAAATTTTACTTCGCCAGAGGGAAGAGGAAAAAAACATATTATTTTAAGATATAAAAAAAAATTTCAATTAATCGATGAAAGTTATAACGCTAATCCATTATCTGTTAAAAGTGCTATTAAAAAATTGAGCTTGATAAAAAAAGATAAATTTAAAAAATACTTAATACTTGGCGATATGCTCGAATTAGGTTCTAAATCTAAAAAATTACATGAAGATTTATCTAAAGTTATTAACAGTTCAGATATTGATAAAGTATTCATTAAAGGAAATAAAACAATTTTCACCTATAAACATATAAACAAAAATAAAAGAGGAAATATTTTACAAAATAATAAAGATATAGATTTTAGTTTAAGTAAAATTATATCAAATAACGATTATTTAATGATTAAAGGATCTAACGCAACAGGGCTTAACAATTTTTGCAGAAAGATAATAAGAGGAATTTAAATGCTATTTAATCTATTAACTTCTTTAATTGATCAATATTCTTTTTTAAATGTATTTAAATACCTTACTTTTAGAACTGGATTATCAGTAGTTACTTCTTTAGTAATCGTATTTTTAATAGGCGAGCCCTTAATCAAGCTGTTTTCTAAAAAAATGATAACCGGACCAATTAGACAGGAGGGGCCAATTGATCATATTATTAAAAAGTCTGGAACACCTACTATGGGCGGGGTTATTATTATTATTGGAATTTTTTTTAGCACTCTTCTATGGGCAGACTTGACCAACATATATATTTGGACTTTGATTTTTGTTTGTCTATCTTTAGGAGCTTTAGGATTTTTAGATGACATTTTAAAAATAAAGTATAAAAATTCTCGAGGCCTCAAATCTAGGTATAAGTTTCTCGGTCAAGTGTTTATTGCCGTAATAACTTTATCAATTTTAATAAATTATTCTGATCATGAATTTTTATACAATCTTTATTTTCCTTTTTTCAAAAACTTAATTTGGTACATGGGTTTATTTTTTATACCTTTTGGATTGTTTGTTATTATTGGGGCATCCAACGCTGTTAATTTAACAGATGGCTTAGATGGATTGGCTACTGTTCCAGTGATGTTAGTGGCTCTCTCTTTCACATTAATTTCTTATGTAGTAGGTAATACAATTTTCTCTGAATATTTACAGATCCAGTATATTCCCGATGTAGGAGAGCTGTCTATTTTTTGTGGTTCAGTTGTTGGAGCTTGTTTAGGTTTTCTTTGGTATAATGCACCGCCTGCGAAAATTTTTATGGGAGATACAGGATCGCTTTCTCTTGGCGGATCATTAGCCGCTATCGCAATTATTGTAAAACATGAAATAGTTTTAGCTATTATAGGTGGTTTATTTGTTTTGGAGACAGTTTCAGTAATTATTCAAGTTGCTTCATTTAAATTAACAGGTAAAAGAATTTTTAAAATGGCACCAATACACCACCATTTTGAAAAAAAAGGTTGGGCAGAGTCAACTATTGTAATTAGATTTTGGATAATTGCTATAATTTTAGCCTTAATTGGATTAGCAACATTAAAGTTGAGGTAAAGCATGCTTCAAATTTCAAAACTCAAAGAACACACGTTCCTTGTTTACGGTTTAGGATTATCTGGGCTGTCCGTAATTAGATTTTTTAAAAAAAATAATTTTAAAAATTTTACAATTTGGGATGACAATATAACAAATTTACTTAAGAGCCATAGAACACGGAATTTAGAATTAACCCTTAATAAAGTAGATTATATTGTTTTAAGTCCAGGTATAAGTGCTTTTAAAAATAAAATATTGAGAAAATATAAAAAAAAAATAATTACTGATATAGATCTTTTTTTCCTATCTAATTACAAATCTAAAAGCATAGTAGTAACAGGCACTAACGGCAAATCTACGACTTGCAAATTGATTGCTCATCTTTTAAAAAAAAATAAAATAAAATTTTCACTAGGTGGCAACATAGGCACTCCAATTTTAGATATAAAAAAATCTAACAATAGCTACGTAATTATAGAGGCTTCTTCATATCAACTTTCACATTCAAAATTTATTAATCCAGATTTTGCTCTTTTTCTAAATTTAACTAATGATCATTTAGAATGGCACGGATCTATGAAAAATTATTTAAACTCAAAATTAAAAATTTTCAACCATCAAACTGATAAACAATTTGCAATAATAAATAAAAATTTTAAAAAAATTTTTATAAAAAAAAATTTTTTAGGAAAACTTATTTTACCAAATAAAAAAGAATACGATAAAATTAAATACAAAATTAATAATGATTATTTAACTTCAAATATCAATGAAGAAAATATGAGTTTTATCTATAGTTTTTCTAAATTGTTAAAAATCAGACAAGAGTCTTTTATAGAGGCCATGAAAACATTTAAAGGCTTGCCACATAGATTTGAAATTTTTTTAAAAAAAAAGGAAGTCACATTTATAAATGACTCCAAAGCAACTTCATTTGTTGCTACACAATCTGCTTTATCAAGCTTAAAAAATATTTATTGGATTTTAGGGGGCTTGCCAAAAAAAGGAGATAAAATTAGTTTATCTAAATATAAGGCCAATATTATTAAGTGCTATTTAATAGGAAAAAATATAAATTTTTTCAAAAAACAAATTAAAGGAAAGTTAGTTTTTTCAATAACTAAAAATTTAAAAAATTCTTTAATTCAAATTTCTAAAGATATTGAATTACAAAAAAATAATAAAAAAACTGTTTTGCTCAGCCCAGCAGCAGCTTCATTCGATCAATTTATTAATTTTGAAAAGAGGGGCAATGAATTTAAAAGGTTATGTAGGAAATATGCGAGAAAATTCATTTAAATTTCTTTTTTCAATTTATTGGAGAAGTATAGATAAAAAAATTTTGTTTTGTTTTTTTTCTTTATTTTTTCTAGGATTATTTTTTTCATTCTCCTCAACATCCTCCCTAGCCGGTGAAAGGCTTGACAAAGATTATTATTTTTTTTTCACAAAACACTTAATTTTTACAATTTTAGCACTAACGATCATGATATTAATTTCATTAATTAAAACTGAAATACTTATAAAGCTTGTTATACCTTTATTTGTTATAACATTTATTTTTTTAGCGTTAGTACCAATAATTGGCGTAGAAGTAAAAGGGGCTAAGCGTTGGATTGATCTTTACTTTTTTAGGTTACAGCCGATTGAAATACTAAAACCCTTTTTTATATTAATGACTGTAAAAATATTAACTTTTGAAAAGTTTAAAAATTCACAAATTAAATATGTTCTAAGTTTTTTAATATTGGGTTCAGTTATAATTTTACTAATTGATCAACCAGATTTAGGCCAGTCAATATTATTAGTAGGAAGTTGGTTTGCAATCGTTTTCATTTCTGGTGTGAGTTTATTTTATATGTTTATCTTTTCATCCATTTTTTTAATGTGTTTAAGCTCCTTATTATTTTTTTTTCCTGAAAAATTTGGATATATAATTAATCGATTAATTACTTTTTTTGATCCAAGTCAGGGCGATAAATTTCAGTCTTCTTCGGCACTTGATGCTATTAAACTAGGTGGACTAACAGGACAAGGTATGGGTGAGGGAATATTAAAAGAAAGCGTTCCAGAAGCTCATACAGATTATGTTATTGCGGTAATATCCGAAGAATATGGTTCTATCACATCAATCATGATATTAATAATTTTTTTATATATTTCATTCAGAATTATTAAAAATTGTTTCAATCAGGATAATCAATTCTTAAAAATTTCTTTAAGCGGTTTAGCAACTCTTTTAATATTTCAAACATTTATTCACGCAGGAGTGAATACTGATTTATTACCAACAACAGGAATGACTTTACCTTTTTTGAGTTATGGAGGTTCATCACTTATCGGAAGTGCTATCCTAGCTGGATTAGTTTTAAATTATACTAAGAATAAAAGTTATTTATATGACTAAAAAAAAAATATTGATTGCCACCGGAGGAACAGGAGGACATGTTTTTCCCGCGTATAGTTTGGCAAATTATCTTGAAAATAAAGACTACAAGGTAACGCTAACTTCAGACAAAAGAGGTCTGAGTTATCTTAAGGATTATAAAAGATTTAATTTAATTAGCATAACCGCCACTCCCTTAATAAAAAATAATATTTTTAACTTTTTAATTTCTATAATAGCTATTATTTTTTCAACAATAAAATCTTTTTTACTTTTATTATTTCAAAGACCTGCAATTGTTTTTGGCATGGGTGGATACTCATCATTTCCAGTTTGTATAGCTGCTTCAATTTTGAGAATAAAATTTATAATTTACGAAAACAATTTGATCTTAGGAAAAGCAAATAAATATTTATTACCTTTTGCAAAAAAAATATTTGTTGCCTACAAAGATTTAGAAGGAGTCTCTGAAAAGCATCAGAAAAAAGTTATTGAAATAGGAAATATAATAAGAGAACAAATAATTAATTCAACTATTGATAACTTTGATTCCAAAAGTTTTGATAGTATAAAAATTTTAGTCTTAGGAGGCAGTCAAGCCGCGAGGACCTTTGCAGATGAATTACCTTCAATTTTTGTTAAATTAAAAAATTCAAAATTTTCAATTAAAATTTACCAACAGTGTCAAAAAAATCAAAATGATCAACTGTCAAATTTTTATAAAAAAAATAGTGTAGACTATGAATTATTCAATTTTAAAGAGAACATTATTGACTACTATTTAAAAGCAAACCTAGTGATTACTCGCTCGGGAGCGTCAGCACTTGGAGAATTATTAAATATAAAAATTCCCTTTATCTCTATACCTTTGCCATCTTCAGCAGATAATCATCAATATAAAAATGCTGAGTATTATAAAAAAAAGGGTTATGGGTATTTATTAGAAGAAAAAGACATAAAAAATAAATTGTATAATCTAATCAACTCTATTTTTAAGAATAAATCTCTTATAAAAAATATTCTATTAAATCAAAGACAATATTCTGACAAAGATATTTATAACAATTTAAATATTAAATTAGAAAAAATAATAAATGAAAAAAATTAATTTAGGTCAAAAAGATTTTATACATTTTGTTGGCATCGGAGGCATAGGTATGAGCGGCCTCGCTCAGATTATGAAAAATATGGGTTTCAAAGTTCAAGGTAGTGACCAAAGTAGAAATAAAAATACAATTAGTTGCACTAAATCTGGAATAAAAGTATTTATAGGTCATTCGACGGTCAATATCAAACAAGCAACAATTGTAGTGAGATCTACAGCGATTAAGAAAAATAATATCGAACTAAAATATGCTGTTAAAAATAAGATACCAATTTATTCAAGAGCTGAAATTTTAGCAGATGTAGTCTCGTTAAAAAAAAATATAATAATTACAGGCTCTCACGGAAAAACAACAACTACGTCTTTAGTAGCTAAGATTTTATCAGATCAAAAATTAGATCCAACTATTATTAATGGTGGTGTAATTAACTCTTTAAAAAGCAATGCAAAGCTTGGAAAAGGAGATTGGGCAATACTAGAAGCAGATGAGTCAGATGGAAGTTTTTTAAAACTACCTATTAACTACTCAATAGTAACTAATATTGATTATGAGCACTTAGATTATTATAAAAACTATAAAAATTTAGAAAAATCTTTTATAGAATTTATAAATAAAACTCCCCCAACTGGTAAAGCAATAATTTGTATTGACAACAAAAACATTAAAAAAATTTTAAACAAAATAAAAAATAAAAATATTTTAACATATGGGCAAAATAAAAAAGCCGAATATCAAGTTAAAAGAATTAGATATAATTTTGAGAGTACAATTTTTAATTTAAGCTTTAAAGATAAAGATAAGAAAGTAAAAAAAATTAATAATATTAATGTCAAATTACTTGGTAAACATAATGTATTAAATGCCACCGCCGCACTCATAGTTTGCCTTAATCTTGGAGCAGATTTAAAAAAGGCAAAAAAGTCATTGAAAAATTTTTCTGGAGTCCAAAGACGAATGACAAAAGTTTTTTCAAAAAATAAAAATGATTTCTACGATGATTATGCTCATCACCCAACCGAGATCAAATCAATTCTTGATGGAGTTCATAATGTAAATGCAAAAAGAAAAATTATAAGTGTATTTGAACCTCATAGATACTCTAGAGTATTATCTTTGAAAAATGAATTTTCAAAATGTTTCTCTAAATCAGGTTTAGTAATTATGTGTCCTTTATATGCCGCAGGAGAAAGCAAAAATTTAAAATTTAATTCAATTAATTTTGCAAATTTAATTGCCAAAAATTCTAAAACAGAAGTGATAATTGTAAAGAATGAGGCAGAGTTAGGAAAATATTTTAAAAAAAATCTTATTAAAGATGAAATAATAATTGGTATGGGAGCGGGATCAATTTCAAAATGGATGTTAGGACTTAAATCTTTTTTATGACCTTAAGGATTAGTTTTGCAAAAAAATTTGGAGACAATTTATTAGAGAATGTTAGTCTTTCTAATTATAGCTGGTTTAATTTAGGCGGAAATGCCGAATACTTTTATAAGGCCAAGGACAAAAATCAATTAATTGAATTTCTTAAAGAAGCTAGAAATAAAAATCTTAAAACAACAATAATAGGTGCAGGATCAAATATATTATTTAGAGACAAAGGTGTTAGAGGTGCTGTTATTAAACTTGGGAAAGATTTTTCTTTTATCAAAATGGTTGATAAAAATATATTAGAAGTTGGCGCCGCTACTCTTGACCGAATGGTGGCTAATTTTGCAAAAGATAATAATTTGGGCAATTTAGAATTCTTATCGTGCATACCTGGATCAATTGGAGGAGCAATAGCAATGAATAGCGGTTGTTATGATAACGATATATCAAAAGTTTTATTATCTATAAAAGCTATACATAAAAATGGATTATCTGAAATTGAAATTAAAAAAGAGGATATTAAGTTTTTATATAGAGGAAACAACTTGCCCGATGATTTGATTATTATTTCAGCAAAACTAAAAGGTACAATAAACAAAAAAAATATTATAGAGAAGAAGCAGTCTGATTTAATCAGTAGAAAGAAAACATCTCAACCAAGCCAAATTAAAACATGCGGCAGTACTTTCAAAAATATAAGTAAAGATAAAAAGGCTTGGATGTTAATTAAAGCTGCTGGATGTGATAATTTAAAAGAAGGTGATGCGATGATTTCAAAAAAACATTGTAATTTTTTTGTTAACAACGGTAATGCTAGATCATTAGATATAGAAAATTTAATAAATAAAGTAAAAAAAAAAGTTTTCGAAAAAACTGGAATAAATTTAGAATTAGAAATTAAAATCATTGGTGAAAAAAAAATTTAAAAATATTTTAGTAGTTTTAGGAGGCAGATCAGGTGAAAGAGCCGTAAGCTTAGATAGTGGTAGAGCTTGTATTAAAGCTTTAAAAAAGAAAGGTTATAAAATTTACACTTTTGATCCAAAATTTAAGAATTTTAATTTAATTAACAAAAAAAAAATCGATGTAATTTTTAATGCCTTACATGGAAAGGATGGAGAAGATGGTGTCGCTCAAAGTTATTTTGAATATTTAAAAATTCCATACACTCATTCAGGTGTAATTTCTTCATATAATGCAATGAACAAAATTCACTCAAAAAAAATTTTTATAAAAAATAAGATAAAAACTCCAAAATATTTTTCTATCAAAAAAATTTGCTTTAAAAAAAATACAGTAGAGAAGGTCTTAAAGAAAAAAAAAATAAATTTTCCTATTGTTACCAAACCAATAAATGAAGGATCAAGTTTAGGAGTAGAAATTTCTAAAAATAAAAAAAAGTTATTTAAGTCAATACAGAACTTATTTAAAAAGTATAAAGAATTAATCCTTGAGGAGTATATTGGGGGGCAGGAAATACAAGTAGCAGTTATTAATGGTAAAGCACTTGGAGCCATTGAACTTATTCCAAAAAGATTATTCTATGACTATAAAGCTAAATATACAAAAAAAGCAAAAACAGAACATGTAATGCCAGCAAGAATTTCTAAAAAAAATTATAATCAAGTTTTAAAAATTGCGAAAAAAGCTCACAAGGTTTTAAATTGCAGAGGAGTTACAAGATCAGATTTTAAATTCTTTAATAATAAATTTTATTTACTTGAAATTAATACTCAACCAGGAATGACCAGCTTGTCGTTGGTGCCAGAAATTGCGAATTACACAGGCTTATCTTTTGAAAATTTAGTTGAGAAAATTATATTAGATGCAAGTATTAATAGATGAAAAAACAGTTAGTAATTGCTTTTATATTATTTACATTGCTTACAACAGTTACTTTTAAAGAAAAAATAACAATTTCACAATTGAACATCAAAAAAATAATTGTGGAGAATAATTCTTTAGTAAAAAAAAATGATATAAAAAAATTGTTATTCTCAATCTACAATAAAAATATTATATTTTTAGACAATAAAGAAATTGAAAAAGCACTTACACAAAATAGTTTTATTGAAACTTTTGAAGTAAAAAAAAAATACCCCCAAACTTTAAAAATAAGAATATTTGAAAAAAAACCGATAGCAATATTGCTTAATAAAAAAGAAAAATTTTATTTAAGTGATAAAATTGAACTTATTGAATTTAAAAATATTAAAAAATATCAAGATCTTCCTTATGTTTTTGGAAATAGAGGTGAATTTAAAATTTTTTATAATGATTTAAAAAAAATAAATTTCCCTTTTGAATTGATTAATAAATATACTTTATATGAAACTAAGAGATGGGATTTAGAAACCAAGGACAAAATAGTAATAAAATTACATCCAAAAAAGTATCTAAAAAATATTCAAAATTATTTAGACTCAAGAAACAAACAAAATTTTAAAAATTACCGAATTTTTGACTATAGAATAGATAATCAGTTGATTTTAAAATAAAATATGAAAATTTCTTCTCTAACATTATATTTAGAAATTAATAATTCAAAATTTAATTTTTTTGTTCTGGAAAGTGATGAAAATAATATTTCAAAAATTATATATGAATTGAATACCCCTTTAATTGGTATACAAAATAATAGAATATCTGATTTAGAAAAAAGTTTTGAATTAATCAAACAAAATATTTACTTCATTGAGCAAAAATTAAATCACACATTTAAAGATATCGTAGTGATTTTAGAAAATTTTAATCCCTCATTTATTAACCTAGCAGGTTTTAAAAAATTAAATGGGTCACAAGTTTTAAGAGAAAATATTACTTATATTTTAAATACTTTAAAATCCTACATAAATGAAATTTATTCAAATAAAGAAATATTACATATATTTAACTCTAGATTTAGTTTAGACAGCAAAAAAATAGAAAATTTACCAATTGGTTTATTTGGAGATTTTTATTCTCATGAATTATCATTTATACTTATTAATTTAAATGATTATAAAAATTTAAAAAATATCTTAGGCAAATGTAATTTAAAAATTAAAAAGATAATACTTAAAAGTTTTATTAAAGGAGCGTATTTAAGTAATAATCATAATACTGAAACTTTTTTTCAAATTCAAATAGGCAATGACAATTCTAAAATTGTTTATTTTGAGAATAGTTCTTTAAAATTTGAGCAAGATTTTAATTTTGGATTTAATATAATTATCAAAGATGTATCAAAAATTACATCTTTAAAAGTTAATACCGTAAAAGAAATAATAAAAAAAACTAAATTTGAAAACAATTTTCTTGAAGATGAAATAGTCGAAAAACATTTATTTATTGAGGATAATTTTAGAAAAATTAAAAAGAAATTGATCTTCGAAATAGCATTCGCAAGAATTCAAGAAATTTCACAAATTATGTTAGAGAAGAATATTAATATAGGTCATTACAAAAAATATTCAAATAAGTTATTTCTAGAGATTACTAGTGAATTGCAAACTGAAAGCTTAATAAATATTTTTAAAGGCTGCTTTTCCGAGGATAGTGAAATTGAGGTGAAGATTTTAAATAGTTTCACGTCAGGGGATATGTTAAAAACTGCAAATGAGATTGTCCATTTTGGTTGGAAAAAAGAGGCTATACCAATAACTCAGTCTAAAAAATCCTTAATTGTAAGGTTTTTTGATACTATTTTTGGATAATAATTGTTTTTTTTAGAAACATTAGTTGTTTTAGATCTAAAACAACTGTCAAGTATAACATCTATCAATGTACGATTTATATCAAAAAACTTTATCAAAAAAAGTTAAATTCGATGGAATAGGATTGCATTCAGGCAAAACATCTTCTGTAAATATTTTTCCAGCTAAAGAAGATGAGGGAATCGTTTTTAAAAGAGTAGATTTAAATAAAAACAATGAAATAAAAGCAAATTTTAAAAATGTAACCTCAGCAAGATTATGCACTACTTTAGAAAATAATCATGGTGTGAAAGTTTCAACTGTTGAGCACCTTTTAGCAGCACTTTATATAGTTGGAATTGATAATGCTATAATTGAAATCGATAATGACGAGGTGCCTATAATGGATGGTTCTTCAAGAGACTTTATCAATGCCTTTGAAAAAATTGAATTAGTAAATCAAACAAAAAAAAGAAAGTATTTAAAAATTTCTAGCAAGATAGAGTTAACGGATGGAAAAAGAAAAATCTCGATAGAACCAAACGATTTATCGTTAGAAGTAAATTTTCAATTAAATTACGAAAATAAGATTATTGGTAAACAAAAAAATACTATTGATTTTCAAGTCGATAACTTAGATGAAGTATCTAGTTCAAGAACATTTTGTTTATTTGAAGATATTGAGAAAATCAAAAAATTTGGACTAGCAAAAGGTGGTTCATTGGAAAATGCAGTTGTAGTTGATGATGAGAAAGTTTTAAATAAAGACGGATTAAGAAATGATAAGGAATTTGTAAATCACAAAATTTTAGATTTAGCAGGTGACTTTTTGCTATCTGGTCATAGAATAATTGGAAAAGTAAATTGTTATCAAGGTGGCCACGAACTTACAAATTTACTTTTAAGAAAAATTTTTACATTAAAAAACGCTTTCCAAGCTCTGGAACTAAAAGAATTTAAAATATCAAAAAAATTCCACTCTAAAGAATTAGAAAAAATAGCTGTCAACGCTTAATAATATTTAAATATTATTTTTATTAATATCTGATATTAATTGAATTATGATATTTAGAATAATTATAATTTGCCTACTATCAATCTCTTTATATTCTTGTCAAAAAAAAAAAGAAATTATTTATGAGCCTCAAAAAAAGATTAGCGCTTTTAAATTATATGAAGAAGGTTTTAATGCGTTTGAAAAAAATGATTTCTTTTATGCGAGTAAAAAATTTTCTGAAGCCGAACTTAATTTTGAAAATATAGAGCTTGCAGCTAAGTCTGCTATAATGGCAGCTTATTCACTTTATGGAATAAATTTTTATGAAGAGTCTCTTAAAAATTTGGAAAATTATTTAAAAATTTACCCAGCAGATCAAAATGTTATTTATGCGCATTTTTTAATTGCTGTTATTTACTTTGAACAAATATCAGATGAAAAAAAAGATATTAATCCATTATTAAAAGCAAAAAATAAAATTAAATTTTTTCTAGATAAATACCCAAATACAGATTATGCGATTGATTTAAAATTTAAAAAAGATCTAATAGAAAATCAGTTAGCATCCAAAGAAATGTATATTGCAAAATATTACATTTCTGTAAAAAAATGGGTTCCAGCAATAAATAGATTAAAGACCATTGTAAAAGAATATGAGAAGACAATTTTCATTGAAGAGGCCCTGCATAGACTTGTAGAAATTCATTATCATTTAGGTCTTGAGGAAGAAGCAAAAAAATATGCGAGTATACTTGGTTATAATTATAATTCTGGAGATTGGTTTAAACAATCTTATAAGATTTTGAATAAAGATTATAAAATATCTAAAAAAATGAAAATAAGTGATAAAAAAGAGAAAGATAAAAAAAGTTTTATTAAGAAGATAATAAAAATAATAAAATAAATTTCATGAGTAAAAAAAATGAAATTATAAATAATTTTAAAGAATTAATATTACATCTCAAAAAACATAATAAATACTATTATGCAGATGACTCTCCAAGGATATCAGACTCTGAATATGATTTATTAAAAAAAAAAATACTTAAATTAGAAAAACAGTTTCCATATTTGAAGCAAGTGGAAGATGTAAGTTCCATTGTAGGAGCTAAGCCATCAAATAAATTTAAAAAAATAAAACATATAATTCCAATGTTGTCTTTATCGAATGCCTTTGATAAAAAAAATATGGAAGATTTTATTAAGAAAATTAACAATTTTTTAAATTTAAATAATAAAGATTTAGAATTATTTGCTGAACCAAAAATAGATGGAATTTCTGCAACATTAATTTATGAAAAAGGCAATTTAATAAGAGGTTTATCTAGAGGAGATGGTGAAATTGGTGAAGATATTTTAGAAAATCTTAAAACCATTTCTTCAATCCCAAAAAAAATTTATGCTAACGATGTGCCAGAATTGTTAGAAATTAGATGTGAAGTATATATTGGAAAAAAAGATTTTTTTAAAATTAAAGATAATTTTGCTAATCCACGTAACGCCGCAGGGGGATCTTTAAGACAAAAAAATTCAAAAGAAACTTCAAAAATACCACTTAAATATTTTGCTTACGGTTTTGGAGCAGTCAAACCATTAACATTTAAAAATCAGTCTGAATTTTTACAGAAAATAAAAAAATGGAATTTTTCGACAAACCCGCTATCAGAAACTGTCAGTGGTTTAAATCAAATAGAGACTAAACATAAGGAGATTGACAAATTAAGATCAACCCTTGACTATGATATTGATGGTTTAGTTTATAAGGTTAATAATATAAATTTACAAAGAAGATTAGGAAATACCTCAAATTCTCCAAGATGGGCAATAGCATATAAATTTTCTGCTGAAAAAGCTGTTACAAAAATAAAAAATATAGCTATTCAGGTTGGAAGAACTGGAGCGATAACGCCTGTAGCAAAAGTTGATCCTATAAATGTTGGTGGGGTAGTTGTATCTAATGCAACTTTACATAATGAAGAGGAAATTCAAAGAAAAGATGTTAGAATTGGGGATACAATAATAATTCAGAGAGCAGGGGATGTGATTCCCCAAGTTGTTTCAGTTGATATTTCAAAAAGAAATAAAAATAGCAAAAAATACATTTTTCCGAAAAAATGCTTGTGTGGAGCAGATACAATAAAAGAATTTAGCAAAAGCACTAACAAGCAAGATGCGGTAAGAAGATGTTTAAAAGGGTATGATTGCAAGTTTACAGCTAAAGAAAAACTTAAACATATTGTTTCAAAAGAAGCATTTAATATTGATGGACTAGGAAAAAAAGTAATTGAACAATTTTGGGACCTAAACTTAGTAAAAGAACCATCAGATATTTTTGAATTAAACTATAATAAGATTAAAAAGTTAGAGGGATGGGGTGAATTATCTATAAATAATTTAAAAAAAGCAATAGAAAAATCTCAAATGATTTCTCTAGATAAGTTTATATATTCAATAGGCATTCGGCACATAGGCCAAGAAAATGCAAAAATTTTATCAAGTTTTTTTGTTACAATAAAAGAATTTACAAAATTATTTGACATTAAAAATAGAAAAAAAATTTTAGTAAATTTAGTCGATTTAGACGGGATAGGTGAAACACAAGTCCATTCCATTGATAATTTTTTTTCCAATATAACTAATACTAGAATAATAAAGGATTTAATTGATAAACTGAATATAAAGAATTACGCTGCAAAAAATAATGATGGGAAATTTTCAAATAAAAAATTAATGTTTACTGGTGGTTTTAAGAATATGAGTAGATCGGAAGCAAAAGCTATTGCTGAAAAAAATGGAGGAAAAGTTCTTGGATCTATTTCTAAAAAACTAGATTTTTTAGTAGTCGGGGACTCTAAGCCAACAAAAAAGAAAGTTGAACAAGCTAAACAACTAAACATTAAGATTATTTTAGAAAAGGATTGGAATAAAATTTTAAATGGCTGAACAAGCCTTTTTTAGTTTCAAAGCTTCAACTTTACTCATAGATTTGACTAGATTTGCGTATACAGTTTTATGATAATCATTAAGCCAATTTTTTTCATCTTTATTAAGTCTTTCTGGGATAATTAAATCTTTTTCTATAGGTACCATTGTTAAATTCTCAAAAACATTTCCCTTACTATCTCTTTTAACATAGATAAGATTTTCAATTCTGATACCAAATTTATTTTTTTCATAGTACCCTGGTTCGTTCGATACAATCATGCCTTCATGAAAATTAATTTTATTCTTTTTTGATATTGCATGGGGCCCCTCATGTACATTTAAAAAATATCCTACGCCATGACCAGTTCCATGAGCATAATCTAAACCAATTTGTTTAAGATATTTTCTTGCGGCGACATCAATTTCTTCTCCAGATGTATTTTTTTTAATTTTAAAATTTGCAACAGCAATATGTCCCTTTAATACCCTTGTAAAAATATCTTTAATTCTTTTATTTGAATTTTTTAGAGAAATAGTACGAGTAACATCTGTGGTACCAAATTCATATTGTCCGCCAGAATCAACTAGATAAATATCTCTTTTTTTAAGTTTCCTGTTGGTTGCTCTAGTTGCTTTATAATGAATGATAGCTCCGTTGGGTCCAGTTCCAGAAATTGTTGGAAAACTTAAGAATTTAAATTTTTTATTTTTTTTCCTAAAATTAAATAATTTTTGAGATGCACTTATTTCAGTGATTTTTTTCTTATCAAAATTTTCCTTTATCCAAAACAAATACTTTGTTAAAGCAACCCCATCATAGATGTGAGATTTTTTAATGTTTTCTATCTCTTGTTTTTTTTTAATTGCCTTAAAAAAATAGATAGGGTCATAAAAATTAAGTACTTTATTATTTTTATTAATAATGTTTTCAAAAAAATAGGAGCAAGAATTTTTATCGATTATAAATTTTTTTCTTTTTATTTCTGAAAGAATTTTAAAGCAAATTTTAATATCTAAAAATTCAACTTTTTTAAAGCACTTTTTTAAAATTGGCGATACTTTTTTTAAGTCACAAAAAAATTTAATATTTTCATTTTTATCAATTAAAATGTAGCTGTATGGTATCGGAGCATATTTTGTATCACGACCTCTAATATTTAGTAGCCAAGCGTTATTTTCACTTGCCGTGATAAATAAAAAATCAGACTTTTTTCTTTTTAAATAATTAATAATTTTATTGATTTTTGCCTGGTGTTTTTCACCCATAGATCCAGGGGGAAGCATAAAAAATTTATTTTTATTTTTTTTTATTTTTCTTTCCCAAATTTCATCAACTAAATTATTCGAAAGCGGTTTATACTTACACTCACTGTTACCAAAAAAGATAGATAAAGATCTTTTAGTAAAAAAGTTTGGATCAAAACCTATTAACAATTTTTTATTTTTAAGGATATCACTTGGCAATTTGTCTGGAAGTGTAATAACTTTAAAAAATCTTCCACTTTGATTTTTTGCTTGTAAAGTGTATCTTCCGTCAACAAATAAATAATTTTTGTTTTTGAGTATTAAGGCATAACCATAAGAGCCAGTAAAGTTTGAAATAAAATTTAGCCTATCATTGTGATCTGGAATATATTCGCTAAAAAATTCATCATTCTTGGGTATTATATATCCATCTATTTTCTCCCTTTCAAAAATTTTTTTTAATTTCTCTATTTTTTCCATTTAAGCATTTTATTTTTTTTGTACCGATCCCATCCAGGACTTCTATATTCATTATCAAATTCAATTGAATTATCTTGATTGAACTCAAAGCCATCATTCTCTCCTAACGCTATTTCATTTTTTTCTACACTTTCGTCTGGTATTTCATTTATAAATCTTGATGGCAAAGCATCCATCCAGTCTCCATGATAAGCTCTTTTCATCGCAAAGGATAAATAAGCTTCCTTTTTTGCTCTGGTGATCCCTACATATGCTAATCTTCTTTCTTCCTCCAATGCAAAATCACCTTTTTCTTCCAATGATTTTTGATGAGGGAACAGGCCCTCCTCCCAACCTGGAAGAAATACAACATCAAACTCTAACCCTTTTGCAGCATGCATTGTCATCAAGTTTATTTTTGCACCTTCCCATTCTTGATCGATAGAGGTAGCTAAGGCCACATGTTCTAAAAAACTCTGCAAGTCGTCATAATCCTGCATTGCTCTGAGTAATTCTTTTAAATTTTCTAATCTATTTTCATTCTCTAAATCTTTTTTGTTTTTTAACATTGAGGAGTAACCAGATTCATCTAATACCAATTTTAATAGATCGAAATGTCTCATTTTTAAGGACTCACTTCGCCATTTTTGAATCATGTTTATTAATTGGCTAAGTGCAGTTTTTATTTTAGGTTTTAAATCATTTTTTTCTATTAACTTGATGATTGAATCTTCCAAGCAAAGCTTGTTAGCTTTTCCGTAAGAATAAATTTGGTTAAGTGTGCTTTCCCCAACTCCTCTTTTAGGCACACCAATAACTCTCTCTAAAGCTAAATCATCAAATTTTTGATTAATAATTCTTAAATAAGATACCGAATCTTTTATTTCAGCTCTTTCATAGAATTTAATTCCACCTAAAACACGATATCCAATTCCAACCTGAAGAAATCGCTCTTCAAATTCTCGTGTTTGATAAATTGCTCGAACTAATATTGAAACATCATTTAAAGAATATTTTTTTTTTATTTTTTGTTCAATTATATCACTAATACCTTGTGCCTCTTCTTTTCCAGTTCTGTAACAATTTAGTTTAACCAGTTCTCCTTGATTAGCTGAAGACCATAATCTTTTACCAACTCTATTTGAATTATTTGAAATTAATCCTGAAGCAGTTTCCAAAATATTTTTTGTTGAACGATAGTTTTGCTCGAGCTTGAAAACCTTACAATTTTCATAAATTTGATCAAAAGTTAAAAAATTTTTTATTTCTGCACCCCTCCAACTGTATATTGACTGGTCATCATCACCGACACAACAAATATTTTTATTTTCATTTACTAATAAATTTAACCATTTATTTTGAATAAAGTTAGTATCTTGAAACTCATCTACTAGTATGTATTTAAAATTTTTTCTGTAAATTTCTCTTATATCATCGTGTTCTTCAAAAAGTTTTACACAAAATAAAATCAAATCTCCAAAGTCAAATGCATTAAGGTCTCTAGTTTTATTTTGATATATGTCATAAACTTTCAAAATTGATTTTAAAATTGAACCTGATTTTTCTAATTTTACATTTCTTGGAAGCAGACCTTTATTTTTCCATTGATCTATATGATACATAATTAATTGTGGAGAAAATTTTTTGGCGTCTAAATCTTCTCCTTTTACAATATTTCTAATTAATTTTTTTTGATCATCTGTATCTAAAATAGTAAAATTACTTTTGTAACCCAAGGCTTCAGCATGTCTTCTTAAAAACTTAACACTTATTGAATGAAAAGTGCCCAGCCAAGGTACTGCGTTTGTGCTGCCTTTAACATATTGCATAACTCTATTTTGCATTTCTTTTGCTGCCTTATTAGTAAAAGTCACACATAGAATTTGATTTGCCCAAGCTTTTTTCTGATTTATTATATGAATAAGTCTTGTAGTTAAAACTCTTGTTTTGCCAGATCCAGCGCCAGCTACAATTAAATTTGGTCCCTCTGTACTTAGAACGGCTTCTTTTTGCTCTTTGTTTAGGTTTTCAATTAAAATATCTATGTTATTCATATGAGAGAATTTTCTTTTATATACTAGTTATAAAAATAAAAAAATGATTAATAAAATTTCTAAAACAATTCACAATAAATTTTCTAGATTTTTTAGATTTATTTTTTTTTTAAGATATTTATTCGGGTTATTCCTAGCATCTATTATCTTATTTTTATTGATCCCATACTTTTTTGACTATGAAAAAAGATCAGAGATTTTTAAAAAATATCTAGAAGAAAACTATAATCTTAAAATTTCGAAATATGAAAAAATAGAATTTAAAGCTCTACCAATACCTAAAATAGAATTTAAAAAGGTATTAATAAATTTTGATCAGTCACCAATTGAACTAAATACTAATAAACTAACAATTTATCCAAAATTTTTTAACATCTACAATAGTAAAAACTTTCAATCAAAGAAAATAGCCTTATTTGGCAATAATATTACTTTGGAGACCGTAGATTTAAAATTCTTAATTAAAAACTTAATTACTCAAAAAAATAAATTATATTTTAATAATCTAAATATTGAAATTAATAATAGAAAAAAATTATTAGCAAAAATAAAAAATATAAAATTTGAAAACTTTGGGCACAACAAAAATAAATTGGAAGGATATATATTTGGCAAAAAATTTAAGACAGAACTGAATAAAAATTTAACTATTATAAATTTTAAATTACTTAACACTGGCGTAAATTTTGAAATTAATTTAGATGAAAAAAAAACCAAAAACTCCACCAAAGGAACGTTAAAATCAAAAGTACTCAATACACATTTTAAATCTAATTTTGATTACAATGAAAAATTATTAAGTATTAATAATTCACTCTTTAGAAGTAAAAACCTCACTTTTAATAATAATAGCATTTTAATTCTAAATCCATTTTTTGATATAAGCTCAAATTCAGAGATATTGCACATCAATACAAAAGTATTTAAAAATTTAGAAATTAAAAAATTATTAGAATTTAAAAATTTTTTTAAACAAATAAACATAAAAAAAAAAGTAAATTATAGCTCAAAAAAATTTAACCAAAATTTAATTGATAAATTAGATTTGAAAATTGAATTGGCTTATGGAAGATTGAATTATTTTAAAAAAATTTCAATTTCAGATAATCTTTTTATATGCTTTGGTAATATAAACCTCTTAGAAGAGTTTCCACTGATATTTTTTGATTGTTCAATTAAATCTAAGAGCAAACAAGACCTTCTTAAAAAATTTAATATTAATGAAAAAAAAACTAATAAAAATTTTAATTTGAGTATTAATGGAAACATAAATATTTTGAATGATAAAATTAATTTTAAAAAAATAATAATGAATGAATCTTATAAGGCATCTAAGGAAGATTTAAAATATTTTGAAGATAAATTTGAAGAAATAATGTTTGATGAAAGTTTTATCAAAATCTTTAATTTAAAAAAAATAAAAAGATTTATTATAGAGATTTCTTGATTATTTAGGTTTAGTCATTTTAAGTGGGCTCATAACTTTATCGTATTCCTTTTCTTTGATTAAACCCGCTTTGATAACTTCTTGTTTTAAAGTTGTACCATTTTTGTGAGCAATCTTTGCTATATAAGCAGCTTTATCATATCCAATTTTTGGAGCCAATGCGGTAACAAGCATCAATGAGTTATCCAACAAATATTTTATTCTTTTCTTGTCAGCTTTAATTCCTTTAACACAATACAACGCAAAGGTTTTTGAAGAGTCGCTCATAATTTCGATGGATTGTAAAATGTTATGAATAATTAATGGTTTAAAAACATTAAGTTCAAAATGTCCATGAGAACCTGCCATTGTTATTCCATTGTGATTACCGATAACTTTTACACAAACCATGGTTACTGCCTCAGACTGAGTGGGATTTACTTTACCAGGCATTATAGATGAACCAGGTTCATTTGAAGGAAGTATTAGCTCTCCATAACCAGCTCTTGGACCTGAACCTAAAAATCTTATATCATTTGCAATCTTCATTAAACACACTGCTGTTGTATTTAGCGTGCCTGAAAAGTTTACAATCTCATCGTGTGCTGCTAATGCAGCAAACTTATTTGTTGCTGGTTTAAAAGAAATTTTTGTTATTTTACTTATTTCTCTAATAATTTTTTTATCAAAATTTTTTCTAGTGTTCAAACCAGTTCCAACCGCAGTCCCACCTTGGGCTAAATAGTGAATTTCTTTTAAAGCATTTTCAATTCTAATAATACATTTTTTGAGTTGAGCATGATAACCTGAGAATTCTTGCCCTAAAGTTAATGGCGTCGCATCTTGCAAGTGAGTTCTTCCGACTTTTACGATATTTTTAAACTCTTTTGATTTTTTCGCTAATTCTTTTTCTAACAATTTTAAAGAGGGCAAAAGCTTCTCCTTAGTTTTAATCGCTATTGAAATATGCATGGCAGTAGGAAAAACATCATTGGTAGATTGAGATTTGTTCACGTGGTCATTAGGATGAACTGGTTTTTTTGATCCAAGTTTACCACCCATCATTTGTATTGCTCTGTTGGCTATAACTTCATTAACATTCATATTAGTTTGAGTGCCAGAACCTGTTTGCCATACTTTTAAAGGAAAGTGGCTATCATGTTTTCCTTTGATAACCTCATCAGCTGCTTTAACTACAAATTTACCTATCTTAGAGTCTAAATCTTTATTCTTAACATTAACAATAGCTGCTGCTTTTTTTATAATTGCAATTGAGTGTATAACCAAAGGTCTAACTAAAAAGTCCCCAATATTAAAATATTTATTAGATCTTTCCGTAGAAGCACCCCAATACTTATCACCAGGAACTTTAATTTTTCCAATACTGTCAAATTCTATTCTGTATTTCATATTTGATTCATTGGTATAATACACCCTTATTTAATAATTATAAAATATAAAGGATTGGAAATGACTAATTTTGAAAGTGTAAAAAAATTTATGGAAACATTTGGTCAAGAAATTAGAGAAAAAGCTGGTTTCCCTAATGAAAAGATAACCTCCCTTAGATATGATCTTATAAACGAAGAGTTAGATGAACTTAAAGAAGCGATGGATAATAAAGATATAAAAGAAATCGCAGATGCTCTGACAGATATCCTATATGTAACTTATGGCGCTGGGCATGCTTTTGGAATTAATTTAGATAAATGCTTTAAAGAGGTTCAAAACTCAAATATGAGTAAACTAGGTGAAGATGGAAAACCAATTTATAACGAAAAAGGAAAAGTAATGAAAGGGCCAAACTATTTTAAACCAGATTTAAGTAAGTTTGTGGCATGATGAAAGAAAGTTATTATTGGATTTTTTTGGGTATTGCTTTAGGCATATTAATGTACCTAGGAGATAAGTATATTTTTTAATAATGAAAATAATTGATTGTATTACTTATTTTAACGAGCCATTATTATTTGAACTCAGATTAAATATTTTAGATAAATTTGTTGATCAATTTATCGTCTGCGAAGCAAGATACACTCACGCAGGAGATAAAAAAAATCTAAATTTTAATATCAATGATTTTAAAAAATTTAAAAAAAAAATAAATTATATAATTATTGATAACGAACCCAAGGACTTAGTTAAAACAGATAATATAGTTGAGCAGGAAAACTCAATATTTAGAACTAATGCTCAAAAAAGAATATTTCATCAAAGAGAAGCAATTTTTAATGAGGTAAAGAAGAACAAAGATGATGATTGGGTTATCTATAGTGATAGTGATGAAATTCCTAATTTTGAAAAATTTGATTTAAAAAAATGTAAGAATAAGTTCGTATTATTTAATCAAAAACTTTTATATTATAAATTTAATCTTTGTCTTCCAGGTTATAACTGGTTCGGATCTAAAGCTTGTAAAGTTAAAGATTTGAATTCAATCACTGAGCTGCGAAACATTAAAACAAAAAAATATGGATGGTGGAGAATAGATACTTTTTTTAAAAAAGATAAATTTATAGATTTAAAAATCGTCAATGACGGTGGTTGGCATTTTACCGAAATAAAGAGCCCGGAGGAAATTTATGAAAAACATAAAAATGATGAACATCATGATGAATTTGAATTGACAGGTATAACATTAGAAGATGTTAAGAGCATGATCAAGAACAGATATATTCCCTACAATCACAAAGCTGATAAAAAAAATCTAAATCTAAGATGGGGAAAAAATATTAAAGTACAACTTTCCAAAATAAAATATGATTTATTGCCAGAATATTTAGTAAGAAATAAAGAAAAATACTCTACATGGTTTGATGAAATTTGAGACACGATTGATTTAAGAATTATTTAATAGCAAAATTTCCTCCAATGATGGTGCAAATTTAAAATTTTATTTCTTAATTTAAAATTTTGATAAAATGTAATTTAGGATTTGAAAAAAATAAAAACATTTTTGAGTAATATTGATAATCATTAATCTCTTTGTTTAACTTTAAATTTGATTTTTTTAAAATATTTGCAATTGAATTTTTTGTAAAATATTTTTTTGGAACATTAACTCCGTTATAATAGTTTCCAACGAAATCCATAAATCTTAGTAGCTGTCTAGAGAATGCAGAATATTCATAATGATCTTTAATCAAAATACTTTTGCTTTTATTTTTTAAGAAAATTAGAATTTTTTTAATTCCTGCCTTATTATCTACGCCAACATGATGTAAAACATCTGCGCAAATAGATATATCATATTTTCTTTTCATTGTTCTAATTTCATCTATTTTAAAAAATTTGATTTTGTTATTTTTTTTGTTAAGTTTTTTTATTTGGCTGTTTGTGTAATAATCGCAACAATTAATATTTATTGTTTTATATTTATTTTTTATATTTTTATAAATTAAATTTATCACCAGTGGTTCAAAACCAGAGCCATAGTCCAAAATACTAATCTTACTTTTATTTTTTACTAATAATAAAATTTGTTTTGAAATAACTTTTGCTAAATTTTTTTCTCTTTGTGAGGATAATAATAGCAATCTGATTTTTTTAAGTAAAAATTTAATAGGAGTCATTTTATAAAATTTTTTAAAGAATTTTTTTAATAGTTTTATTAGCATAAATTAAACTTAAAGTTATCTAAAAAATATTAAAAACTTAGGGGCGTTCTGTTGCCAGGTGCCCCGGACTTTGTAACATTATTCCTTATTATACGCCATTCGCAAT
>Ga0209631_10001450_pt1 | contig 30457 bp, 28 predicted proteins | sample COG_08_FD_184752 | JGI IMG/M metagenome (GOLD analysis project Ga0209631, IMG submission 184752) | Pelagic Microbial community sample from North Sea - COGITO 998_met_08 (SPAdes) (version 2) | ecosystem: Environmental > Aquatic > Marine > Neritic zone/Coastal water | place: Helgoland, sampling... | reverse complement strand
AGATGGGTGGCGATTCGAGTGGACTGATCGCGCTTGCCGGAACGGTAGTGATTGCGGTGACGTTGCGTCTGACGGGCTCTTGGGAGCTTACCCTCTATGCCTGTGTGGTGGCGTCAGGGGTAGGAAGCCTTTTGTTTTCTGTGATCTCAGAACCAATCCTGATCACGTTTGTGGAGTGGTACGTCGGGATGGTTGAACAACTGGCCGTCGAGCAAAATTTGAACCCCGTGAGTGTTGATGAAGGGCGACGTCAGGCGGTGAGTTTTTTGGCCATGGGCCAAGCGTATCTGATGGTGGGTGCGCTGATGTTGTCACGTTGGTGGCAGAGCGTTTTGTTTAATCCAGGTGGGTTTGGACAAGAGCTTAAGCAAACAAGGTTATCGCTAAAGGCCGTGGTGCCTATTGTGTTGGTCGGGCTTTTGCTGGCGGTACAAGATGGGATGGGTTCGTGGCTAGGGCTCTTAACAGTGCCGTTTGTTGTCATCGGTGCTGGCTTGGTTCACGAAATACTGGCTGCGCGAGGCGTCTCGCACCAGTGGTACGTAATGTTTTATGTGACGTTGTTGCTGTTCTTTCAGGCAGTCTGCGCCGCATTGGTCGTCTTGGTCACTGTTGATAGTGCGATGGATATTAGACAAAGAATGAGGTCAAAAGAGGATTAGGATTATGGAAGTCATACTACTCGAAAATGTTGCAAACCTAGGTGGGCTGGGTGATCAAGTCACGGTCAAACCGGGTTACGGGCGAAACTACCTAGTGCCCCAGGGCAAAGCTGTTACGGCCACGGCAACCAATATCGCGGAATTTGAATCTCGACGGGCGGAGTTGCAGAAGGAAGCCGATGCTCAGCGCAGCGCTGCTCAAACTCGTGCGGAAAAGGTCAATGCCTTATCCTTGACGATTGCTGCCAATGCAGGGGAAGAGGGCAAGCTTTTTGGTTCGGTAACGGTGCGAGACATCGCCGATGCTGCTACCGACGCAGGGGTTGAAATTGATCGGAGCGAAGTCAGACTTCCAGAAGGTCCTCTGCGAGCTCTAGGGGAATACCAGGTAGAGGTTTATCTGCACCCAGAGGTCAGCGCCCAAGTGACGGTCATGATTGAAGCCGAGGAAGCATTTCCATCCTAAGACCAATCCATTAGTCTAAAGATTGGATCCCACTGAGAACGACTTTTGGCCATCGACATGGATGATCACCAAGCCCTGAAGGTCCCGCCGCATTCTATTGAGGCGGAACGTTCAGTGTTGGGTGGATTAATGCTCGATAGCGAGGCCTGGGACAGAATCTCAGCACTGGTGACTGCAGACGATTTCTATCGATCTGAGCACCGACCCATTTTTCGAGCCATGGAATGGCTCATCAGCCAGAATAAACCCCTAGACATCGTGACCCTCGCTGAATCGCTCGAGTTACATGGTGAGCTAGAAGATGTGGGCGGTTTGGGCTATCTGACGGAACTCGCATCCGGAACGCCAACAGCATCCAACGTTGCCGCCTATGCCGATATTGTTCAAGAACGTGCAACGGTTCGCAAACTCATTGGCGTCGCTCATGAGATTGCGGAGAGTGGTTTTAACCCTCAAGGTCGCGACAGCGCTCGCTTGATTGACGAGGCAGAAGGCAAAGTCTTCAAGATCGGTGACGAACGTCCTAGTCGTGGGGGCCCTGAGTCCGTTCGACCACTGCTCGCCAGAGCCGTCGAAAAAATCGATGAACTCTACCTGACCAAAGGCGCTTTGACTGGAATCAGCTCAGGGTTTCAGGACATCGATACAATCACCGGTGGTCTTCAAGCCGCTGATTTGGTGATTGTCGCCGGTCGCCCCTCGATGGGTAAAACGGCCTTTATGATGAATGTCGCCGAAAGTGCGGTTATCTCCGGAGAAAAACCAGTGGTGGTGTTCAGCTTAGAGATGCCATCGCATTCGCTGATTATGCGAATGCTGTCGTCACTCGGCCGGATCGACCAAAGTAAAATTCGAAGTGGCCAGCTCGGTGATGATGACTGGCCTCGCCTAACCTCCGCGGTGACGCTGCTCAATGATAAGCCCCTCTTCGTTGACGATACGCCGGGCCTAACACCCAATGAAATGCGTTCAAGAAGCCGCAGGATTGTTCGCGAACATGGCGCGATTGGTATGATCGTGGTGGATTATCTGCAGTTGATGCAAACCTCCAGCACACCAGAAAACAGAGCGGTTGAGATCTCGGAGATTTCTCGATCGCTTAAATCGATCGCAAAAGAGTTTGATTGCCCAGTGATTGCCGGATCCCAGCTAAATCGTAGTCTCGAACAGAGAACCGATAAACGGCCGATCATGTCCGACTTGCGAGAGTCTGGCGCCATCGAACAGGACGCGGACTTGATCATGGCTGTATATCGGGATGAGGTCTATCACGAGGATACGCCCGACCGGGGCGTTGCTGAAATCATCATTCTAAAACAACGTAATGGACCCATCGGTCGTAAAAAGCTTGCGTTTATCGGGCAATATACAAAGTTCGAAGACTTAGCCAGAGATTATGAAGACTACTACGAGTGAATGATCAGGACGCTTCAGTACGAATTGATCTCGCAAGCCTAACGTATAACTTCAATGTAGCCCGTGCCGCCGCGCCGACAAGTCAAATTATGGCTGTGATCAAAGCCGATGCTTACGGTCATGGCGCCGAGGCCGTAGCAAAACACCTAGGGAGCGCTGACGCTTTTGCGGTTGCACGAATCAGCGAAGCGGTCGCATTGCGCGAATGTGGAATCAACCATCCAATCACCGTTTTATCGGGCTTAATCGATCAGCACGGCGTTCGCCTAGCGGAGCGTTATGGCATCGACCTTGTGCTGCATCATCCAGAGCAATTGGGTTTGTTTCAAAGTTCGGGAGTGAATGTTTGGCTAAAATTAGATACCGGGATGCATCGATTAGGTCTCGGTCTGAAAGATCTGGAAGGCTGCTTAAAGGCGCTGCCCGAAGCGAGGGTGCTCGGGTTGGTCAGTCATTTCTCAGATGCTGACGATCCGAGTAATGCCAAAAACAATGAGCAACTCGAAACCTTTTTAGCTCAGATCCAGCGATTTGGATTACCCGGCAGCCTATCAAACTCAGCCGCGATTCTTTCTGGTTTGGGCACTGATCAAGCCTGGGTCAGGCCAGGGATCATGTTGTATGGAGCGAACCCCTTTGTGAGTCGGTCCGTTGACTTGCGTCCCGTCATGGAGCTGACCGCGCCGGTCATTGCGGTCAAACAATTGCGAAGAGGCGACCGGGTTGGCTATGGCAGTCGTTGGCAGGCTCAAGCCGATTGTACGGTGGCGGTGTTGGCGATCGGTTATGCAGACGGTTACCCTCGAGAAATCAAGCTGGATACACCGGTTGGATTGAACGGTCAGCGTGAAACCGTGCTGGGCCGTATTTCTATGGACATGTTAACGATTTCAGTGTCCGGAGCGCCGCCCTCAATTGGCGATCGTGCTGAGCTGTGGGGCCAGCACGTTGCTATCGAGGAGGTTGCGGCCCAGGCCGGAACCTTGTCTTATGTCCTAATGTGCGGACTGGCTGCGCGTGTCCCCAGAATCTATCAAGAGTAGTTGATTGTGAAAAAAGCAAAGCTGGCATTTGTCTGCAGTGACTGCGGGTCTGAATATACGAAGTGGCAGGGCCAATGTTTTGACTGTAGCGCATGGAACACGTTAAAGCAGATTCATTTAGGTAAAGCCCAGTCTGACCGTAGATCCGGCGGCTTTTCTGGATTGCTCGAGCCCGTTCAAACCCTGAATGCGGTATCTACCGAGGTCAAGCCAAGACTGCCAGCGCCTTCAGAGGAGTTCAATCGGGTTCTGGGCGGTGGTTTGGTTCCGGGGTCAGCGGTTCTGATCAGTGGATCACCCGGCGCAGGTAAAAGCACGTTGCTCATTCAAATTCTCTGCGAATTAGCAGGGACAATTCCATCGCTGTATGTCACAGGGGAGGAAAGTCTCTCTCAGGTTGCGCTTCGGGCGCACAGATTGAGACTGAAGACAGATCAAATCAAAGTGATGTCCGAAACCAGTGTCGAGACGATTCTTGCGGTTTGGGATCAGGAGCAACCTAAGTTGATTGTGATTGACTCTATTCAGGTCATGCAGAGTGAAACCGTCGATTCTGCGCCAGGAAGCGTCTCTCAGGTGCGGGAGTCTGCAGCTGCACTGATTCAAAAAGCCAAGCAAAGCGATACCATTTTGATGCTCGTGGGGCATGTGACTAAGGAAGGCAACCTGGCCGGCCCGCGGGTACTTGAGCATATGATCGATGCGTTTTTAATGCTGGAGGGCGATGCCGACGGTCGTTACCGAACCTTGCGCTCAATCAAAAATCGATTTGGAGCTGTTAATGAGCTGGGTATCTTCGCGATGACAGAGCAGGGGCTCAAGGATGTTGTCAATCCCTCAGCCATCTTTTTAAACCGTGCCGAGATTGACGCGCCGGGCAGTGTGGTAATGGCCATTTGGGAAGGAACCCGACCGCTGTTGGTCGAAGCTCAAGCCTTGGTTGATCAAAGTGCATTTTCTAATCCCCGTAGAATTGCGGTTGGCTTTGAACAGAATCGTTTGGCCATGTTGTTGGCCGTGCTCAGCCGTCATGGCGGGCTACAAGTTGCTGATCAGGATGTCTATATCAATGCTGTCGGCGGGATTCGAGTGGACGAAACCAGCAGTGATCTGGCGGTCTTGATGGCGGTGATTTCCAGTTTTAGGAACCGGCCACTTCCTCGGGATCTGATTTGCTTTGGTGAAGTTGGCTTGTCGGGAGAAATCAGGCCTGTACCCAACGGTCAGGAGCGTCTGCGAGAGGCGGCAAAACATGGTTTTAAAAGGGCTCTGGTGCCTAAGGGCAATATGGCCAAACAGGCGATCGACGGCATGTCCCTAAAGGGAATCACGCACCTTGGCGAAGCTCTGGAGCAATTGAACGATTGGATCTAGTTCAGTTTGCGAGTTTCTTATAGCGCACTCGGGTCGGTGTAAGGTCCTGTGTGCCCATCCGCTTTTTGCGGTCGACTTCATACTCTGAGTAATTGCCTTCGAAAAAGTAGGCCTGACTGTCGCCCTCGAAAGCGAGGATATGTGTGGCAATACGGTCCAAAAACCAGCGATCGTGGGAGATCACCATGATGGAACCGGGGTAAGCCTCGATCGCAGATTCTAAGGCTCTGAGAGTTTCGACATCGAGATCGTTCGTGGGTTCGTCTAGCAGTAAAAAGTTCGCGCCGATCTTGAGCAGTTTCGCCAAATGAACCCGGTTGCGCTCACCGCCGGACAGGTCCTTGACGAGTTTTTGCTGATCTGCACCCTTAAAATTGAACCGTCCAACATACGACCTAGATGGCGTCTCATATTTTCCAATTCGAATTAGCTCGCTACCCTCAGAAATTTCCTCCCAAACGGTGTTGTCATCGTTCAACGAATCCCGACTTTGATCAACAAAGCCGAGCTGCACCGTGTCGCCCAATTCGATGGTGCCAGAATCGGGTGTTTCTTGACCGCTAATCATTCGAAAGAGGGTCGACTTACCTGCGCCATTGCCGCCGATAATTCCGATGATGCTGCCCTTAGGCGCACTGAAGCTGAGATCGTTGATCAGCAAACGGTCTTCATAAGCCTTACTGACCCCGCTGACTTCTAAAACGCGATCTCCCAGTCTTGGCCCTGGGGGAATATAGAGCTCTTGGGTTTCATTGCGAGTTTGAAATTCCTGAGAGTTCAGCTCATCGAATCGCGCGAGTCTGGCTCTATTTTTTGCTTGTCTCGCTTTTGGCTGGGATCGGACCCATTCAAGTTCGGCCTTAATGGTCTTTTGTCGTGACTGCTCCTGGCGCTGTTCGACCTGAAGGCGTTTTTCTTTGGCTTCGAGCCAAGCGGAATAGTTGCCCTCATAGGGAATGCCCTGACCTCGATCGAGCTCGAGGATCCATCCGGCTGCATTGTCGAGGAAGTAGCGGTCATGGGTAATAGCGACCACGGTTCCTGGGAATTCTGTTAAAAAGTGCTCCAGCCAGCCTACGCTTTCTGCATCGAGATGGTTCGTCGGCTCGTCGAGCAGCAGCATATCGGGATTCGACAGAAGTAGTCGACATAGGGCGACCCGACGTTTTTCTCCTCCCGAAAGGGTGGTTACTGGACTGTCGAAAGGTGGCAGGCGTAGGGCGTCAGCCGCTACTTCAATTTTCCGTTCCAAATCCCAACCGTCCATGGCGTCAATTTTTAACTGCAGAGAACCCTGCCGGTCGAGTAATTCGGTCATCTCGTCATCCGACATCGGTTCGGCGAAACGATCGCTGATTGCGTTGAACTCATCCATCAGATCCTTGATTGCACGCACACCGTCTTCAACATTGCCAAGCACATCTTTATCGGGATCCAGCTCTGGTTCTTGAGCAAGGTAGCCAATATTGAGCTCAGGTTGCGGCCGAGCTTCTCCGAGATGTTCCTGGTCGAGCCCAGCCATGATCCGCAGTAAGCTGGATTTACCAGACCCATTAAGGCCGAGCACACCGATCTTTGCGCCGGGGAAAAACGACAGCGAAATATCTTTGAGAATGGTTCTGTTGGGTGGCACAACTTTACCCACCCGAGACATCGAAAATACGTACTGCGCCATGGTGTAAACCTCTGGAAGCGACCAAGAAAGAAAGAGGGATTGTACCGAATTTTAAGGTGACTTTAGAACGATAACCTTGTTTGAGGATTGAGGATTGAGGATTGAGGATTGAGGATTGAGGATTGAGGATTGAGGATTGAGCGCTCGATCGGATTATAGAATCATGTCCCTAGTTTTTGATCGATTGGCGATGGTCAGCCGCGGGCCTAGTTGCACTAATGCAGCCCAGATTGCGATGAAGATCGCTGGTGGTCCAAGAGCTTGGGTTCCAAGCGCTCAACAACGTCCTAAGCCCGGTGTATTGGAGGATCGACCGGTTTTGAGAGACAATGCGGATTCTGTTCGCTAAAGGGTGCTCTGGAACTGAGGGCGCCTAGGTCGATGATTATGTTTTGTCCTTTTTGCAGTCACAGTGAAACGCGTGTGAACGACAGTCGCCTTGTGGCCGAGGGCGTGCAAGTTCGCCGCCGTCGAGAATGCCTTGCTTGTGGTGAAAGATTTACCTCCTATGAATCTGCAGAACTCCTGATGCCTAGAGTGATTAAGTCCGATGGCAGTCGTGAACCGTTCAACGAGGAAAAACTTAGATCAGGATTGATGCGGGCGCTTGAGAAACGACCGGTGAGCCTTGAGGGGCTTGAAGCCGTTTTTGCGCGGATCAAGAGTCAGCTGCGCGCCACCGGCGAGCCCGAGCTGAAAAGTAGGGCCCTCGGTGAGTTGGTCATGGCGGAACTGCGGATTCTAGATGAGGTCGCTTATGTGCGGTTTGCCTCGGTGTATCGCAGCTTTCAAGACATCAGCGAATTTAAACGCGAAATCGACTCGATGGGTAAGAGTAAGAAAAAGCGAGCCCCGAAAAAGCGGCCATCGTCCACAAAGCGCGTTGAAGCGGCGAGTAAAAATGACTGATCGCGAATATCTTGCTCGAGCGTTTGTTTTGGCGAATCAGGGCCGATACACCACTGACCCAAACCCCAGAGTCGGTTGTGTATTGGTGAAGCATGGACGGGTCATTGGTGAGGGATATCATCAACTGGCCGGTGGCCCGCACGCTGAAGCCCAGGCGTTGAATCAGGTTGAAGGCTCTGCCGAGGGCGCAACTGCCTATGTCACCCTTGAGCCTTGCAGTTACCATGGCCGAACGCCCTCCTGCGCTGCGGCTTTGATCGAAGCCGGTGTGGTTCGTGTGGTCGCTGCTGCTGAGGACCCGCATCCTCGAAATCGGGGCGCAGGGTTTGAATTACTTGAAGCCGCGGGTATTGAAGTGGTTCGGGCGCTCGACCCGGATGCGGCTGAAGCTTTAAATCCAGGGCATCTCAAATGTCATGCTCACAACAGGCCCTATGTGCGCCTCAAGCTTGCTGCAACGATGGACGGATTAACAGCGCTGCCCAATGGCGAGAGTCAGTGGATTACATCCGCCGCTGCGAGACTTGATGTCCAGCGATTGCGGGCCCAAAGCTCGGCCATTGTGACCGGTGCCAATACGGTTTTAGATGACGATCCGGAACTGACGGTTCGAGATCCAGACATAGATCCACGCTTCAGTTCGCTCATTCTCTCCCGAGCCAGGCCCGTTTATGTTTTGGATTCCAATGCGAGGACGACCAGGGACGCCCGGGTGTATGCCAATCCCCAAGCCCGACAAGTCTGCGGTGTCCATGCGCGCTCAGATCATCCTCAGTCGATGCGCATCAACACCAACCCAGCTGGGCGTATTGACTTGTCTGAGTTTTTTGCCAAGCTCGCGGCCGAAGGGGTGCTAGAAGTACTGGTAGAAAGTGGTGCGGTTTTGGCAGGGGCTGTTTTAGAGGCAGGTTTAGTGGATGAGCTTGTCCTTTATATGGCGCCCAAGCTTATGGGCGTTGGCCGACCGTTACTTCAGCTTCCAGAACTTGATAAGATGAGTGATCTCAAGAACTTTGAAATCACTGAACACCGGCGAATCGGACCCGATCTAAAGTTGGTGTTAAAACCAAGGGCGTGATTTCTGCAACAAGCAGGATTGTTGTCGAGCAAAAATGTGATCAGGCGCCTAGGCTTTGCAGAAAAACACCCGCTCTGCCAGGAGCAGGTGTCCTGTAACAGCAGGATTTCTTAAATACAGGGGCTCTGTAAAAAGCAGCGGCTCTGCATAACAAGGTGGTGACACGATGACGCGAATGATTGAAGGAGACCTGACGTCGACGACCGCTGGGATCACGATCGTCGTCGCGCGTTTTAATGAATTTGTGGTGGAGAGTCTACTAAAAGGTGCTCTGGATACTTTTAAGCGGCACGGGATTCTCGAAAAGCAGATCACGATTATTAAAGTCCCTGGTGCTTTTGAGCTGCCTTTAGCGGCTCAACTCGCCGCGGAAAAACCCGATTGCGCGGCGGTGGTCGTTCTAGGTGCGGTCATCAGGGGCGGAACTCCGCATTTCGATTTTGTCGCTGGGCAGGCGGCCAATGGTGTAGCCGCAGTTGCACTCAAGATGAGTAAACCGGTTGTGTTTGGGCTGTTGACCACGGACACGATCGAGCAAGCGATTGAGCGGGCAGGCACAAAATCTGGCAACAAGGGCGCAGACGCTGCGGTAACAGCGCTCGAGATGATTAACTTGCTTAGAAAATTGGGATGAAATCTTCTCCTTCAGCCCGTCATCGAGCCCGAAAATTCGCAGTTCAGGCCCTGTATCAGTTGCATTATCTGGAGACTTCAGCCACCCAGGTGGTTAAAGAATTTGTCGAAGATAATGATCTCAAGCGTGCTGATGTCGCTTATTTCGAAGCCCTTGTAAAAGGGGCGAGCGCGCAAAAGCCGGCACTGTGGGATGAGGTGGCGAAGTATCTTGATCGCGAATCAAGCCAGATCGACCCTGTCGAGGAAAGCATTCTTTTGCTCGGCGCGTTCGAGTTGAAAGATCAGCTTCAAGTGCCGTTCAAGGTCGTGATTTCTGAGGCGGTTGACCTAGCGAAAATATTTGGCGCAACGGACAGCTATAAGTACGTCAATTCGATCCTCGATAAGGTTGCAGCGGTCTATCGTTCGGTTGAAGTTGGCGCTGTCAGTGCTTAATGTCCCTTTCTGAGTTCGACATCATTGATCGATACTTTGCACCCCTTGGCGGCTGGCAACTGACAACGACTGCCTTAGGGCCCGGCGATGACTGCGCGGTTTTAAGCCCTAAAGCAGGACATCAAATCTGCATCTCCTCTGACACTTTAATTGAAGGTGTCCATTTCCCGGTGGCTGCAAGCGGTACACTCGCCGCAGAGCGGTCGTTGGCCGCGGCGGTCAGCGATTTAGCCGCGATGGGCAGTGAACCCATGGCAGCAACCGGCGCTTTGACCCTGACAGAGGTGAGCGAGTCTTGGTTGCAGGAGTTCTCGAGTGCACTCGCTGCTTGTATTAAGGAATGGCAGATTCCGCTGATCGGCGGCAATATCAGTCGAGGCAAGGAGCTCTCCATTACCTGGACGGTTCTAGGGACGCTACCCAAGGACCGTTATGTGACTCGCAGCGGCGCTCAGTTGGGAGACGACATTTATGTGAGTGGTTGGCCGGGCCGAGCGGGTTTAGCGCTGGAGCAACTGACCCGCAATCAAGAAGTCGTGCCAGAACTCCGTCAGCACTACGAGCGACCCACCCCGCGGATTAAAATCGGGCTGAAAATTCGACCTTGGGTCTCTGCGATGATTGATGTGTCTGACGGTCTGTTGTCAGATCTGCAACATATTTTGCTGGCGTCCAAGTGCGGCGCTGATGTTGATGTTTCTGCGCTCGGTTTTGATGCCCTGTTGGGTGAACAGACCCGCAGTGCGCTTCACCATCTGACGCATGTCCTGAGCGCGGGTGATGATTATGAGCTCTGTTTTACAGCGCCCCCGAGCCGCCGCGGGGAACTCCAATCACTCGCCCAGGTGGAGGTGTTACCCTTAACCCGTATCGGTCAAATTGTGTCGGGAGCAGGTGTTCTGTTTTCGAATTTACCCCCAGGGGTCAACGCCTCTGATTTAGAGGGGTTGATGGGGTATCGGCACTTCCAATGAAACCAAAACCTCTCGATCTCATAAAACAACCTGTGTTGTTTCTAGCATTAGGGTTTGGCAGTGGGTTAGTTAAAAAAGGACCCGGTACCGCCGGTAGCGCGGTGGGACTGCTGATCTACATTCCTTTGTCTGAAGTGTCTCTGTGGATTTACGTTGGGCTTCTGGTTTTGGGGTTTTGTTTAGGCATTGCAATTTGCGGGCGAGCGGCGCGTCGATTAGAGATTAAAGACCCAGGCTGTATTGTTTGGGATGAAATCATAGGGATGTTGATCGCCTGCTTTTTGGTCCCGCTTGAGATGGTTTGGTTAGCGATCGCGTTCATAAGTTTCCGGGTGTTCGATATTGTAAAGCCCTGGCCAATTTCTTGGTGCGACCGGAACCTTTCTGGAGGATTGGGGATTATGCTCGATGACGTACTTGCGGGGCTTGCGGCGTGCACCGTTGTGCATGTGTTAATGCGGGTCGTGGTCCTCTAAAGGATCACGATGCCGCGATTGTGACGCCCTATTGTTAAATGAATCGATGAGTGGCACGGTAAGGCTTTTGCCGCAGGAACAAGGACTCTGGGATGAATATCCATCAAATCTACACCTACAACGACCTTCGAAACTTCACTTACCTTTTAGAGATCGGCAACGGCGAGGCGATCGTTTTGGATCCATGGGATTCTGACGAAATTAACACGGCATTGTCAGAGCGGTCTTTGAGCCTCAAGGCCATTATTAATACCCATGAGCACTGGGACCATACACGGGGCAACGAGGCTTTAGTCGCCGCTCACGAGTGTGAGGTTTGGGCCCACCAAAATGGCGAGGGAAAGATACCAGGGATGACCCGGGCGCTTTCCGCGGGGGAGGTTGTCCCCCTCGAGGCCGATGTTACGTTAACGGTACTCGACACGCCCGGACACACTTTCGCACATCTGTGTTTTTTAGTGATCGAGCAGGGCGCTCCTCTGGCGGTCTTCACTGGGGACACGTTGTTTAATGCGGGCGTTGGTAATTGCCACAACGGCGGCAGTCCAGAAGCGCTCTATGAAACGGTTCGCGCCCAATTTCATCCGCTGGAAGATCGCGTTGCGGTCTATCCGGGACACGACTATCTTGAAAATAACCTAAAATTCACGTTGCATCTCGAGCCCAGCAATACGGCCGCTGCGCAGTGGTTGGAACGGGTCGAGGGCAATGACCCAGGCACCACGCCCATTGTTACAACGATCGGTGACGAACGGTCAATTAACACCTTTTTTAGATTGAGTAATTCAGAAATTCGAGAGAGCTTATCGCTCTCGGACGCCAGCGAGGCGTCTGTTTTCTTGGCGTTACGCAAACGCCGCAATGACTGGTAGTTGTCGCGTTGATCCATTCGATATAAAGGAGGCTGATTGATGAAACCTGTATGTTTAGTATTGGGTGCAGGACGCGGCATTGGCGGCACTGTGGCGGCCCATTTTGCAAAGGCGGGATATCACGCTGTGCTTTGCAGAAGAAGCGATGAGGCTGGTTTGCAAGCGCTGGTCTCAGGCATTATCGATAATGGCGGCGAAGCCACAGGGTACTTGATGAACGCCGTTGACGATGAGGTGATCGAGCATCGAGTCGCAGCCATCGAAGCTGATATTGGCCCAATTGATACGGTGGTTTATAACTTAGGTGCCCAGATTGGTTCTCGCCGTTTGGAAGAGACATCCTATAAGGCCTTTGAAATGGGCTGGCGAATGGCGACGTTTGGATTGTTTCGAGTCGCTCAGGCGGTAGCGCCCAGAATGCGAGCCCGCGGTCGCGGCAATCTACTCGTCACCTCAGCGACCGCTGCTGTTCGGGGCAATCAAGGACAGCACTCGCATGCAGCGGCGATGGGCGGACGGAGGATGTTGTGTCAATCACTCAATGCTGAGCTGGCTGCAGAGGGTATCCATGTGGCTCACGTTATTATCGACGGGGCCGTCGATGCACCCGATACCTTAGGAAAAATGCTGGGTGAAGAACGGTTCCAAGCCCTTCGAGAGGCAAAGGGACTCGAGCACGACGGCCTGATGCTGCCGGACAAAATAGCAGAAACCTATCTCCATATCGCTCAACAGCATCGCTCGGTTTGGACTCATGAGATGGATTTGAGGGCTTTTTCTGATCAGGCTTGGTGGAACCATTGAGCCAGGACGCCTCACTGACTTTTAGGAGTCCAACGTCGGCCAGCGTTGTGTGCGGGTATTGGAGGGAGTGGTGAAACAAGATTTAGTGATCACATTTATTGGTTCCGATCGTCCGGGGATTGTCCAGGACATGTCGCAACGTGTGACAGCCCATGGAGGCAATTGGCTTGAAAGCCAAATGACTCGCCTTGCGGGTAAGTTTGCGGGCGTGGCTCGCGTCAGCGTCTCAGAGCCAGCGTTTGAGGCGCTGGTGCAAGATTTGAACGCCATCCCCGGCATGACGTTTATCCTTGACGCGCCCGAGAAAGTCGTTGAGGACCTCAGAGCATCCGCATTTTCATTGAATATTGTTGGGCCAGACCGTCCAGGAATTCTTGCAGAAATTACCTCCGCGTTAGCTGAGCAGGGGGTGAACCTTGTTGACCTGACGACAGAGGTGGGGCCGGCGCCTATGACGGGCGTACTGACTTTTTTTGCGGAAGTTGCGATTCTTGTGCCGGCTGAAACTGAAATGGAAACAGTGCACGCCCAGTTGAATCGTATTTCTGACGACCTTGGGGTCGATATCCACTTAGATTCCCCGGAGATGACGGTCCCCTGAGCGGCTCGTCGGTCCACCAGGCATTATAAAGCCCTCCAAAGAGGATTTAGCACACCATGAGCGACCCTGTATTGCCGATCACGCCGATTAAGACTAGCTTTTTTAGAGCGCTTAGAATGTTGCGTCAAAGTTATCGTAACCCACTGGAGCATGGTCAAGCCCTTCGCGATCAGTTCGGTGATGTTGTGATGCAAAAGACCGGCAAAATGACGATGGTGCATTTGTTTGGCGCCGATGCGCACCAACTGTGTTTGTTGAACCCGGGTCAGATCCTATCGAACAAGAAAGCCTGGGACTTGATCATTGGTCGAATTTTCCCCAATGGCCTGATGCTGCGCGATGGTGACGACCATCGTTATCACCGGCGACTCATGCAGGCAGGGTTCAAGAGCCCGGTGATGCAGCAATACCTTTCCAAGATGTTGCCGCAAATCCAATCCTCGGTTGAGCACTGGTCACCCGGTCATGATCGAACCCTGATGTTGGCTTACCCAAAATTCAAACAGCTAACCCTGGACTTGGCAGCGACGATCTTTTTGGGGATGAACCTTGGCCAAGATGCTGCGCGCATGAATCGAGCCTTCGAGACCACGGTGGCTGCCTCGATGCCAAAGATTCCACTGCCGATCCCCGGTAGTTTGTTATGGCGTGGAATTCGTGCCCGGGAGCAGATGTCAGCCTACTTTCACGCTCAGATCCCGGCAAAGCGCTCTGGGGGTGAACAAGATCTTTTTGCTTTGCTCTGCCGAGCAGAAGATGAGTCGGGAGCCCACTATACCGATCAAGAAATCGTCGATCATATGATATTTTTGATGATGGCAGCTCACGATACGACCACCAGCACGCTTACCACGATGATGTACCTGCTCGCGAAACACCCGGAGTGGCAGGATCGCGTCTATGATGAATGTAACCCACGATCGGCAGAGGCGGTCTCTCGCGATATGCTGAGTGAAATGGTTTTGAGTGAGGCCGTTATGAAAGAGGCGCTCCGGCTGTATCCGCCCTTGTCGACTTTACCCAAATTTAGTCTGAAGTCCTTCGAATTTCAGGGTCATTTGATTCCCGCCGGAGCGATGGTGGTGACTTATCCGATCCATACCCACTATATGCAGGAGTATTGGGAAGAACCCGAGCAGTTTAATCCTGAGCGATTCTTATCGAATGCCGAGGTGAAAAGTCGACATCCCTATAGTTGGGTCCCTTTTAGTGGGGGGGCGCACATGTGTATTGGTCTTCATTTTGCGGAGATGCAGATTAAATTGGTTTTAAGGGAGCTAGTTCTAAGATATCGCTTCAGTGTGCCCGAAGGTTACGAGATGCCGATTCAGCAATCGCCCATATCTAAGCCCCGAGATGGCCTGCCCATTGAATTAGTGCGGCGTGCTTAATGCCCAGGGTGGCGGTTAGCTGTGGGTTTGAGCCGATCAGCAGTCGCGGTACGCCGCCGGTCAAGGTACTCCAATTCCCCCCAGCATCTGGTAGTTAGAATGATCTGAAAAGTAGCGATGCGAAAAGCTGTGTTGAAAAAAGCAGTGTCGACAAAAGCAACGTGGCGACAACGAGCAATGTAAAAAATTGGTGATCACAAAAAGCCTGGATCGAAGCGCCAGCAGAGCAAGTAGAAGAGATGCAAAATGATGGGTTGCTAACACCGCGAGTGGGTTGCCGCTTACGAAACCCCTGGAGACAAACCGTCATTTGGCGTTAAAGGGATAATCAAATGATGACCGGCATGGGTTTTTGTCAAGGGAGCTGCAGAGCGTGTTCATTACCAGAGGCTAGAAGTTAAGCATGAGTAGACACGACTGCCTGATTGTTGGTGCCGGTATTGGCGGAGTTGCAGCGGCGCTGCTTCTCAGCCGAGCGGGCCATCGCGTCACGGTCGTAGAGCGAAAACCCGAACCTACTGAAATTGGCGCAGGACTTCAGATCTCCCCAAATGGTGCTCGTGTTCTGCAATGGCTTGGGCTTGAGTCTAAGGTTCAAGCCGTTTCGTCTAAACCGGAGATGGTCGACTTCCGGCACTGGCGTAGGGGTTCAGTCATTGTCAATTCGGTGCTGGGCGCTTCAGCCGAAGAAAAATTTCAAGCGCCTTACTTTCATCTGCTGCGTTCTGATTTGCTTGCCCTCCTTGTCGATGCTGCGGCGCAGGATCCGAAGATCGATCTGTTGTTCGATGCCCAGACCACTGAAATCGATGCGAACGCCTCGAGCATTACTGTGAGAATTGGAAGTGATATTTTGACCGCTGACGTTCTGATCGGCGCCGATGGCATCCATTCCCAGGTTCGAGAGCACCTGTTTGGGGCGGATGCAGCAAGATTTACGGGGCAGGTCGCATGGCGGCTGTTAATTGAGGGTGACCGTTTGCCTGATCGATTGAGGCGTCCTGCTGCGAATGTGTGGTGGGGCCCGCAGAAACATTTCGTTCATTATCCGGTTCGAGGCGGTAAAAAGGTCAATTGTGTTTGTGTTGTTGAGCAGCCGGATTGGGCCGAGGAGTCTTGGGTCCAACCCGGCGCCTTAGAGGTCCTTCGCCACGATTTTAGTGAATGGCATGAGGATGTTTTGACGCTGATTGATGCCGCTGACCCATCTGCAATTTTCAAATGGGGCTTGTTTGACCGAAAACCCCTGGCGCGCTGGGGCCGACAATGTGTGACTCTGTTGGGGGATGCCTGTCATCCAACATTGCCGTTTCTTGCCCAGGGAGCGTCAATGGCTTTAGAAGATGCGGCTGTACTCGCCCAGTGTTTGGGCGGTGAGCAGGAGATAAACTGGAAGCTGCGTAAATATGAGGGGCTCAGGCAGCCTCGGACGGCTTTCGTGCAAAAGGCCTCACGAAGAAATGGGTCGATCTACCACGCCGCCGGGCTCAAGGCGCTGATACGCAATCAGGTGGCCCCTTATGCTGGGAATCGATTAATGGATAAAATTTACGGTTTTAACGCTTTGGTCTAAGTTCTATTTAATCGAGGCGTCAGCGCCTATCCTGTCAGCTGTGGTGCCGGCATGATTCGATATCGAAACGAAATCAAGGGGCGTATTCGAAGACTGCGCTAGGAGAATGAAATGCAAGAGACGTTTACCGAAGATCAATCTCAGTTTAGAGAGGTCGTAAGAAAATTCCTCGGCGATCAGTCGCCTATGACTGCGGTGAGAGAACTTCAAGAGACTGAATCAGGGTTTGACGCGAAAGTATGGCAGTCCCTCGGACAAAATCTTGGATTGCCAGGTACTCACCTGCCCGAGGCTTATGGTGGACTCGGGTTTGGACCCATTGAGTTGGGTATTATCCTCGAAGAAATGGGCCGGAGCCTTTACTGCGGGCCCTTTCTATCCTCGGCCGTGATGGCGGGCTATGCGGTTTCACTCTTTGCTGATGAAGCAAGCCGGCAGGCACTGATCCCAGAACTCTCAAGTGGTGATTTGCGAGCGACGCTTGTACTCGATAGCTTGGACCGTCCGGAGCAGGTGGGGAAAACTCTAGCGGTCGATACCGCGAATCATCTAACAGGTCGTGCGGAAATTGTGATCGATGGCTTAACAGCGGATGAACTTTTCGTGATGGCAGAAAGCCCTGAGGGCTTGGGGTTGTATCAGGTGTCACCGGGCGCAGAGGGAGTCAATCTGCAAGCGCGTGAATCCATTGATTTAACCCGCAAGCTGTCGAGGGTTGTGTTTGATCACACGCCGGTTCAAAGAATAGGGCGCGTTGATCCTGCAGGTTTGCAGCGGTTCTGGAATCTCGCCTGCGTAGCCTTGTCTCACGAAATGATTGGCGGCGCCGAAGCCCTGCTCGAATCAACGGTCGAGTACACCAAAATACGCGTTCAATTTGGGCGGCCGATTGGTTCTTTCCAAGCGCTCAAACATCGGTGTGCTGATTTGCTGATGTCTCTAGAGTTTGCAAAAGCGGCAACCTACCAAGCGGCCTTCGGTCTTGCGGTGGATAATGGCCCAAGTTTCTCGGCGAACATGGCCAAAGCCATGGCATCCGATTGTTTTATGGAAACCGCTCGGGCTGGGATTCAGCTGCGTGGAGGGCTTGGCTTCACCTGGGAGGACGACACGCACTTATACTTTAAGCGTGCCAAGTGTGATGAAGTGTTGTTGGGGTTACCCCATGTGCATCGAGAAAGAATGATTCAGCAGATGGAGGACAGTGATCGTGCAGCTTAATGAGATTAAAATCGCGGTCAATCAATTTTTGGATCAGGAATTTTCCCCTGATCTGTCCCTCGTCGAATGGCGTCGGCGCTTGGTGGCTGCAGGTTGGGCGGCACCCAGTTGGCCCGAGGACTGTTTTGGTCGAGGCTTTTCAGCCGAGCAGTCGGCTGTTGTGGAACAGGTCTTTAAGTCCAGGCGGATCGTCGGTGCTGCTCAAGTTGGCCCGAGACGTTTGGCCGCCGAAACGATCTTGGTACACGGGTCAACTGATCAAAAAAATCGATATCTTCCTTCGATCTTGACGGGGGAGCACAGCTGGTGCCAGTTATTTAGCGAACCCGGCAGCGGATCTGATTTGGCGGGTGCAGCAACCAAAGCCGAACTTTCGGGGGATCGCTGGATCGTCAATGGTCAAAAAGTATGGAACACCAGCGCGCACCACGCGGATTTTGGCATTTTGGTGGCTCGAACGGATTGGGATGTGCCAAAACATCAGGGTCTGTCTTACTTTCTTATCGATATGCGTCAACCCGGCGTTGAAGTTCGACCCTTAAAGCAGATGAATGGCCATGCTTCGTTTAACGAGGTTTTTTTAACCGATGCGGTGGTACGTGGTGATGACCTGGTCGGCGGGGAGGGCCAGGGTTGGGCGGTTGCAACCACCACTTTATCGATAGAGCGCCAAGGATTTGCACGCGGTCGTAATCCACGGGCCACCCACTCTGCACCCGCTCAGGGTCGCCTCTACGATGAAGAAGCAAAGGAACTAGAAATTGATAACGCGCCCTACACTTGGTATCCCCAGCGTGAAGGCCGGCCGGATCTTGTTTTTGAGCGTGCTAAAGCAACAGGCGCTATCGCGGACTCAGCAGTCCGCCAAGAGATGGCAAAGCTCGTTTGCTTGTCCGAGGCCGCTAAAATCTCGGCAAGGTTCGTCGCGGCCCATCGGAAGATGGGTAATAACGAGGTTTTGCCCGCAGGCTCAATCGGAAAACTTGGCGCCAGTGTGATCGCGCGGCAGGCGGCGCAAGTCCATACAATGATCTCAGGCACAGATGCGATGCTCAGCGGACCCGGTTCATCGATGGAGGGTGTGATCGCAGAAACATTGATCTCGGTGCCTGCAATCTCAATCGCTGGTGGAACTGACGAAATACAGAAAAATATAATCGCAGAACGTGTACTTGGAATGCCCAAGGAACAACGTCAAGATACAGGGCCCTTTCGGAATATCCCGAGAAACATCGGCTGACGCGTCACGGCGGTTGGTTGTCTTAGGAATGTCCTCAGCGTATTGGGTTGGGCGGTCAGTCATTGGTTTAGATTAAAAGGAGTGAGGGATGTCATTTAAAGGAATCGACCACGTTGTGATTCGGGTGAAAGATATCGAAGCGGCGATCAAGAATTACAATGGAATACTTGGTCTTGAGCCAACCCGAGCGCATTCTGATGCGCTCCAAGCGGATCAAGCCTTCTACCACTTTGATAATGGCACTTTTTTAGAGCTCATTATGCCGACTGACGAGGCGTCGGCGATCAGCGGACCTTTAGCGAAGCTTGGCGACGGCGTACATACGGTGGCTTTCGCGGTAGAAGACCGATTGAAAACCTCGGAGCGACTCAGCGAACAGGGTGTTCGGGTACTTGGAGGCACTTTTGTCCATCCCGGCGATGCCAATGGTTTGCTTGTACAGCTGTCATCCGATTGATGCGATTTTCAGTCAGGTCTGACTGCTGGTACACTTCGCCCTCGGAAGTTTAAGAGCATGATCCAATGCCTGTTCAATTTGTAGCCGCCTGCGAGCTGCCGACCCAGTACGGCAAGTTTCGAATGCATGGTTTTGAGGATCCTGATACTCGGCAGGAGCATGTCGCGTTGACTTTTGGTGACGTCGCAAACCAATCGGGTCTCATTTGCCGCGTTCATTCGGAATGCTTAACGGGAGATTGCTTGTTCAGTATGCGCTGTGACTGCGGTTCACAGTTACAGACGGCTCTGCAGAGAATTTCTGAAGAAGGTCGTGGCGTTCTGCTGTATTTGCGCCAAGAGGGCCGGGGCATAGGGCTCATTAATAAAATTAGAGCCTATCAACTCCAAGATGCAGGCGCCGACACCGTCGAGGCCAATGAGCGACTAGGGTTTGATGCGGATCTCCGTGACTACACGATGTGTAAGAGTATGTTCTCCCATCTGCAGGTGTCGTCGGTGCGCTTGATGACGAACAACCCGGTTAAGGTCAATGCATTGACCAAATTGGGAATCGTTGTTGAAGACCGAGTGCCCATTGAAACTGGTCAAAACGATCACAACGCGCGGTATCTCGAGACGAAAGCCGGAAAGCTCGGACACCTTCTAGGGGTGTCGGAAGGGCGTTAAGTCCCATGCTGTTGCAGGTGGCGCCTAATCTCCTCACCAATGCTTTCAGCGTCTAAGCCCGAAGCCTTGCGCATCAACGCCGGGGACTCAGGCTGGATAAAGGCGTCAGGAATACCCAAGTTCAGTACCAGCCCTCGGTAACCGTGAGCCAGAAGACATTCATTAACGGCGGAGCCCGCCCCGCCTTGTAAGGCGTTCTCCTCGATCGTGACGATCATCTCGTGTGATTGGCTCATCGTTTGAATCAAGTGTTCATCGATTGGCTTTACAAACCGCATATCAACCAGCGTTGCATCGAAGGTGTCTGCAACTTCAAGAGCGACATTCACCATGCTGCCGAAAGCAAGCAGGGCAATGGAACGACCCTCTCGAAGCGTATTGGCCTCACCCATCTTGATAGGTGCTGCCAGCTCAACCGCGCGTCCAGTGACCGCGCCGCGCGGATAGCGCACGCAAGCAGGTCCCTCATGCTCGTAGCCGAACTCGAGCTGGGCATTGAGCTCGGCCTCATTGGAAGGCGCCATAACCACGAGATTTGGAATACACCGCAGGAATGAGTGATCAAACACTCCGGAATGGGTTGGCCCATCTTCAAGCAGACCTGCACGGTCGATGGCAAAAAGCACATTCAAGTTTTGGATCGCAACATCATGGATCAGCTGATCAAAACCGCGCTGCAAGAAGGTCGAGTAAATGGCCACCACGGGTTTCATGCCCTGACAGGCAAAGCCCGCTGCTAGGGTCACCGCGTGTTGCTCAGCAATTGCGACGTCAAAGTATCGGTCTGGAAATCGCTCCGAAAATTCCACCAGATCCGAGCCCTCACGCATTGCTGGAGTGATCGCGATGAGCTTGTTGTCGGCATCGGCCTTTGCGCAGGCCCACTGACCAAATATATTGGAGTAGCTCGGTAGTTTCTCGTTTTGCCCCTTGGGGTTCTTTTCGATTTTGGACAGGGAATGTGTTCCGATGGGTGAGCTCTCGGCTGGGCCGTAGCCACGTCCCTTTTGGGTGACTAAGTGAAGAAACTGAGGACCCGCCTGGTCTCTAATGTTTGAAAGGGCTGTCACCAGCGCTTTTACGTCGTGTCCATCGATCGGCCCCATGTAATTTAAACCGAGTTCATCAAACAGGGTTCCGGGAACCACCATCCCTTTCATATGTTCCTCGGTCTTGCGGGCAAAGGCTCTTGCGGAGGGCACGTGGCTTAGGATTTTCTTACCCCCCTCACGGACGTTGAGATAAAAACGGCTGCTAAGAATCCGGGCAAAATAACTGGCCAGCCCGCCAACATTCTCCGAAATAGACATCGCGTTGTCGTTTAAAATGACCAGCATATCAGCGTCACAGGACCCAGCATGATTCAGGGCCTCAAAAGCCATTCCTGCGGTCATGGCGCCATCGCCAATGACGGCGACTGTTCGGGAGGGGTCGTTCTGAGCTTTTTTCGCAAGCGCCATGCCGAGCGCTGCACTGATTGAAGTTGAAGAATGTCCAACACCGAAGGTGTCAAACTCACTTTCATCTCGCGAGGGAAAGGGTGCAAGGCCTGACCTCTTCCGGAGCGAGGACATACGCTCGCGTCTTCCGGTCAGAATTTTATGAGGATAGGTCTGATGACCTACATCCCAAACCAGATGATCATTTGGGGTTTCAAAACAGTAGTGCAGGGCAATGGTTAATTCGATGACCCCAAGGCCCGCGCCAAAATGTCCGCCGGTTTGACCAACGGTGTAAATGAGGAAGTGCCTGAGCTCTTCGGCGAGCAGGTCTAGGGCATTGAGATCAAGCTTTCGAATATCACTCGGAGTGTCGATGGTGTCGAGTAGCGGCGTTTCCGGCCGCGTTGTTGGGATAGTGTGAAACATGTATCGACAATCCGTGAGTTAAATCAATTGTACACCAAAGTATCCTTCAGACGGTTTTCTTTAATATTTTCTGTTGCCTACGAACTCAATCAACGCGAGTAGGTTTGTCGTACCTAGGCCAGAACGGGTAAGCGCTTCAGTCGCATTGACGAGGAGTTGATCGAGGTGCTCTTGCGCGCCCTCGAGTCCGAACAACGAGACAAAAGTCGACTTTTGCTGGCTTCGGTCTGAGCCTTGAATCTTCCCAAGGACTTCGGTGCTGCTGACTTCATCAAGAATGTCGTCCTGAACTTGGAAAGCCAACCCAATATCCCGGCCGAATGTTGCCAGGGGGTGATGTCTGGCTGTCGCCTGATCATGGATCACGGCCCCGGCGCTGGCTGCGAATTCAATCAGGGCACCGGTTTTAAGCCGATGCACCTGGATCAATGCCTCCCCGGTGAGTGATTGATCTTCAGCAGCCATATCGAGCGACTGTCCCCCTGCCATGCCCTGGTGGCCGGCACTATGCGCCAAGCCAGTGATCAATTTTATCCGGGTGCCCTCAGCAAGCAGCTCGTCCTTGGCGAGAGTTTCAAAAGCCAAGGATTGGAGTGCGTCACCCGCTAAGATGGCGGTCGCCTCGCCGAATTTGATGTGGGTGCTGGGCTGACCTCGTCGCAGGTCATCATCATCCATCGCTGGAAGATCATCGTGAATCAGAGAGTAGGCATGCATCAGCTCAACCGCGATTGCAGCGCTGTCACCGACGCTCAGATCAAGGGATAACGCCTCACAGCCTAAGTAAACAAGGCTTGCTCGTAGCCGCTTTCCGCCGCCGAGGCTGGCATAGACCATTGCTTGTTGAAGCGCTGGAGCGGGGCTCGCACTGGTGAATAAATCGTTAAGTTTGGCGTCGATGCGGTCTTGGTAAGGCTGGAGAAAATCACTGGTCATCGTGACTGTCAAAATCGGCGATAGAATCGGGATCCTCGCTCATGAGAATTTTGACCTCTTGTTGCGCTTCAGCGAGTGCCTTTTGGCAAGCTCGGGTCAGAGTGATGCCTTCTTGAAAAGCCTTGAGTGACTCCTCCAGCGTGAGTTCTCCAGATTCCATGGTTTCGACGATGGCTTCGAGTTTTTCAAGAGAGGCTTCAAAAGGATAGGCTTTTTTTCCAGGCATGGTCGCTGAGTCCCAAGATTTCAGACGACTCTACTGACTCACCCGCGACAGGTCAATGAATTGGACGCACTGCGAGGCCGAAGAGACTCTTTGCGGGTCAGGTCCTTGGATGAACCTTTGGGTTTGAGGCTCGGTAGGGGTGCTCTGTGTCAAAACCCACTGCGGCTGAATTATCCTGAGTCACCGCAATCAATGGTGTAATTGAGGTGAAAGGTTCCGCTGGTCAGGCGATAAGCCGGTAAGGTATCAGGTCCGCAGCTAGCGCCCCCAAGGCCGCGCTGTTGGGCATCGAGGTTCAGCCAAACCTGGGTGTCTGGGCTGACCTCATGGGTGTGGAAGGCTGCAAGGAGGTCTTCTTTTTTGTAGCGGCTTGCAGACGCTTCAAAAGGCGTGTCACCCGTAATACAAAACTTTAGATCATCACCATCATCGAGCTTAAGCCATCGCACTTCGGTGAGGTTGCCATGATCTTGGGGCAGGATGTAGGGCACATACTGATCGCTCACTGAGCTCGCGTGTTGCATGAGGCGGCCCGATTGCTTTCGATCAGCGTAGGTCTCGTGGGGTCCTCGGCCAAACCATGACAGTTGCTCTAGGGCTGACGCTAAACCATAGCGAATTCCGATACGCGGCAGATCAGATAAGGATTTAGGAACGTTAAAAGTGTGCTGCACTGAGAGACCGCCGGTTGCCTTGAGCACGTACCGAGTTTGGCAAATTACGGTGCCATCGGTTGTCTTCAGTGACAGGGTGTGGGCAATCACGACCTTGCCCCGTCGGTTTGAGACAAGCGTTGGCGCCGATTGCGCCGCTTCGGCGTCAAAGATTCCCTGAGCCCGCCATCGGTCCAATGCTTTGTTTTGCTGCCCGGTCCAACCTTTGATGCCGTCGTTGTCCATCGGCGCTCGCCAAATATTCAGCTCGGGGGAAGTGCAGATCAGTGCCACCCCGTGGATACTGATGTTGCAGAGACCTGCTGAGCTGAACGCAACGTTCAATGCACCTCGGTTGAGAGTGATGCGTTCTGATTCCGAATTGATCGTAACGTTGTGTTGGGAGGAAGTGCGCCCTGTCGGCTTAGGGCGAGCGACTCGCTTAAGCGGGATTTGATCCCATGCAACCACATGACCTGCCTCGCACCAGGGCGTCGCCTGTTTTTGGGTAAATTCGAAGATGACGCTGTGTTCTCCGGACAGTCGCCGATAGGATTCAGGAACCTTCAACACAAACCGTTGACTGGATTGAGGTAGGATTACTGGCAGGCGAACCGGGCGGGTGCTGATGACTTGGCCATCGACCAGATAGGTTGAGGTCACACCATAGGCGGCCAGGTTTGAGAAATCCTGTTTATTGGTTACCTCAAAGGTTAACCCTCGTACATGGGCGACTGCGACAGGTTGTATGACTTTCTTGTATTCCAAAAGGGACGAATGGGGGGTTCGATCCGGCCAGCACAGGCCGTCACAGACAAAGTTGAGATCGTGAATCGTTTCGCCAAAGTCGCCGCCGTAGGCCCAATAGGGGATGCCGTTAGCGGTGGCTCTGATGCCATGATCAATCCATTCCCAGATAAACCCGCCTTGGAGTCCCGGGTAGGTTTCAACAGCGTCCCAGTATTCGCTGAGATTGCCGCAGCTGTTGCCCATTGCATGAGCGAATTCGCACATAATAAGCGGCCTGGGATCTTGACTATTTTTAGCATGGTCAATGATGTCAGCAACCGTTGGGTACATCGGGCACACAAGGTCCGAGCCTGCTGGGTTGGCGTTCCAGTCTCGTCCCACCCCTTGTTCACAAATTGCGTTCTCGTTGTGAATGGGCCTTGAAGGATCATAGGCGCGGATCCACGCGGCCATCGCCAATTGGTTTGGCCCGAAGCCGGTCTCATTGCCCAGACTCCATGAAATAATAGAGGCATGATTCTTGTCTCTCTCCACCATTCGGACGGCCCGGGTTAAAAACCCTGGGGCCCAATAAGGATCCCTGCCAAGCTGAGCATAATGATGGTGTGCTTCAAGGTTGGCCTCATCGATAACGTACAGACCGTACTCATCGCAGAGTTCCAGAAACCTTGATGCGTTGGGGTAGTGACTGGTGCGTACAGCGTTAATGTTGTGCTGCTTCATTGTTTCGATGTCTTTACGCATCAGCGCTTCATCGATGACCTTGCCGGTTTGGTCGCAGTGATCATGCCTGTTGACGCCACGAATGAGCACAGCTTGATCATTGATGAGGAGCGCTCGGTCTTTGATTTCAATCCGCCTGAAACCGATTCGAAGCTTGCTGACTTCGAGTACTCTTCCTAAGGGGTTTTTAAGCGTGACGATGAGGTCGTATAGATGAGGGTGCTCGCTTGACCAGGGCTTAACGCGCTTTAGGAACTGTTTAAGATCGATTTCAGCTCCGCGTCCAGTGACCGGATAAAACTGTGATCGTTCTACCGAGCCAATGAGGTTCGGGGTTAAATTCTTGGTTGAGCCTTGATCATAAAGCGCAACGTTGACCTGATGCCCGAGCGCGCTTCGCGACTCGTCATGGAGTTTGATCAAAACCCTTAAATCAGCGCTTTGGGACTGTGGATCAAATTCTGAGGATGCGTAGATATCACGAAGATTAACGTTTGGACGCCTTGAAATTTTGATCGGGCGGTGAATGCCCGCATGCCACCACTGATCTTGATCTTCAATGAAACTGGTGTCGCTGTAGCGCATGACTTTGAGTGCAATCAAGTTGTCACCCTTCGATAAGTGCGGCGTAAGATCAAATTCACCGGGCAGGCGTGAGTCCTTATTGAAACCAATCACACGGCCATTGCAATGAACAAAGCAGCAGTTCTCGACACCTTCGAGCACCAAAATGACCTTCTGCTGCTGGGTTCCATCGTGTTTTAGAGTGTACCGATAGAGACCGGTTGGGTTCTCAGCAGGAACTTCCGGCGGTTCTTTTCTGAAGGGCATCCTTACGTTGGTATAAATCGGTCGATCGGTTTCCTCAGGATCCATGGTCCACAGTGCAGGTAGGGTCACGTTCTTGAAAGCGTGATCATCGAATCCTGGAGTATCCCAATCTGCAGGCGCAAGATCGGGATGACCGACCCTCAGAAATCGCCAACCTCTATTCAGGGTCTTCTCTCTAGAGGATTGTCCGGAGGCAGCCTGCTCATGACTAGCATAGCGATGAAAATGTGCGCCGGCGGGTGCTCTGCCAAAGGCGAGGGCTTCTGGATTTTCCCAATGTGGGTTTGCCAAGGCATTCTCCAAATCTTTAAAGGCAAGGCTTAATGTTAGTCGAGATCTCGGTATCGCGGTACGCCGAATAAGATCGCGACTAAGATGATGAGTCCTGCAGCGGATAAGCCGACTGCCCACTGGGGCCCATAATATTCGGCGAGCAGGCTGATCGGATAAATGCTGACCGACAACAGCGCCATTTCTAACATGTAAATGCTCATGACCCGGCCTCGGTAGTCATCGTCAACATAGGATTGAATCAACACGTTAGACAGAGACATCCTGGCGGCTTGTCCGAAGCCAACAATGGTAAGTAAAAACACCGACAGCCAATAGTGCGTGGATAGGGAAAACAGCAATAAGCTGATGCCCATGATGCCGGCGCCCCAGAGTAGGAGTCGGGCGCGCTTGCGATTGCCGAAGGAGGCGATGTAGAGCGAGCCCAGTAAAGACCCCACACCTGAAATTGAAATTAAAAGCCCCAATCGGTCTGGGCCGGCGCTCAACACGTCTTTTGCAAAGCCTGGCAGAATCATGAAATAGGTAAGGCTAAAAAACACCATTAAAAAATTGCAGACCAATAGCATCAAGATGACCGGTGTATCGAGGACGTAGCGGAAACCGGATTTCAGTTCTTCTGTCATGGACCCAGTTGGAATATCAGCATCTGCCTTGTCGTCGACGTCGATCAGGGTCATGAGCGCGGCGGACCAAAGATAAAGACCGGCCATCAAAAAGTAGATCCATTTAGCGGGGTCGATGTTGCTGTCGCCACCGCCCAGCATTGCAACGAGCCCACCAGCGAGGCCGGGGAGGAGCAATCTCGCGGTATTCATACCTGAGGTGCTGAGTGCGATGGCGTTGGTGAGCCGATCTAAGCCCACGATATCTTTGGTAAATGCCTGTCTTGCCGGCATCATGGCATTCATCACAAGGCCTTGCAGCACCGATGAAATCAAAAGGTGTTCGAAAACGAGTTTGCCTTGATAAATAAGAATCGCGATACCCAGGGTGATCATCGCATTCGCGACGCCGCTCACCTGTAAGATTACTTTCTTTTGCCGGACTCGATCTGCCACAACCCCGCCAAGGGGCGCTGCGATGAGCCCCACCAGGCCCCCTGCGGCGGTCATCCAGCCGAGTTTTTCGTAAGACCCTGTGATCTCAAAGACCAACCAGCCGCGAATGAACATTTGGATGTTCATGGCCGCGAAATTGCCGCATAGCGCGAGAAAAAACCAACGATAGTTGATGATTTGAAACGCTGCGAAGGTGCCTCGCCAGCGAGCCTGCCCGTGAGCAGAGGGTTGCTCCGGATGCTCGTCCAGAGAGGGATCAGAAACGGTCATAGTTTGGAATATAGCAGGCCTGAACTTCGAAAACATAACTCTCGGCTTGATTGCGGATGTCGCTAAACCGTGATTCAAAATGGAGTTTGCTGGGATTAGATAGCCCGCCCGAATCCTTGCGCTGTAGGCCGTCGAATATCTGCGATGACTGAGTTTTCCGTTTCGGCGGCGTTTATGGCATGCCCGGACTTTAGCGCTCTGGATGATTCACTTGATAGCAAAGAGCTTGATAGTAAAGAGCTTGATCACAAAGAGCTGTAGGACCAATGGCTATAACTAAAAGCTGTCAGTTGAATCGTTCTCAAATTACGTCAATTGCAGCCGATGTCAGAAGCCGCCGAAACACATTAGATTTAGATCGGCGAGTACTATTGCTGAGCCAATGTCTGGACAGAGACTACGATGAGCCGCTGCATTAGGCATGGACTAAAGTTCGTTGAGTGCCCTATTGGCGGCTTCGGTTTGAAACAAGCGCTGACTGGCTTCAAAGTCTCGACGAGCGGATTCCAGTAGGCCCAAAGCTTGATGAGCATACCCTCGACCTAAGAAATACCGGAAGTAGGTCTCGTTGATTTTGATCGCGGCAGAGAAGTGCGCCGCCGCCGCTCGAGGTTGCTCCGAGGCAAGTGAGATTTGACCTGCCGCACCATGAATCGCGGCCTCACTGTCGGTCAGGCGAAGGGCCTTGCTAATGAGGGTTGTCGCTTGCTCGAGGTCATTGGCCTGAAGCGCAGTGAGCGCGTCAGTCGTCAGATCGTAGGCGGGGCTCAGTTCGCCCAAGCGTCTGAGGTTGACCCGATAGCGATCGAAGCCCTGAGTCAGATCAACGGTTACAGTCTGGGATAAGCGCGCCGCGGTTTGCCGGTTTTTCGTGACGCGCTCTTGGCTTGGTGGATGGCTTGCTAAGAGACCCTCCAACCAATTGGGTGCACGGTCTTTGGACAGGGCGACAAATGTCTCCTGGAGTGACACCGCTGCAGCTGGGTCATAGCCGGCCCGCACCATATAGACCATTCCGTAGCGATCGGACTCAAGCTCGGCTTCTCGGCCATAGGATGACACGATGAATTGGGCTCCGATTTGGGCCCCGTTGTCTAACAGATCGCTGTATCGACTATCTGAGGCTCCGATCGCCGAGCCTGCGGCGCTCATGACACCGCTGATGAGGAGATTTCTTTCTATGGATTTGGCGCCGTGGCGTGCTGCAGCGTGAACAATTTCGTGACTAAGCACAGCGGCCAGTTCGGCCTCTGAACTCAACCTCAGCAGGAGACCTCGGTTGATCGCTATTTTTCCGCCCGGGAGCGCCCAGGCGTTCGGCGTGCTGTCGTCGATAATGACGAACTCATAGGGCAGTCGCCGATCAGCGGCTCGGGCAAGATTTTGGCCAACACTTGAAACATAGTCGGTCAACTGTGGGTCGCTGGCGTATCGCCCGCCTTGGGCTTGCTGGCTGGGCTGGTATTGCTGGGTGCCTAATTCTATCTCTCGGCTTTCATCAAGCAGCGAGAGCTCACTTTTGCCAGTCACCGGGTTCACGGTACAGCCGCTGAGCACCGCTGTACTCAAGCATACGATGAGAAAGGTTGTAAGGCGTTGGGTTAATGTTTTGTCGGACACTGTATTAGGGACTCCTCAGTCTGATCGGTTAATTTTGAGTGAAAAGCGTCTTCGGATCTAGCGTGGTATGCTCGGGTCAAAAAAACGAGCTAGAAATTGAGTCAACCCTCCCCAATGCGTCATTTGTTAGACCTTCCTTACATCGAACAACAGCTTGACCGTCATCAACCGATTACTTCAGCGGCGACGGCAGATCAGCGAGAGGCCGCAGTCGCATTGATTTTGAAACCCTCAAAAGAGGGGCTCTTGGGATTGTTTATTTTGAGGGCTAAGAAAGCTGGCGACCCCTGGTCGGGGCAGATGGCGTTGCCGGGCGGGCATCGAGAACCTGGCGATGACAGCCTGATCGAGACGGCACAGCGCGAGACCTATGAAGAGACTGGGTTTAATCTGGCTTCAGGTGCTCGCTTTTTGGGCGCCCTTGCTGGGGTACGTGCCAATCCGCGTTCAGGTATTGATCTTGTAGTGACCCCTCAAATCTTTTTGCTGCAGGCGCAAGCGGTGACCTTTGCTCCGAACGAAGAAGTCGCCCGAGTGCTCTGGGGGAATTTAGACCAGATGTTCAGTGGAACAGCAAAGACCCAAGCTTCTTTTCCTGAATTTCAGCGGGAGGGTCAATTCCCCGGTTATCGCGTTGATTCGGAGGTGGTTTGGGGTCTGACCTTCCGAATGCTCAATGATTTTTTTGACTTGCTTCGCTGATTGCAAGTGCCGATGGCTTCAGTGCCAACTCAGATTGAAGGCTTCGCCGCTCCGATGCACCTTAGCGGCGTGGCTGGGTCCAAAGTGCGCGGGCATCAGCAGATGGCCGTTCTCTGCGCAATCTTCGAGTAACGCCAGACGGGTTGCGATGGCCTGTTCGGGTAGTTCGCAATAAGCGCTGTTCATTGTGGGCTCGTAAACTTGAAGCGGGTGGTGACAAATATCGCCACAAAAACGGGCTTCTTCGCCCTGGGAAGACAAAGCAATGGTGAGGCTGCCTGGGGTATGGCCTGGGGTAAGGTCGATATTGAGCCGATCGCTGATCAGGGCTTGAGAGTGAACCACCAGATCGGTCTGGTGTAACACCGGCTGAATGCTGTCGAAATAGGTTTTCTGATTCACTAAAGCAAATTCATCCCCTGGATCAATCGCGTTCAAGGTGGCCTCGAGATGGCGCAGCTCGGCTTCGGCAATCACATAACGTGCGTTGGCGAAGGTTGGTTGCCAAGTACCGTTGACCCAGACGGTGTTCCAACCCACATGATCAACATGAAG
>Ga0209631_10001441_pt1 | contig 30563 bp, 24 predicted proteins | sample COG_08_FD_184752 | JGI IMG/M metagenome (GOLD analysis project Ga0209631, IMG submission 184752) | Pelagic Microbial community sample from North Sea - COGITO 998_met_08 (SPAdes) (version 2) | ecosystem: Environmental > Aquatic > Marine > Neritic zone/Coastal water | place: Helgoland, sampling... | reverse complement strand
TTTAGATTCTGGCTCATCCATTTCACCATCTCCACAGAAGACCCAAACCTTTCTGTTGTTTCTGGGCGCAAGACCTCTTGATGAAAGGTATCTCATAATGTTAGCTTGATAGATTCCCATTATTGGACCCAAACCCATTGAGACTGTTGGAAATTGCCAATAATCAGGCATAAGCCAAGGATGCGGATATGATGATATACCTGGTTTATCCACCTCGCGCCTAAAATTATCCAAATCATCCTCAGATAAGTAGCCCTCCAAGAAACTACGAGCATATATACCAGGTGAGGAATGTCCTTGAAAGTATATTAAATCCTCTTGACTATCTTCTGAACCTTGAAAAAAATAATTAAATCCAATGTCATATAAAGTTGCTGATGATGAAAAAGTTGCAATATGACCACCCAAATCATCTGATGACCTGTTAGCGCGAAGAACCATAACTAAGGCATTCCATCTAATAAGAGATCTAATCTTGCGCTCCATAAATAGATCTCCAGGCATTTTTGCTTCATCGTTTACGGGAATTGAATTTCTAAAGGGAGTTGTTAAGTTGTAATTTGGAATAGTTCCTGATTCGGTTAATTTTGACGCAAGTTCACCCAAAATAAATGAGGCTCTATCATTGCCCTCTTCATCGATAATATTTTGCAAAGCATCTAACCATTCTTTAAGTTCGGTATCGTTGGCGGGAATGTTTGATAGAGGATGATTTTTCAAAATTTATTTATTTTTTCAATTTGACAACGCTGTCATTATATATCGATTACTTTAAAGTTGTTATTATATAATTTCTTAAACTTTTCACCAAAAGGTAAATAATTATGCGTTTTTCATATCATCCGTCAATGTGCGATCCATCATTTTACTTGGAGCTAGGCAAGGCTGCCGAAGCTGCTGGGTTTGATGCGATTACATTTCCAGATAGTATTTGTTATCCAAAAGAATGTGACTCTACTTATCCATATAATGATGATGGCAGCAGAGAATTCCTTGACGGAGTGCCATTTTTAGAACCATTTTCTATTATTCCAGCTATAGCGGCTGTTACTGATAAATTAGAATTTTCAACATCTGTTTACAAGTTAGCTCCCAGACAAGCTGTAACTACTGCTAAGTTCGTTACCACATTGGGCGTTATGACGAACAATAGATTTCATTTTGGTGTTGGAGTTAGTCCTTGGTATGAAGATTTCTTGGCTACTGGAGAAAGATGGGAAAAACGCGGAAAAAGAATGGATGAACAAATTAATATTCTTAAAGGATTGATGGGTGGTGATTATTTTTCTTTCAAAGGAGAGTTTTATGATATTCCAGAGTTAAAGGTATGCCCAGCTCCATCCAAACCGGTGCCAATTTTAATTGGCGGTCATTCAAAATTAGCTCTTAAAAGAGCGGCTAGGGTTGGCGATGGATGGATAAGCGCTGGATTAAACTTAGAGGAAACAAAATGCCTGATCGATCAGATAAATGAATATAGGGACGAATTTGGAACTTTGGATCATCCAAATTATCAATTCCAAGTAATGGGAGAGGCGGCTTATTCACCTCAAGGGATTGAGCAATTAGAAGATCTTGGTGCTACCGAGGTTATTGTTGCTTTTAGAAATACCTATGAAGGTGGGCCAGATGAAAGAACTCTTGATGGAATGATAGCTGAGATAAATTGGTATGCCGAAGAGGTTATAAATAAGTCCAGATAAAATGGTCGGGATGGCCGGATTTGAACCGACGACCACCTCACCCCCAGCGAGGTGCGCTACCAGACTGCGCTACATCCCGATCTCGAATTATATATAAATAAAAAGAAAGAAAATTAAAGCTCTAAGTAGTTTAATCAATAACTTGTTTAAATACGTGTAAAAAAAATTTATAAAGTTAGTAATTTTTAATGTACAATCACGTTCGGTTAACTATTTTGTTCAATATTTTAAAAATAGACTATAATAGCTAAAAATACATAAAGATAAGATTTTTTTATAAAAAAATTGTCAAATCATTAATTTATGTACATAATAAACCTTTCATTCATAGGAGTTGAAAAGAAATGGCAAAATTAAAAAATAGACTAAGTTACTTACTGGCACTCGTAGCCCCATTAATATCAATTGGCTCAGTTCAAGCCGATGACGAGCCTAAGGCTGCTGGTTCTGAAAAAGAGGCTAAAGAAGAAGCTAAAGGAAAACTTTCAGCTGGTGCTATAGCTGCTGCTGTGGCAGCTGCTGCTGCAATTGCTAACTCAGGTGGTAGTGATAGTCCTGCACCGACTCCTGCACCGACGCCTGCACCGACGCCTGCACCGACACCTGCACCGACGCCTGCACCGACGCCTGCACCGACGCCTGCACCGACTCCTGCACCAACGCCTGCACCGACGCCTGCACCGACTCCTGCACCGACTCCTGCACCGACTCCTGCACCTGGTCCGGTAACATCATCTACAGTTACACAAGATGTTGAGTATACTTATCAAACTCGTGAAGATCAGACATTTTTGACTACAGTCGACACAGAGGTAGTTGCTCCAGTCTACACAGAGCAAGAGTTTTCAACATCAACTCTAACATCAGCCGAAACAACATATGAAACTGTAAGACAAGTTGCTGGAGGAGCTACTGAAACAACTACTATTACTTTTATGACTGATGTACCAGTGGATGTAACATATTTAGTTGGAACCAAGATTGATGGAACTGTTACTACATCTACAGATTATGAGGTAACGAAAGAAGTAACTGTTGATAAAACAGGTACAACTGAGACAATCACAAAAACTGATTAATCAAATGCTTAAAAAAAAAGGGAGCTCTAAGCTCCCTTTTTTATGCAGTAAATAAATTACAACTTAAAATAAAAGTACATCTCAATGTTAGGGAGATGAGGGTGAATGGTCTGGCTAGATGCGACAGTTCTACCTTGAGATATAAGAATATGCCCTTCGGCTGACCACTTAATGAGAGGCACTGTGGCAAGAAATTTAATTTTTTTAGCCGTAATTTCCTTCGATAAGAAATAATCATATTGAATGGGTAGAAGCTCAGGCTCATAAAGATCAGCACCCTTAATCTTAGTGAGCTCTGGGTTGTAAAAATTCACTAAGTAATCTAGCTTAATAGGAGATTCAATACCCAACAAATCTGTATTAGATAAAGGAAGATAATGAACATCATGAGTTAAGCCTTTAGTTTGTATTATTCTGCCCGACTTATTGGTAGATATTATCTTTCCATCTGATGACACCCATTTATATATATCATCTTCTATTGACTGAAGAACCATGGTTACAGAATCAGCATTACCAAGTTTCACCATAGCAAAACTATATTTCTGTTCTGAGAAATAGTCTTCACTAATAGCAAAATACCTATTAGGAACTATTTCTGCCTTAGTGGCATTAAATGCTGCTTTATAAAAGTCAAAACTTGTACAACTGTTAATACACAAAATAGCAATTAAAAAAGATGCTTGCTTATTCATAAATAGTTTCCAAATCTTTATATAGTTTCCAACGACTAGCAGAGGTGGTAATAGACCACAAATTAAAATTATGTTTGATTCTAGCTGCTCCATCTCGGGTTAATGGCCTAATGGAAAAGCCCGTTTGCTTTGTTCTATAGTTTTTATTAAAAATTTGGAGGGGGAGGTTAAAGTAAATACCTTTATCAAAAGAGCCTTCACCAAATTCTTCTTTACTAATGTCCGTTCTGGCAAAAAAAGCTCCAATATTCATCCCGCTTTTAAATTGCCTAGAAAGATCAACCACAATTCCTGAATCCTCAGCTAGAAAGCGACCCCCAGATATATTGAGAAAAATACCAGTTTTAGGCTCCCGTAAGTAAAAACTTAAATGGCCTGTTGTTGTTTCGTAATCAAGAAAGGAAAACTGCATCTCATAGTCTCTTTGTTTCACCCTCCACGCTTCTATGCCAATCCCCCAAAGCGAGTCAAATGGCTTATATAGTAACTCAAAGCCATAACCTCCAAACATTCTTTCTAAGATTCCTGCAGAGAACTTACCGTAAAGATCCCCAGCTGGATTAAAGAAATAGTTACCTTGAAGATTATTAATGAATGGACTATTAATACTTGCTCTTAAATATCTATTTACATCAGTTCTAACATGCTGAAGAACACTACTTGACTCTAGCTTTAAATCAGAATAGTTATTCCAGATATTGTAGCCAATAGTAGTGCTGAGATTTACGGTTCTACTAAATAAGATTTCTGACTCAGCTTTAATGTCTAGCTGCCCAAACCAGAAACCATCAGGTCCTCCAACTTGATTCTGCAGGCTTGGTACAAAAGAGTTTACGATTAGTGGCCATTCCACAGATGGTTGAAACGCATGATCTTTTCGAGGGTTTGAGGTTCTATTAATTGTTATATCTCGCAGCAATGGTTCATGCATCTTCTGATCCTTATACCTAGAAAAGCTTTCCCGAGGAACATCAGCTGTAAAGAGCGCGATATCAGCATTAGTCTGAGTGAATTCAAAGTTCTTAATATAATCGGGGGCAATCTGATCTGCTATTCTTAATGTTCTGCCCAAACCTCTCATTTTTTCAAAATAAGCATTTTGAGCATAAGTGAGTGCCAATACATCATTATTTATATCCGCACTCTGCAGTTTAATGTCTCTCTCCTTAAGATATAGTAATAGTGCCTTGTAAGCCCTTTCGACGTCAGCTGAGGTTAATTCTTTTACAACCTCTGGATAAGGAACTGCTTTTGGTGGATCATTTTTAATATTATAGGGGTCTCTTGTACCAAAGTTTTTGTTGTAGCTAAATGAAAAATTTAAAGTATGGCCTCTGGTTACTCCAATTCTAAGTCTGATCGCATCACTAATAGGGTATTTAAGAGCAATATTAAATTTTGAGTCAATGTTTTTAAGTTTACTTAAGCCTTCAATTTGATAATTAATAGGATCATATTCAGCAGCAATGGTCGCACCATGAAGGAAGGGCAATGTGTATTCAATACCCCAAAATATAGCTGCGGGTCCAGAAAAAAAAGTGTCGATGGAAAACTCTCCGCCCTCTCCTCCCACGACAATGTCTCTAGTACGAAATCTATCACTAAGCTTAATTAATGGATTATTGATCTCATCTCCACCGCTCAATGCTCCCCAGCCAAGACCAATCGAGATATCAAGATTTCTGAAGGCTTTGTTTGCAACAACATACTCACCAGCAAATATACCTGTTCCAGCAAGATCTCTAAAGCCAATTGCGATTGCTGGGATTCTATCCCCCTCCTTTGTAATTCTAAATTTTGCATCAAAACTCTTGTCTTTGAATGATTGTCCTCCGCTAAATTCTTTATACGGGCTATATAAATAGTTATTAATGTCAGCATATTGATATGAAGCTTCAAACCAATCAAATGGATAGGCAATCAATGAGCCCCTTAAATAAGGTTGATTATGAGACCAACTAAAACCTATTGTACCGCCAGGATGAAATCTAGCACTGGGAGCATTAACTATGCCTAGAGTGCCATAATTTGAGAATGAAGGCCCAAAAAATCGATAGGCATAATCATTGTATTGAGATTTTAACGGGGATTGAAAGGAAATAAATAAAATAATCCATGCAAGCCTAGATTTCCTCATGTTGCTAGATACTTATTAGAAAGCTGCACTTAAAAGGGTTACCCTGCAACTAATTATTTGTAATTGCTGTAATAGATGCTGCGGTAACAGATAAATCAGCTAAAATCGGTGTTGCAAATTTTAAGAAACTCATAGTATCTAGATTGTTAGCTTTTCTAGGAATGATAATAGTAGAACCAGGAACTGGATTAGTGCCTTGGCTTATTGAAAAGTAACTATTTTTAATTTTTCTAGAAATACCATTAGGGAAAACAATATACGAGCTTCGTTTATCAGCTGTTTTACTGTACCCACCTGCTAGGCTAATATAGTCTTTTGCAGAAAACTTTGGATTATATGGAACAGTGATTGGGTTTAAAACATTACCCACAATGGTAATTGTACTGTTAATCCTGGGCATATAGATGTTATCACCATGCTCAACAAAAATGTCTAATATAGGGTCTCGTGCAATTTTATTTGGGTCAAGCTCAGCAACAATCCTCCCTAAGCCATCAGACTCTGATAGCGATGAGATCAATCCTATTAGCTGAACAAGATCAGTAGGATTCTGATCTAAGTAGCCATTCATTGCAGCGGATGCAAGGACTTCTCCTAAATCTTTCTGAGCTTTTATGAGAACTTTCTTCTCAATCTCCTTAACAGATTCTCTCGTTAAAATTCCTCCATGAGGGTAGCTATACTTGGTTAAACCACCAGCTCTTTGAAAAACTGAAGTAATTGTCTCACCATCACTAATAGAATATGTACCTGGGAATTTAAACTCTCCATGCAATGTTACATACCCCTGATTGGTATCTGCTAAAGATTGACGAATATTTAAAAACTTAATATTTGTTATATTATTAAGGTCTTCGAAACCAATATTCAATGATTTTTTATTTTGAACAATATCAAAAATATTTGATTTTAAAACACCATACATTGGGCCACCAGCAAATTGAATTATTTCTTTTGGATTTATATCCCTTGATACCGGATATAACGCTGGCAATCTAATATTTCCAACAACTGGAATTGAATTAATCATTAGAAAGGGTATTAATTCAGGCTCTTCGAGAAAGATAGTTGGGCAAACAATTTTAGGCATCCTTGGACGATCGCTGTAGGATCTAGAAAAGGCACTTAATTGAATATTTAACATGTTTATGAAAGATTCATCTATGCCAAACGTGCTTACACATTCTAGAGATGTCTGCTGAGAACTCGATAAACTATCCTCAGATAGTGTAGATTCAATCACCTCTTGTGAGCTAAGGATTTCGTTAACTAATGAGGCAGAGTCATCTGCTTTGGTAGCTCCTGAAGAATTAAAAGAGGCTTGAAGTCCCAATAAGTCATGAAGATTTGGTGAATTTAAAAATCTAATATCATCTCTAGAAAAAATAAAAATTTTGTCTCTGGGCATCACTGGACTCATTGCAAGAAGAGATGGATTCAATAAGTCGAATTTAAGAAAACTCCATCCTCGAATTCTTTTATCAAATCTCTTGACAACGCCCATCAAAGTATAAGTTGAGTCTAGTAAACCTTTATCAAGATCGATAAGATCTGAGAGAGTTGTCCCTGGAGAGTGTTGAAAAATTCCTGGGTTGCGAATAGCTCCAGCAATAGCAACGGTATTTAGTTCTTCACCATTTAGAGCATTAACTATTATTTTGTCTCCTGATTTTACTTGAAAAGAAGAAAAATTTTCTTCTGAAACTTGTATTGTCTCAAATGAACCTAACTCTGTTCTTCTTTGAAGGGTAATATTGCGCCTATCAGCCATTTCGGTGAAGCCTAAGGCAAATGAAAGAACATCCTCTAAATGTTCTCCGTCTTTAATCTCATAGATTGCTGGTCTTATTATTTCCCCAAATACATGAACGCTTTTCTCTAAACCACCTACCAAAACAACATCCCCGTCTTCAAGAAGAATATCTGATTGAGTCTCACCATTAATCAAGAACGAATACAAATCTAAGCTTTGGTCCGCTTTGTTTGCTGAATTAATTTTAATGTTTCTTAGAGAGCTATTTCCTTGTAACCCACCTCCTGTAATCAGAGCATTGATTGCTGTTGCAAATGCATTAACGCCGTAACTTCCTGGATTTATGACATTACCAAGAACAAATATTTTTTTGGGTTGAAGCTGGGCTAATGAAACGGTAATTTCACTTCCTGGATATGTAATGCGTATTTTACTAAGAAGCTCCTCCTTGGCATCACGCAGGGTTAGCCCGGCAATTTGATAGGTACCAAAATTAGGAATTGCAAGTTCACCCATGGGGCTAATCTGATCAGTGCTCTGATGATTCTTAAGCCCAAAAATACTAATTTTTAACTCATCGCCTACCTTTAATCGGTAATCTGAAGGTAGAGGTAATTCATTGAAGCCATCAAGATTAATAGGGTATCCTGCAAATACATCTAAACCAAATAACTGTAATTGATCAATAGTATCAGGAACTTCTAGATACTTCATATCCCGATACTCGTCTATAAGATAACAAGCCCTTGGATCTTTGGCACAAAGCTGGGAAACTAGCTCTACCCTTTTTTCCATTAGACTGGAGTAAAAAAGACTTTTTTCTTGATCATCGTCTAGTTCTTTTAATAAGTTAAGAGTTTGAGCGTAGTTATTCTGAGTAAACGTTTCGTACGATGTGCCCTTAGCTTGTTGGCCATCAGCTGATTCCGCTAATATGCTTTTTAAAGTTTCTGGATCTATGGTTTGAGACCCTATTGGCAGAATTAAAAAGGGAGTGGCAAAAATAACAAAAAATGTAAAAAGTTTTATTTTTGACATACGAAAATACTCCAAATATGTATAGTTATGGGTTGATTATATCAGCTATTAAATTATTGAATAGACATGTCGCTAGTTTTGAAACTGGCTTTTTCTATTTTAAAGGCTAATCCTATCAATGTATTTATCTACCACTAAATCAACTGAAAACTCCTCTTCAATTTTAGTCCTTCCAGCGCTGCCCATGATCTTTATTTGGTCGACTGTAAGGGATAGAAATTTTTCAATTTTACATGCTAAGTCAGCGCTATCTTTCGCTGAACATAGATAACCATTCACTTCATCAGAAACGATCTCTCTGCAGCCTGGAACGTCTGATGCAATAATAGGTATTCCCGAGGCGGCTGCTTCAAGTAAACTTCTAGACATGCCTTCACGATAAGAGGGTAAAACAACACAATGTGCAAATTTTAAGGCTTGCCTAATATCAGAAATATTTCCCCTACAAAATATTCTATCTGATAAATAAGAATCAACCTTAGATTGACTAATAGAAGATGGGTTAAAACTATCCACATCTCCATAAATATGAAACTCTACATTCAGGTGCTTATTTGTGATCTCTTGAGCAGCCTCCAAAAACTCAATAATGCCTTTATCAAGAATTAATCTTCCAATAAACAAAATTCTGATAGGAGTATCTTGACCAAGATGATGATTATTTACTTGGAAATAATCTAAGTCTACTCCTGAGCCAGGAAGAATATTTTCATGATCTCCTTGATATATATTTAAATCCTTGAATAAAATACAATCTGATTTATTTTGAAAAAATACTATCTTTGATCCAAGTAATGCAATTTTATAGAGTTTTGTGGCTATGTAAGTTAAAAATTTCTTGCCCATAAAGGCTGACCCCAAACCAGAGATATTAACTATGGGTTTGGTCTTTAAAAAGAAACAGGCATAAGAAACATAAAGATTTGGTTTGATATTGAAGGTCAGGGCAATGTCTATGCCTTCTCTCAACAGTATTAAAAAATATGTCAAGATTAATTTTATATCTTGAAATGGATTCAGCCCCCTTCTATCCATATGTACATGATGAAAAATACACCCCAACCCTATCATTTCCTTCGATGCAGGATCCTTTGGAGCAATGATATGCACAGAGAAACCTTCAGCTATCAATCTAATGATGAGATTTCTTCTAAAATTTAGAATTGACCAACTTGAGTTACCAACTAAAGCTATCTTTTTCAATTTAAATCCTTGTGCAATAGCCTTGCTGATGTGCTAAACAAAGCGTGCTGGGGGTCAACCCATTCTCGCCAGGCCAATAAATCTGATATGGAAGCCATGCCCAGCTGTGATTTGCGAAGACTAACCAGACATAAAGCATCACAAGATACCCAGAAATAAAAGAAACTTTAAAGTACGCGCGCATTAAAGGTTGATCCTGGACAGCAATAATTCTAGGCCATAAGGCAAGTTGTAATGGGATAGTATAATATGCAACCCTATCAACTAGTGTCGAAAAACTAAATGAAAAGTACATCAGGATTATTGTGCCAATTCCAATCAGGAAATAAGCCCAATAGTCAGGATACTCAGAAATCATTTTTTTATAAAAAAGTAATGTCCCAACAAATGGTAGCATTGAAACGAGGACTCTAATCCAAGCCCCATCTGACTGATAGTCCGGGTCTAATATGTATGCAAGCATCAATATTCTAACCGAATCAAGCTGACTGAAAATTACTCCAACAGTTAAAACTAATGAAATAAGACCAAATAAAGCATACTTATTTCTAATCTTAAAAAAGGCTAGGCCCAGCATTACAACCCCAGATTTATGAAATAACGCAGCTATTAAAATCCATACACAATATCGAAATATATTTTTATCAACGTAAGTTAAGGCAACTAAAACAATTGACAATGCTACACCTTGCCTAACGGTGCCCATACTCACCCCAATAATGAAGAAAGGAATTGCTGCAACTATAGTAAGCCATGGTAACGGTTGCTGGCGGGCAAAAAATACAAGGCAGTTCATCACAATAAATCCACAAAATAAATTAACTCCCATTACACCTGTATCAAAAATAGAACAAATAAGGACAATGGCAAGGTACCCTGGATCAAATTTTGATACATTCATCCACTCATTAACAGGGAGAACTGAGAGACGATTATAACTATGGACATAGTTCAGCCAATCCCCTCCCACCTCATAACGCAGGCCGATAAATAGTGTTCCAACGATGATCACTAAAATCCATAAAAACTTTTCTAACTCTTTCGAAAGATTAATTGGGTTTAGAGCAAATAGTGAAGCAAGACCAAAAACAAAGAAATATGGGGCCATTTAAGTGTTGTTAAGAGAAAAAGAGATGATGAGGCAAGAAGATAGTCTTAACTTAAAGCCGCACATATATCGATAAAAATTTATTGCCTAAACAATCTTTTTTTGATTTCAAGGCTCCGAAGAAATGCTCTAATTTGGAAGACTTCATTAAGAACCAATGCTGAGATTGATAGAAACAAACTAATAAAAAAAGTGGTAAGGACAATTTGAGACCTTTTTGGAAAAATTCTGTTTTCGGGGATATATGGGCTATCTAATATTTCAAAAGCGAAGAATTCAGTTTTTTCTGATAGCGCTAGAGTTTGAATCTCCTTCGAAATCAAAGCAGATACCAGTTTTTGCACTTCCATATTTTGAGTCCCGAGCAAGGTCGTATTTAAAAATTTAATAGTATTGTTTGCCTTGGTTACATCATGATCTCTTACATAATTATTTGAGTCTCTGATAATCCAATTCAGAAAACTATAGGCAGTGGTCGGAGAGTGATGACGGAAAGAAAAACTCGTAACTTCAACGTTGGGGAATACAGCAAAATTCTTTCTAAATTTTTTATAAGCTTTCATAAACGGTGGTTTTGCAAATGTATTATTAACAGCGCTAGATTCTTCATTTTCTGCATCTAACCTTGATAAGTCGCATTCTTCATATAAACATGAAAGCAAAAGGGGATTGCTATAAATCCTTTGAAAGTAATCTTTTGAGGTAATACGCTTGATAGCAATTTTTTCTTCAGAGCTAACGCCGGCACCATCTAAGGTGCCGCCCTGGACAATACTTGCAACAGCTTCAAGTGAGGTGGAAGATGATTGACTCCTGCTCATTGCCGAGCTGTGCGTTAGCGTGGCTGTAGCCTCATATATAGGTGTAGCCATCAATGAGTAAATAATTGAAAGAGTTGTCATAGCTAAAACCCACACTCCAATAAATCGAGAATTATCAAGAATAAGAATTGTTAAAGTTTTAAGCTCTAAGGCTGATTGAGAAATATTGTTCATACTTAATATTATAAATTAATTACACCGTTATGTTTATAACAAATAATTTTATTGTGATTCTAGCCAAGATTGAAACATCAAAACATTCCATAGTTCCGTTTGCCAATTTCTTTTACCAATTTTATGTTCATTCCATTTACGCAATATGAGATCAGCATTCAGATAACCAGATTGCTCTAGTTTTGTTTTGTCCAGCAATGACTCAGTCCAGTCGACCAATGGTCCTCTCAACCAGTCCTCTATAGGAACTGCAAATCCTTGTTTAGGTCTATTAAAATCTGTTTTTGGAAGATATCGACCCAGTAGATTTCTTAAAATAAGCTTTCCCTGTCCATTCTGAATCTTCATCTGGCTAGGTAAACTCCAGGCAAAAGAAATTACATCTTCCTGAAGAAATGGAACTCTCGTTTCCAAACTCAGACCCATTGCCGCCCGATCCACTTTTACCAAAATATCATTTGGGAGATATAACAAGAAATCATTGAGCATCATTTCTTCGGCAAGTGAAAAATTGCTGTTTTTGAATAATTGAGATGTTACTTCACTGGCACCCAGCACTAGCCCATCTTCGGAATCCCAGTGTGTGGTAAAAGAATCATAAAGAGCCATTGCATCTTTAGCACTCAAAGCTTTTGAAACTTTTAAAAAATAGTTTGAGAAATTCTGAATACTCTGATGTCTGCCACTAGATTTAACCAATGAAGATTCAATAGAATTAAGATGTTTAGGTTTAATACTCTCAAGAATCTTGGCCGCTAAAGACTTTATAGCACTTGGAGTATAGTTAATAATATTTCCCCATTTTTGGGAATAAACATGTCTGTTATATCCTCCAAACAGTTCATCCCCGCCATCTCCAGATAACGAAACTGTTACAGATTGCTTTGCTAGCTCTGAAACTAAAAAAGTGGGAATTTGAGAAGAGTCTGAAAAAGGTTCATCGTAAAGATAAGGTAATTTTGGAATAACATCCAAAGCTTCGTCAGGAGTCACATAATACTCTACATGATTTGTCCCTAAAAATTGAGCTATCTCTTTTGCATAATTAGCCTCATTAAACTTATTCTCCTCAAACCCAATAGTAAATGTATTGATTGGATTCGAGGATAAATTCTGCATAATAGAAACAATTAACGAGGAATCAATCCCTCCAGACAAAAATGCTCCAATTGGAACATCAGAGAGCATTTGCGAAGAGACAGAATGCCGTAAATGCTCGTCCAAACTATCTGTTGCTTGTTCCAAGGAGCCTTGGAATTTATTTTTTTTAGCTGAGATAGCAACTTCTTCGATTGACCAATAACTTTCTAGCTCTTGAGAGCCAGGGGAACCTTTAGAGGAAAAATCAAGTGTAAGAATTTTTCCAGGCTGCAATTTAAAAATATTTTTATAAATTGAATGTGGCTCTGAAATATACCCATATTTCATTTGAAGCTGAATAGAGTCCCTATTGATCTTACCTTCAAATGATGGATGTTTTTTAAATGTTTTCAGCTCAGAGCCAAAAATAAAAACACTATTCTGCCAGCCATAATATAAGGGCTTTTCACCCGCCCGATCTCTTGCAAGAAAAAGCTTTTTAGACTTCTTATCCCAAACTGCTATTGCAAACATCCCAGAAAGAAGTTTTATAGCTTTTTTTATCCCCCATAGATCAATAGCAACAACAATTGTTTCGGTATCTGAGCTGCTGAGCCATTTTATATTGCTAAACTCTTTGTTGAGATTTTGCCGAATATCTAGATGATTATAAATTTCGCCATTGTATGAAATAATGTAGCGAAATGAAGGGGATTGCATTGGTTGATTGCCTGCATTAGATAAATCTAATATAGATAACCTTCTATGAATTAGAATAAGTTGAGATTCCTCGTCAACCCATATACCCGAATGATCAGGCCCTCTATGCTCAAGAGCAGAGCCCATTTTTTTGCCTATTACTTGAACCTCACCAATGGAATAAGATTGAAACCCATAAAATCCAGCTATACCGCACATATTTTACTCATGAAGTAATTAATATTCCTGTGCTGCTTCATACAATTCAAGGTGTAATTGAGCAACAATACCTATAGAAAAATTATCTAATACTCTGTTTTTTAATTTTTTTCCTAATTGTTTTCTTAGTTTAGGAGCCATGGAACCAAGCTCTGTTATGGCTTGAGAAAATGTTTCAAATTTATTTATATCTACTGTTTGTACAATATCTCCTAAAATAAATTGAACATCGCCAACATTTGTCGCTATACATGGAATTTCGCATGCCATTGCCTCGCATAGTGACACAGGAAATGCCTCACCTTTTGAAGGCATTGCATAAATATCCAAGGCAGAAAGGATATTAGCAATATCATCTCTCTCACCAAGCAAAGTAATATTCTTGCCTATTTTACTAGTATTAATAATCTCTTGCATATCTTGGTTCTGATTATCATTACCTCGCCCGACAAATACAAAATGATATTCCATTCCAAGACTTTGAATATCTGTAATAGTTTTTAGAAAACCTAATTGATTCTTTTGAACATCAAATCTACCAATACATCCTACTAGGATTTTATGATCATCAATATTTAACTCTTTTCGGATATTGTCCCTACCAAGCTCAGAGTAAGAAAAGATGCTTGGATCAACCCCATTAGGTATAAATGCTAATTTTGTTTTTTGATATAACAACTTCTGATGAATCTCTAGAGATTTCTGAGAGCAGCAAATTATTTTATTAGGTATAAAATATGAAAATAATGCTGAAAATTTAATCAATACACGAGTGCTTGGTTTGAGCATCCCGCTCTCAAGATTAAAAGCATGTACAGACCAAATAATCTTTTTGATGCCTGCTAGTTTCGCGATAATGCCACCCAAAAGATTTGAATGGTACATCCAGGTGTGAACAAGGTCTGGTTCGATATTTCTAACGAGTCTAAATAACTTTAAGCACTCCTTAAATAAAAATAGATTAGCCCTAAGATCTAACTGATGCACAAGAATGCCTTTACTTTGCAATCTGTTTGCAAGGTACCCTGAGCCAGCAAGAGAAATAACCTCAATCTGCATCTTATGCTTTAGAGAGATAGATAATGTCTCCAAGCTTGTCTCAGCACCTCCAATCTCCAAGCTATTAATAATCATTAATACTTTCATTTTATAAAAGTCGCTTTCATTGGATCTAATTTTCTTTTAGATACCATGCCATAGATTCTTTTAACCCTTCCTTAACACTATGAGTAGGCAAATAAAAAAGTAATTTTTTTGCTTTGTCGATATTTGCAAGAGAATGCCTAATATCTCCTTGACGAAAATCTAGATTCTGAATTCTAAAATTTGACTGAATAGAAGCTTCTTTGAGATTCTCTTTAATCAGAAGCGCAAGCTCCATTAAATTAATACGCTCACCAACAGCAATATTGAATACTTCATTTTTTACGCTAGGATCATCTGATGTGGCCGCTAGGATATTCGCTTGAATAACATTATTAACAAAACAAAAATCTCTTGTAGTTTTTCCATCACCATAAATCTCAACAGTTTTATTATGAATGAATCTATTAATCCATTTGGGAATAACCGCAGCATAGGCTCCTTCTGGATCTTGCCTTGGTCCAAAAACATTGAAATATCGAAGTCCTATGGTTCCAATCCCATAATTTAAGCCAAATACTTCTGCGTATAGTTCATTTGTCAACTTGGTGAGAGCATAGGGTGAAAGCAAAGTACCCATTTTAGTCTCTACCTTTGGGAGAGATGGTTCATCTCCGTATACAGAACTGCTAGTAGCATAGACAAACTTCTTCACCGAGCGTTCTTTAGCGCAGAAAAGAATATTTAAGAATCCAGAGATATTATTCGAATGTGAGAAGAGTGGATCGTCAATACTCCTAGGAACTGAGCCAATAGCTGCTTGATGCAGAACATAATCAATGGCTTGTCCATCAAAATTTTTTGAGCTGTTAAATGCTTTTTCGCAATCGGATAAGTCTCTAATATCGCCTTCATGAAAAATAAGATTATTCCATTGCGCTTCATCAACATTCTTCTGAACATCATTTAAGTTTTGAGAATATCCAGTAGAAAAATTATCCATCCCCACAACTAATTGATTATGTTTGAGTAAAAATTCCAAAAGATTGCTTCCAATAAATCCTGCGACTCCAGTAATCAACCATATTTTTGGGGAAACAAGAAGCTCTTGAGATATATCTATAAATTTTTTCATAGCCTGAAATCACTTATAGTTGAATCAAATGCCCCTTTAAGATCGAAGAAAACATGCTTTTGCTTGCATAGAGAAAGAATAAAATCATAACTCTTATCAACAAAGTAATCATGGGGCACGGCAAGAATCACTGCATCATAGTAATTAGACTTAACATCTTGTATTAAGGAGATGTTATATTCTTGTGAAGCTTCTGTATAGCTTGCATGCGGATCGAAGATCTCGGCATTGATATGTAGTTTTTGAAGCTCAGAATATAGATCTATTACTTTGGTATTTCTAATATCTGGGCAGTTCTCCTTAAAAGTAAAACCAAGTATTAAGACATTGGCTTGATCATGTTGAATAGTTTTAGCATTTAAATGCTCAAGCAATTTTTTTGCAACATACCCTGGAATATCATTGTTTAACTTTCGACCAGCCAAGATAATCTTTGGAATATATCCAGCTTGCTCTGATTTGTAAGTTAAATAATATGGATCTACTCCAATGCAATGTCCACCCACAAGACCAGGCAGATATTTCATAAAATTCCATTTTGTGTCAGCTGCATCCAGGACTTCATTGGTATCAATTTTTAAATTATTAAATATAATGGCAAGCTCGTTTACTAAGGCAATATTTAAATCTCTTTGTGTATTTTCAATGACCTTAGCAGCCTCTGCTACTTTAATGCTTGGTGCCCTATAAGTGCCAGCTTCGATAATAGAAGTATACAGACTATCAATTAAATCTAGAGCAAAATCATTAGAGCCTGAGACAATTTTAGTTATGTCTTTTAGTCTATGAGATTGGTCTCCAGGGTTAATTCTTTCCGGACTATATCCGCAATAAAAATTTTTATTCAGCAATAAATTACTTCTTTCAAGAATAGGAATGCAGATCTCTTCAGTTAGCCCTGGATATACCGTTGATTCATATATCACGATATCACCCTCATGCAGCATAGAGGAAATCAAATGGGAGGCACTTTTAATAGCGCTAAGTTCAGGTAAATTAGATTCATTAATTGGCGTGGGCACAGTTACAATGTAAACATTGGCATTTTTAATGTCCGCTTCTGCAGATGTATATTTGATAAATTTCGATGCAGCAAATTGGTTGCAATCTATCTCTCCAGTTTTATCATATCCGTCCTGCAATTCATTGACCCTAGACTGGTCAATATCAAAACCAACTGTATTCCACTGTGTTCCAAATTCAACGGCTAATGGCAAGCCAACATAACCTAAGCCAATCACTGCTATTTTAGTATTATCAATGTCAAGAATACTCATGAATGTAAGGTAGGTAAAAGATCTAATTATATGCTAATTCATCTCTGATATTCGAGGTATTCAAAGATTTATTTACTAACAAAACCTTAAAAATATGGCTTCAAAAAATTAAATACTTTTGAGCTGTAACATGCAAGAAACTCTTTAATTCCCCTCGGTTCAGAATAAGTAAAAGCATCGTCAAACATTTTCAAAGATTGCTTAATTTTAGCTTGAAGCAATAAATTTTTTGCGTATGAGAGTATATTTTCTTTTTTTCTTACTAGAATCTCTTCTGCAGAAAATAGATTATTATCATCCGCATGATTTAAAAACTTTCTTGTACCAATATAAGATTTGTAGAAATCTTTATTGCTTTGGGATTTTTTATGGAATCGTTTATATAGAGCAATGTTAAAAATAGTTTTTAATTTGCTAATTTTTAAAAGTCGTAAAATTAGATCAAAATCTTCGTAATGTGGAAGCGATTCATTGAATCCACCTAATTTTTTAAAATCTGATGCTCGCAGAACATAGCATGAAATTTGACCTTGTAGTTCATTTTTTCTCCCTAAAGCATCAGGGTTTATTTGATTCTCTGGCACAATATAACCCTCAGCATTAAACACTTTACCAAAATTTTTCATTCTCCCGCAGATTCCAAAATAATTTTCAGGGAGTTTGGATAAATTATCTGCATAAGTTTCAAGAATATAATTAGGCAATAAGTCATCAGCATCAAGAAATAATATAAATTCAGAAATTGCATGCTTGAATCCAAAATTTCTTGCACCGGATGGACCAAGATTTTGAATTTTAAAAAAATGAATGTTTAAAAATGCAAATTCTTTTGATTTTACAAGATCACCAGCAGCATCATCCTTGGATCCATCATCTACAATAATAATTTCTTGAGGAGGTGTTTTATTTTTAGATATAGATTCAAGGCAATCTCTAAGATAGATAGCATCATTATATGATGGAATAATAATTGATATTGGCGCCTTGATCATGCTACCTTTTGAAATTCGCTATTGAGTGCTTGAAGTGTTTAATTGAAGCCATTACTCTATTAAAAACTACTCGATAAAAAATCCTTAAATTTACAATCCTGCTAAGTAAACCCCATCTAAAGATCGGCAGCAACCTTGGGTCATCAAAACCAATGCTTGATTCAATCATTTTATAGAGAGCATTATTATGTTTTTTAATGAGTCGCTTCAAAGAAGCATGAGATGAAGTATATCTTGGGTCTAATAAGAGATTATTATAAAAGGTTGAAAATCCATTATGCCTTTCAACAACCGTTGATAAACTAGCATAGTGTTTATCTTTATTATAAATTTGACCAGACGAATGGCGGTGCTTAGGGTTCTTTTGAGAAATTTCAATAGGCGCATTCAATAATTTCATGCCAGATAATTTCATCATTATTACTAAAAAGATTTGAGGGAAAAATATAGCTGAAAGGTTCTTATTTGTTAGGTAAAAATGCAAGTCCTCTTGCAATTTGTCAATAGCAGTCTTTTTAAATACAAGCCCAGGAAAATGATTAGCAGACTTCCACAAATCAATGAGTTCAATTTCTGCAAGCTTTAAATGCTCTCTTGTATTTGCAGCACAGATAAAACGCGTAGAAATAAAGTCAGGAGAGTGTTGTTCAAGAACTCTGAATAGGTGCTGGAAGCCTGAACTAACAACTATCTCATCATCTGTACAAAAAACTATATACTCAGTCTGACATTCTGATGAGAGCCTCAGAATATTTCCAGCAAAACCTAAATTAGTTTTATTCTGCAAAATTCTCAGATTTGGCTCATCTGCGAATTGCTGCATTTTGACGAAACTATCATCAGAAGAGCCATCATCAATTATTAAAATATCAGCAAAATGATTGAACTGATTTTTTATTAAATTATTAATTAATAAACAAACAGTATCTTGTCGATTAAATGTAGGAATGCACAATGTAATTATATTTTTACTCATAAACTTTATGACAGTTTCTATATTGGCCGCTTATCTTTTCAACACCCTGTGTGATCCTTCCCTAAATTTTTTATAGCGATCATTTGGCAGCAGTGGTTCCAATGCCAAAATATTTCAATCCATGATAGCTTAATAAACTTCCATCCAAAATATTCCTTCCATCAAAAATCACCCTATCTTTTAGCTTTTTGAGTAATGTGATGTCAGGCTCCCAAAATTGCTTCCATTCGGTGCAAATAATTAATGAGTTACATTGATTTATTTTTGAATATTGAGATTTTAAAGAAAAAATATTTTGTATGTGCGCCAATTCCTTGGGTAGCTTTTTTACCATCGGATCGAAAACATAGACCTTTTTAACTAACTTAGAGAGATGTTTTATATAACTTACAGCAACAGAATCTCTGACATCATCTGTATTTGGTTTAAAAGATAGCCCCCATACAACTATTGTTTTAGATTGAAGGTCAGTTGTGTAAAAGTTTTTAATTTTTTGAAGAAACATTGAAACTTGATTTAGATTTATCTGCTCAACTGCATGCAATAATGATGAGTCAATTCCAATCTCCTCTTGCATTTTAATTAGAGCCTTGACATCCTTTGGGAAGCAAGAGCCCCCATATCCAAGACCAGCATATAAAAAATCTTTGCCTATTCTAGAGTCAGTTCCAATTCCCTGTCTGACCTCATGGATATTTGCACCAGTTGCCTCCGCGAGGCTTGCGATTTGGTTAATAAAGCTAATTTTTGTTGCAAGAAAAGCATTTGCTGCATATTTAGTAAGTTCTGCTGATTCTAAAGACATTTTAATAATTTTATTAGATTTTCTATTTAAAGGTTTATATAAAGATTCCATAACCCTTGATACACTGGAGGAATTACACCCTATAATTATTCGCTCTGGTCTCATAAAATCATGAACTGCATTTCCTTCTTTTAAAAACTCTGGATTAGAACAGATTTCAACTTTTGTATCATTGTCTTTTATAGCTTTGCGCAATATTTTGAGCACTCTAGTATTGGTTCCCAAAGGAACAGTAGATTTAATAACTAATATAGTCGAGCCGCGAAGGTTCATGCCTATAGTTTTAATGGCTTGATTAAAGTTTTTTAGATCAGGCTTTCCAGAAGCTCCCCTGGGTGTGTCTATGCATAAAAATATTATTTCACTATCGGCAATTGTATCTATGCCAGATGAAAAGCACAGTCTGGCTTCTCTGTGGTTTCTTGTAATAATTTCACTTAATCCTGACTCAAAGAAAGGAACCTCCAAGCGTGATAACCTAGCTATTCTTTTTTTGTCTATGTCAACACAGGTTACCTTATTTCCTAGATCTGCAAAGCATGCTCCTGTAACTAGTCCCACATATCCTGTGCCCATTATTGTTATTTTCATTTTAATTGCCTTAGTTAATTCTAGAGTAGGTCTATTTATTTAAAAAAAAGTATTTATTATATTCATATTATGCATCAACGAAGAGGAATTGTATTAGCTGGAGGCCTAGGGACTAGATTGAGACCACTGACATCAGTCATATCTAAGCAACTACTTCCGATATATGACAAGCCAATGGTTTACTATCCCATATCAGTTTTAATGCTAGCTGATATCCAAGACATACTTATTATTTCTTCGCCTAATGATATTAAATCTTACCAAAATCTTTTAGGTGATGGCGCACAATTTGGTGTGAATTTTTCATACTGCGTGCAAGATAAACCCAACGGATTAGCTGAAGCATTCATTATAGGTCAAGATTTCATTGGGAACTCTAATCCTGTTTTGGTTCTGGGTGATAACATTTTTTATGGTCAGAATTTCTCAAGCTATTTACATAGTGCAGCTGACAAAGAATTTGGTGCAACAATTTTTGGTTATAAGGTGATGGATCCTTCTAATTTTGGGGTAGTTGAGATTGATGATGAGTTAAATGTAATTAGCATTGAAGAAAAACCTATTTCTTCTAAGTCCGATATAGCAGTTACTGGGTTATATTTTTATGATTCAGAGGTTGTAGAAATAGCAAAAGCAGTAAAACCTTCGCCAAGAGGAGAGTTAGAGATAACAAGCATCAATCAACACTACCTTGAGCAAAAAAATCTTTCTGTAAAAGTCCTTGGAAGAGGTTTCAACTGGCTAGATACAGGTACCCATGAATCTCTTCTAGAAGCCAGTCAATTTGTTCATTCAATAGAGAAAAGTCAGGGGTTTAAGGTTGCTTGCCTTGAAGAAATTGCCCTTAACAAGAGTTGGCTATGCAAAGCTGACATTGAAAAAAATATATCTTATTACAACGATAATCAATATGGCATTTACTTATCAAAGATAATAGCCTCTTCATCTGATTAAGAGTCTGTCAATCAAATATTAACAGACTGGGCAATGAGAAAGTTGCCATACTATGCAGCATTATTAAATTTTAGGTAACAGGGCTTTTGTACAGCACTTAGGATCATTAAAAGCCTTGATATTATTAAATCCTATTTATGAGAAAACCCAATTGCTTGCTGAAATTATATTTTTTTTCATACTACTTGTCTGAGCTATAGATTAGTTTTTTTTGGGAGTAATTTTTTATCTTAAAACAAACATTTATATAAATATTGTTATAATACAGATAAGATAAGATCCCTTCTTTTGACTGTATTAAAAAGCTTAAGGGCTCTCATATCGTTTAATTTAAGACATTTCAACTGGAGTTAATAATGAGAGTTTTTTACGCAGAGGCGAATTATGGTGATGAGGAAATAGATGCTGCAATAAAAGTATTAAAGGAAGAGCGCCTTGCTTTAATGTCTGGAAAAAATGTTTCGGAGTTAGAATCTAGAGTTGCAAAAATCTTTAGAAAGGATTTTGGGGTAATGACTAATAGCGGATCTTCAGCCAATTTATTAGCAGTAAAGGGATTGAGCTTACCAAATGGATCCAAGGTGATAACGCCATCTTTGACTTTTTCAACAACCGTTGCTCCATTGGTTCAAAGTGATTTGATACCCTTCTTCGTGGATGTCGAGCTAGATACATTGCAAATTGATATCCAAAAACTAAAAACTATTGATTTAGATGAGGTATCAGCAATCTGTGTTCCAAATTTAATAGGGAATATAGCGAACTGGGAAGAAATTGCCAACTTTGCTGAAGCAAATCACTTGCTTGTAATAGAAGATTCAGCAGACACCATAGGTTATGACTATAAAACTACAAAACAAGACTGGGCAGATGTAACTACAACTAGCTTTTATGCTTCTCATGTTGTTACAGGGGCAGGTTTTGGTGGAATGGCTACATTTAGAGATGAAAAACATTACAATCTTGCCAAGTCTCTGAGAGGCTGGGGCAGAAGGTCCTCCCAATATGGGGAGACTGAAGACTATACCCGTAGATTTGATTGCAAGGTTAGCGGCTTTGATTATGATGATAAGTATGTATTTGATGATCTGGGTTACAACTTTCTTCCATCTGAAATATCTGCAGCCTTTGCCTTGATTCAATTAAATCATTTGGAAGAAAATATTAAAAATAGATGGGAAAATTTTAACCTACTTCAGTCAGCTGTTTCTAAATCAGATAATTTTGGCACTTTTAAGGCCTATGATAACGTTTATACAGGCTGGCTTGCATTCCCAATGATTCTAACCAATAAACTAAAAGGCAAAAGGAAGGAGTTTCAAATTTTTCTTGAAAAAGCTGGTGTGCAGACGCGTACTATTTTCACTGGCAATATTTTAAGGCAACCAGTAGCTGAAAAATTTAAATGGGACTCCCATGGTTCATTCGAAGTATCAGATGAAATTATGCAAAATGGATTACTGCTTGGTTGTCACAATCAAATGACTAAAGAGAAAATGGATTTCATGATTGAGAAAGTGATGGAGGCAGAATCAGCGCTTGCATAAAACTATCTATACCACAGGATTAACTGGCTTTATTGGAAGAAATTTACAGCCTTTATTGTTAGATAATTACGATACTATCATTAACTTTGGAAGAGATAATCAGGCTGTCCTTATAGATAAATCTGGAGTTAATACTCAGCTTGATATTCAGGAGGTTACCTCTAAATATCGAGGTGAGCTCCTTATCCATTTGGCAACTTTATATCTACCCAATCCCAAGTCATTAATGGAGGTTAGAGCGCTAACTCAAAGTAATATTTTTTTTATTCTTGATATTATTGAGAGTTTTTTTGCAGATAGGAAGATTGAAATTATTAATATCTCAAGCTATATGCAACTCCTTAATCCTACGGATCAAAATTCTTACTCCTTAAGCAAAGAAATGGTTAGCAGTTTTTTAAATCGAAATCATATATGCAAAAATGTATATCTCTTCGATTCATTTGGCAAAGGGGATAAAAGAAATAAAGTTACTGATGTTTTTATCAAGAATATTTTGACCAATAATATAATTACTATTCCCTCTAACGATATCTCTATAAATTTATCTCATGTAAGTGACATATGTCATGCCATTATCAAATCATTAAAACTTCCATCTGGTGATTATTGTGTAATGAGCAATAATACCTTGACCCTGGTAGACCTGATTGAAAAGATTGAGAAGATCACTGGTTTATCAGCTAATATTCAAAGATCAGATAAAGCGGAGAATACTTTGGAGCGGCTCACAGTCATTCCGGAGAATATATTTACTGAAAATATCACTAATACGCTTAATAAAAGATTAGAGAACCAAATTAATGAAATTAAAAAAGCCTAAGCTACTAGAAAACCATCAGCAACAATTTTTAGATGAGCGAGGTTTCCTCAACCCTATGCCAGTTGCTGAACTTCTTCAGAGACATGACTTAGAGGACTTTGAGTATTCATATCAACTCATCTCGATGACTGAACACCCAAATACCTTTCGTGGATTTCATTTTCAGAGGCCTCCCCATGAGCAGATAAAAATCTTGATCATGCACTCAGGAGAGGTTCTAGACATAGTATTCCCGTTTGATGATGCTAAGAAAGAAAACATTGAAACATTTAATTTAAAGGCGGGAGATATATTATTAATTCCAAATAACTACGCTCATGGATTTTATACTTGCTCTGATAATGTTTTGATTCAATACATTATGAATAAAGATTTCAGTCCGGAAAGCTATACTGGATTTAATGGGTTAGATTTTATTTCTAAAAAAATGAATAGGCAGGATATATTAATCTCAGAAAATGATTTAAAGCTTCCGATGTTGGGAGAAAGTTTTTCGAGCTAAGAAGCTAGTTGCGAGACTCAGTATAAATCTTTTAAAAAAGTCTTAATTATCATGTGTTAACAGACCCTCAAAGATTTATAATAGAAATAATTAAATATAATGAGCATAAAATAAAAATGATTTCATTGATTACTGGGGGTGCTGGTTTTATAGGAAGCGCTTTGGTCCGGAATTTACTTCAAGATAAAGAAAATACCGTCATTAATGTTGATAATCTATCTTACTCTGGTAATCTTGGATCAATTCCAGCAAAGCTTCAGCATAAAAATTATATTTTTGAAGAATGCGACATAGTAAATAAAAAAAATATTTTTAAAGTTATAGATAAATATCAGCCAAATGTAATTTTTCATCTTGCTGCAGAAAGTCATGTAGATCGTTCGATTAAAGAGCCAAGAGCATTTATTGACTCTAATATTTTAGGAACATATAACCTGCTTGAGGCCTCGAAAAAATTGTGCAAAAAAAATGCGTCGATATCAGGTGCTTCATTTAGATTTCATCATATTTCTACTGATGAAGTATTTGGTGATCTAGAGCTTGGAGAAGCTAGGTTCAATGAGCATTCGCTTTACAATCCAAGCTCGCCTTATGCTGCATCTAAAGCTGCATCTGATCATTTAGTTCGATCCTGGGGAAGAACTTATGATATTCCCTATGTGATTACTAACTGCTCAAATAATTATGGACCTTATCAATTTCCTGAAAAATTAATACCGCATATTATCACAAATGCTATTAAGGGTATTGATTTACCAGTCTATGGAAATGGAATGCAAATACGAGACTGGTTATATGTAGATGACCATGTAGAGGCATTAAAACTGGTAGCAACCAAAGGCCAAACTTATCACACATATGTCGTTGGAGGAAATAATGAAATTCAAAATATTGATGTTGTAAAAGAGATATGCTCATACCTAGATAAAATAATAAAAATTAAGCCAAATCAAATTTCTTCATTCCATGAACTTATTAAATTTGTAAAGGATAGGCCTGGTCATGATAAGCGATATGCCATAAATGCCTCTAAGTTAACAACTGAGCTATCATGGAAACCAAAAGAAAACTTTACATCGGGAATAAAAAAAACTATTGATTGGTATTTACAGAATACGCAGTGGTGGGAAAATATTCTTTCAGGCTCTCATGAGATGGGTCGAATAGCCCTTGACGATAATGATCAACAATAAGAAAGCTGCATAGGATTAGGATTAATTCAGCGAATTTCTAATAAAAGTAATTAATCTATTCCAACAAAATGGGGCGCATTTTATTGAACCTAATCAAGCTATGATAAGAGCAATATATTTCATTTTATGTTGAATTGACCATTTTCAAGTTCAATCGTTATATCGCATCCCTCAATCACTTTTTTGGTGTGGGAGATAATGAATACAGTGCAATCATCTTGAAGCGAATTAATTGTTTCAATAATTCTATCTTCAGTACTTGCATCTAAAGCACTAGTGGGTTCATCTAGAACAAGCAGTTTAGCCCCCTTATACAAAGCCCTAGCAATACCAATCCTTTGAATTTGACCGCCTGAGAGAAGCTCCCCATTCTCGCCAACTTTTTCGTTAAATCTTTTTGGTGCTGAGTTAATAAATTTTAATATATCAGCCTTAGCGGAGGCTTCTTCTAGAATGCTCTCGTCGGGAGGAGCGCCATCCAATTGTGACATTGCAATATTTAATCCTATTGTAGAGTCTTGAATAAATATTTTTTGAGGAACATGAGCAATGTTTTGTTGCCAAGCTCGAATATTATTCTGATTCAGAAGAATATCATCTATATAAATTTCTCCCGAGTCAGGGGTAAGAAAACCCATGAGCAAGTCCATGAATGTGCTTTTACCAGAACCAGTGGTTCCAAAAATACCTACCTTGGAACCTTGAGGTATCTCTAAATTAACATCCACAATAAATGGGGTAGACTTTGCGTAGCTATAGCTTAGATTTTTTATAGAAATCTTATGATTAAATGGCAAGGGCTGTATTTCTTCCTGAGATGTTTCTGAGGTTGCATTGCTTGCTAAAATAACATTAATGGTATCAGTAACACTTTCTGCTGCTCCAATCATAGTTGCCCAACCATTGTATATTTGCTGGCCTAATGGGAGCAATCTTTGAATTGCCATAGCAATCAAAGCAAGAGATGGGATTGCTGAGGATAATGTACCATCACCTTTGTCGATAAGATAAAGAGCAAACATTGCAATGCCAAATAAGCCAAGGGATTCAATAATGAAGCGAGGGAAAACAGCAATAACTCCTAATCTTGCTTGCGCAGACCGAAGCTTATGATCATTATCTGTATAAACATTTATAGAAAAATTTTGTGAATTATTTAATAGTATTTCACGAATACCATCTAAGGTTTCTTTTAATAATTTAATTAAATTAGAGGTTTGAAAGGCAGCAATCTTGGAATTTTTTTTCAGTACTGAATTATAATATTGAATTACTGCAAAGTAGATTAGACCAAATGCGCACATAATTGAAAGCAAAATTTCTGGTTCTAATTTAAATAAAAAGATTACCACAGCGGAGGAAATAATTATGGCAGAAACCATTGTACTTAATCCATTTAATGCCAAGCTAAGTATAGTAATTTTTGTGGTTAAAACACCTACTATCTCACTACTATTCTGAGTTGAGTGCTCTTCAAAGGTCTTAAAAATAACAGATTGATATATTTTCTTTCCAAATTCTAAAATAATATCTCTATTAATCTGAGCTATAAAAACAGTCATCAAAATTCTCATAATGCCCGAAAGAAGAGCTAAAACACCAAAACTCAATGCAAGAAAAAAAGGTAATTGGCTCGCATCAACTAGTCCCAGAGCATTCCAATAAATATTTAAATCAGGGTTAGCAAATAAGCTTGAAGCATCTTCTAAGGCCATTAATAACGGTATTACAGAACCAATGCTCAACATTTCAATTAATGCAGTAATCAACACAAACCCTATAAGAAAGGTATATTTTATTTTATTTCTTCTGCCGATGACTGAAAAAATTTTTTTAGTTAACTGAAAGAAATTGTTGTCCATATGATTTAGATTCCCAAAATTTAAACTTGGTTCGTCATTGAAAAAGACAATAAATTAAATAGTCTCATTGGATGTAATTATTGAATATTTTAGATTTTCAAAATTGAATTCATATTAACAAAATTATATATTAGTTCTACTGACCATTCTCCAAAGCACCAATAGTTTTATTATTCAAGTCTAGCGCATCAGAAACTAAATTATCAGTCATTCTAGTGGCTAATTTTTTATGCCAATCCAAGATAGTCTGATGAACAGAGGATTTAAGAAAAATATCTTGTATGGCCAGCTCAAATTCTTCGGGAGAGGAAACCAGGCATTTAATTAAAGGGTATTCGTATTGTCTAAAAAATATATCCTTTGCAGCTAATTCTGGAAAATCGCCTGAAGTTGGATTATCTAATTCTAGAAAAATTGTTGGCAATCCAAATGATGCTGCCTCAATTGCTGAGGAAGAATTAAAAGTCATATGAAAGACAGAATTCTGAAAATCGTCAAAGAGCTTAGGCTGATTTGATCTAGAGATATAGTCAAAATCGAGGTATGGAATATGGACTGAAAGATCAGCTCTGGGGTGATCTCTATGTAAAATTCTTAAACCATTTTCTTTTAGTATAGGCTCAATGATTTTAAAAAAATTAGTTACTTTTTTTGTATAAATCTCTCGTTCTTCATGTTCACAATCAAGAGCATTTTGTGCGCTGAATAAAATATGCTTTGAATCAGAGATATTTTTGTTTTTATGTATATGTGACTTAAAAACATTTGGATGTCTTCCGATATTTTTTACATTTTGTTCATTATAGAAATTAGAGGTATCGCCTTTAATTAATAAATTTTTAAATAAATCAGAATGAACTAAGGTTTTCATTTCTGTTCTCACCTTAAACTCAGGAGGCAATCCATTGAAAAGATAATTAATATCCCCATCAAATATTATTCCATGTTGAAGGTCATACATATCAGCTGAAGGTAAACCATAAAACCAAAAATTTGATTTATGTGATACAAGGGTAATGATTTTTTTGCATTCAATTGTACTGACAAAAAATGAGGTAATCTTTGAAACTTTTTGATCCAATGCACCCCTATTGATTCCTTGCCTCCAATCCTGCCTAAAATTCTCTGAAGATGTCCATGTAAAGAACTTTCTTAAGAATGATTCAATTAATGATATAAAAATTAATGGGACTGCTTTGTCTGGAAAAATAAATTTTTCCTGTGAGACAATATCTGTTTCTTCAAAAATTAGATAGCTGTAATTATATTTTTTACAATAACTTATTAATGGCTCTATTAATTCAGGCAGCGTCCCATCCGCACCAGCAAAAGACTTATGATATGAAAATATAAAGTCTACTTCTATTGAAATGAATATCCTTTTAAAAAAGAAAAAAAAGGAGGTAAAAAAAAATTTCATAATTCTAGTATATTGGAGGCTGAAGCCGGAATCGAACCGGCGTGAACGGCTTTGCAGGCCGCTGCATAACCACTCTGCCATCCAGCCAAGACAACGCACATTTTATATTAGATAGAAATTAAATGTTGAGATAAATTAAAGTTGTAGGAATTTATTGATAATATTTAATCCATTAGGACCGCTCTTCTCTGGATGAAACTGACATCCAATGATGTTACCTTTCTGAACTGCTGCAGTGATTTCTGAGTCTCCATGAATATATGTTGCAACAATATGCCCAGATTCTAGAGGAACAAAATGATATGAGTGCACATGATATAGAGGTATAGATTGTTGCGATGATAGTATGGAGTCTTGTGGAATTGATTTAGATAAATTAATATTTTTCCAGCCGATGACTGGTACTTTTCTTGATGTTCCATCATTATTCTTATCGCCAATATGGACAACCTTTCCTGGAATTAAATTTAATCCTTCATGATTACCAAATTCAGTGCTTGACGAGGCAAGGATCTGCATACCTAGGCATATACCTAACAATGGGCGCTCAGTTAATGCAAACTTCTGAATTGCTAGAGTCAGATTTCTAGCTTCTATTTCATTCATTGCATTTTTAAAGGCTCCCACACCAGGCAGAACTAAGAAGTCACTCGACTCAATTTCTGCACTAGATGATGTTACTACAACTTTGTTCTTACCCTCATTAAAGAGTTCGAATGCCTGATTAACACTAAATATATTGCCCAAACCGTAATCAACTATTGAGATTGTCTTCATGTATCTCTCACGGTGATATTGAAACTATTTGCAATCTCCCTGAGATCTGAGAATTTCTTTCCAGACATATGCAGAGCATCAGCAAATGCTAATGCATCTGCACCCGCAACAACAGCATCATCAAGATGTGCAGGCTTTCCATAACCCCCGCTGGCAATTACCGGAATTTTTACTGCATTAGATATCGCTTTAATTAGGGAGATGTCATAACCTTTTTTAGTGCCCTCTTGATCGATTGATGTAATTAGAATTTCTCCAGCACCTAACTTCTGAGCTTCTTGTGCCCATTGAACAGCATCTTTACCAGAACTTTCTCTTGCACAGTCAGTAAAAGCCTCCCATGATCCATTAGATTTTCTTTTTGCTTCAATATAAAGAACCATGCATTGAGATCCATATTTTTTTGCAACTTCAGAGATTAACTCAGGTCTCAAAACACCTGCTGTATTAATTGCAATTTTATCAGCACCTGCTCGCAACAGTTTTCCTGCATCTTCAATAGATCGGATCCCACCACCTACAGTAATAGGAATAAAAACATTTTGAGCTGTAGCTTGGACGATTTCACATAAATTAGATCGGCCATATAAGCTCGCAACAAGATCAATGTATATTAGCTCATCGGCGCCTTGAGAATAATATTTTTGAGCAAACTCAGACGGATCGCCAATGACCCTTAAACCTTCAAGGTGAACAGCTTTGATTAAGTTTGGCCCCTTAACATCAAGTCTTGCTATAAGTCTAGCTGACTTATTTTGTGAGATTATGCTGTCCAAGGTGTTTTTCTTAGCATCCAATGACCATCTTCTATTTTCCATAGATGAGGAGATCTAAATTCATCGCAAAGCCCAAGGAACTCCTCTTGGGTCATATTAATGTATTCTAGGAATTCTTTTTCATATCTTGCTGGGTACTCT
>Ga0209631_10001440_pt1 | contig 30568 bp, 25 predicted proteins | sample COG_08_FD_184752 | JGI IMG/M metagenome (GOLD analysis project Ga0209631, IMG submission 184752) | Pelagic Microbial community sample from North Sea - COGITO 998_met_08 (SPAdes) (version 2) | ecosystem: Environmental > Aquatic > Marine > Neritic zone/Coastal water | place: Helgoland, sampling... | reverse complement strand
GCAGCAGGAGAAGTAGTATTATTTGGGCAAGATAGGCAATTTCCTGTACCAGCGTCTGATTTGTATGTTCCTCCCGGACATGCATTTGCTGGACCGCCCTCTAGACCAGAATATCCAGCATTCGGAACACAATCATTCATACTAGTACTTGCTGTCAATATGTGTGAAGTGTTTGCCGGACAAGATTCACATGAGGTTCGACTAGTATTTTGCTGGTATTCTCCATTCCCACACACGTACTTAGCAGGTTCCCAAACACCTGCAGCAGTCTCATTAATTGGAGTTGCTACACTTGGACAATAGTATCCTTGAGGACAAGCCTGGCACTCCATTCCATTAAAAAATTCACCAATAGCACATTTATTTAATTTACACATTTGATTCGTATCATCATATATATATGTAGGGGAATCGCATCCAGTAGGAGCAGCGCCACAATACATATGTGGTTCCATACCAGCTGGTATACCTATTTTTAATTTCCAGTTTTCAATACCTTTACCTTTTTCTGCAGTGGTTCCGTCAAAGTAAGCGTTTGCGCTACATAGAGTACATTGTTGGGTGGCTGTGTTATAGTAATATGCTGTTCCCGGATTGCTACCTTCGTCTTGACAAGAAGTGCATTCGTGTTTGTTTGAGGCTTGATACTGATTTCCAGGACACGGTGTACATGTAATGGCGGCTGTTTTAATTTCACCATCTTTACCAGCATCCTCGTAATTTGGTGTTATCGTATTTCTAAGACATGCCACAACACTAGATTGAATGTCTACGCTATTATCCCATTTATATCCAGTATTAATATTAAAATCACTTATACCCCCGTTATCAAATACCTTTGTAATACCATTTCTAAGATTTGGTAATGGTTTACATGCTGTCTCACCTTCAGTATCCTGATAACTATTATCTGTACATGCCGTACATATTTTATCTGGACCATTATCAGTTTGTATTGTTCCAGCTGGACAGGCTACACAGGCATCAACTGCATAATATCCATCGCTCGTGTAACCAGGGTCACATGCAGAACATATAGGTAATATCATATATATATATCTCTTAGTAACATTAGGGTCTGGTATACTATCATTTTTATATACATTTACATCATAAAAAAATTGTAATTTATAAGAGTCATTACCCCGTTTCTCTGCTGTATATTCTTTAACCCAATCTTTAAATATTTGCAAATCAATAGTTTCAATTTTTAAGGTATTATTATAAATAATATTATTCAGTCTATTTTGTACATCATTGTTTTGATTAAGATGAAAATTATCAGGATTTTTATAAGCATCATCAACTGCTAATTCATTTACAATTATTGCATCATACTCATATAAATAAAATTCAGTCTGATCGTCGATAAAAGTAGCTGCATCTAGTGCATTTGTATCTAGATAGTCTTCCAAGAACGTGGGAGAATATCCTAAATTACATTGAACTGCAGGATCTCCAGATCCTACACCGGTAATTTGATTAACATTTGAAACATCTGCATAAATTCTATTTTTAAAAGCATCACAACGTGATAATTCTATATTACCACTAGGGAGTGTATCACAAATTTGCGGTGATGCAGATAACCCAGATAAATAATTTCCTCCAGTTTGTGTATAATCAAAATCGGCAGGAGGAGCTTGACATAAACCGTTACCACCACCATCAACACTAATAGTACCAGGACGACATTTAATTTCTTGTGTGCCTGTAACTTGATAATATTCGGGTAGTAATTTGATAATGTTCGCTCGTTCCCCACCAACAGTCGTGGGTATTTTCTCCCATTTAGCATCTGCTTCACAATCATCAATTGTCCTGGTAAGCGAAGTTTTATCTATTCTAGTATTTTCAATACACTCTTTGATAGAACTATTATCTAGACTGTCGATTCCCGCCATTGTCCCATAATATCCACGACCATCATCATCCTTGTCAATAAGAATACAAGCATTCTCATCGATGCTACCTTCATTGCTATTATATGTTCCAATAGGACATGGTGTTGCCGTGGCGCCACTATTTGATGCAACACCACCAATACAATAGTACCCAGCAGGACATTGCATACAAGTACCTGTACTTTCATCGAAATAATAACCAACTTCACAATCAATGGTGCCATCTGCGTCAACATCCTCATATCCCGTGCCATGTTCGTAAGTCGCTGGTGTTGTAGCTGGAGACGTCTCCGTATAACCAAATTTAACAGTACAATCTGAAATGGCTGTAGCTCCAGTAACCGGGTCTCTGTCTTGAGTCCCACTACCATCGGCACAATCAGTGCAATCTATTGCCGTATAGATACCATTAACAATTTGGTCTGTAATGTCTGTAGTTAAAGCATTATATGTATCTTCGGCACATAGAGATGATATACCTGATGCATCCATTGCCCATCCTGCATTAAGACTAACTCCAATATTATAAGTACTTGATAAGTCTTGAATAATAGTATACGAATCGTCCTGAATATTTGTGGGTACATTTATACATGTACCTTGATTATAATCCGGTTGAAATGTTTCACGACCCGTTCCCGATTCTGATTCACATGTATTACAATGATCACCGAAAGTCCCTGGAATACAACCACATTTTGGTAATAATAAAAATACATCATAATTTACTCCATTATACGGAAAGTAGCATAAATCAAGTATATCTGTTGTATCATCAGTATTTGTATTAATAAAATTAATAATTTTAAAATAACTGCTTGTAGGGGTTGTACTATTTGCAATAACATTATCAATTATATCATAATCTGACACATTAGAATGTATATTAACTGTGTCAGTGAGTGGCAAGTCGGTATAAGTTATAGGAAGTTTAATAAAGTATAAGTCATCAGTATTGGTATCAAAAAACTTATAATTAGGATAAGTATTTGTTTGTGGGTTAATATAAGTAGTATAAAGTTGTTGCGCAGTTATTATTGAACCAGGGATCTCTAAAGCCGTTACAATATTATCAGTTTCGATTGAATGTATTCGAAGAATACTTTTATTTATTTTTTTAATATTGTTCTTAGTATCACATTGTCTTATTACTAATTCGGTATCACTAGAAGTATCGCATGGAGAACATCCATTGCCATCTGTACTAAAATTAGTACCATCAACACAAGATTGACATTCTAGATCATAATCTGTCTTCCCTTCATATCCTGGTTCGCACTGTACTAATGTTGAACCATCTTTAAATACTACATCACCACTATCGTATGTTTTAACACCTTCATTTTCTACAAATGTATTTGTAGATCCATCTTCTTTATAACCAGGTAATGCAGAACAATCATCAATTGCGGAACTTCCATCATTACTTGTTGAAAAATCAGGACACACTTCTTTAATTGCACTACCAGACACTGCGGGACCTCCTTCACAATAATGCCCCTCTGGACATATTTCACACTCGTTGGAGTCATCATTAAAATAGTATTCTGCATCGCATGTATATACTCCTGGTCCACTTTCCTTATGCCCAGGTTTTAATATCATTTCACTTGGATTTAAAGTATTTATTTTATACATTTTTTTAGGTTTACAATCAACTAGTTGGGATTTACCGGTTGTTTCTACACCTGCTTTTACTGTATTACCATCGTCATCGTATGTTGTTGATGAATTGGGAGGACAAGCAGTACAATCAGTAACCACTGTCCTTGCTGTATTAACTGAATATGTGTTTTTTGGGCATTTAATACAATCATCGAGTGAAGTAGTATCAGTATAAGGATTATATGTACCGACTGGACACGCTTGAGCATTTGTGTGTGATTCATCATTAACATCATAATAGTAACCAGGGTCCGATACACAATCAGATTTTAGTTTATTTTCGTCGTTCGAATCAGTATTAGTATTTAAAGGACAAGGAGCGGCTGTTTGATCATCACCAACACAATAAGTATCATATGGACATACAGTTGCTAGCGTATATGCATTAGTAGAAGGAGAATTCCATGGGTAAAACCAACCTGCTTCTGCGCGACAGTCTCTACGACTACTAGAACCTTCTGAAGAAGTTGTATTTATAGGACAGTCTTCGGGAGTTACTGTACCTTTAGGGCAATATTTTCTAGAAGGACATTCTTCAGCCTCAACAGGACTTTCAGTACTTGAGGAATCAAAATAATATCCTGAATCAGCAATACAATTTTCAAGTGCTGTTTGTCCAAGCAATTCATTTGTAGATGTATTTAGAGGACAACCTAGACAGTCACTTGCTAGTGCTTTACCATCAAAAGCATTATATGTATCTTCAGGACATTCTATTTTTGGATGATCATCTGCGGATGGTATTATTGTCGAGTCGCCGTTACAATAATGCCCTTTGGGACATACTTCACAACTAGTTTCATTAAAATAATAACCAACTGGACATTTTTCTAATTCACAGAACTCCATGCTATCACCATTAGTATTCGTATAATTAGCATCACATACTTTAATAACACATTCTGTAGAATCTTTTGAAAAACTTTTTGAATCGGTTTCAAGTCTCAATAACCCAGTCTGTTGGCTGGCAGAGAGAGAAGCGATGGAATCATCACAAGAACCACATGAATAATTATTATTTGTATTATCAATAGTATTATCAATTAAAATATGTTCGTCATTAAAACCAGTTAAACATTCTTTAGTTTCTCCTGTTGTCGCATCATATCCATAACCAACTTTTAGTTTATAACCATAATTACCACCATCTGAAGTTGTTAACATTTCAAATCCTGGTTTAGATGGCATTTCTGTTACACTTATGCCACCCAAACCAGCAGGAGCAGTTACACTTATGCCACCCAAACCAGCAGGAGCAGAGGTCGATAGATTATGTACACCAACATAATTATTGCCAGTAGCATTCACACATTGAGTAGCAGAACTATCACTTTTGAAAGTGCCTTTAGGACAAAATACACAACTTCCTATTAATCCTGATGTACTATGAGTACCTTCATCGCATAGTGAAGGATATGGTAATATTTTATATACATATGATTGTGTTCTAAATTGACTACCATCATAATATTCAAATTCATATATATAACTTAAATTTTGATCAACTGATATGATACCATTGGTTTTATCATTTTTATATAACTTAACAATATCAAGTAATTCATTTTTTTCAGAACCTGTAAATTTTAAGTTGTTACTTTGAATTCTAGTTGTAATGTTATTAGAAGTATCGTTATTACTTATATATCCTTCATTTAATAAATTAATTGTATTACTAGTTATAGATACTCCTACCTCTTGTGTTACATTTTTTGCATTTAATATTTCATCTCCAATTCTTTCACCAGAAGCATGTTCATATAGATATAATGGAACAGCAGTATATTTCAAGGATTCAATATCCTCCTCTAAATAAGAATCAATATAAGCAGGTATATAATTAGTTTTAAAAGTAAAAACAATATCATTAGGATGTTGACTATCTTGTGTTATACTATTAATATTATAGTTTTGATTATCTAAAGCAGTAATGTAAATAGCAGGGGTAAAATTATCGTTATTTTTTAATTTTATATCATCGGCGGTAGTAGGCATTACATGGTTTTCTGGAGTACCATTAAAACAATACATGTTTCTTTCCACACCATCATATACACATTCCGCACACTGTCCTGCTGTTTTTTTCATTCCTGGCGAACATGCATCTATAGTGTAAATAGGTGCGGTTAAAGGGTCATAGTCAATATTTCCGGGTTTAATTTCAGGAAGTGCTGGAGTTTGTTTACAATCAACTGATCCGCCCGCACATGTATAACCAGTTGGACAAGGGATACATGCTTTATCGCTTTCATCTTGACATTCAGTACATTTATTGCGATTTGGATTAACTGTATCACAATCACCATTAAAATCCCCTAAATAATAACCCGATGCACATTGTATAGAACCAGTTGAATCATCATATCCTGTTAATGTCGTAACTACATCATTGGCAGTATCTAAAGTATAACCAAAATTTGGAATACATTGTGCTAATTCTGTACTACCTTCTTGCCCTTTAGTAGTAGTATTATTTGGTGGACAATTATCGCATACAATCTCTCTTTCAGTTTCTACGTTATCTATATTAGATGTCGTATTTTTATAAGTATTTTCAGAACAATCAGTAATACTATTATTAACATTATTATATTTTTTACCTGCTGGAACGCTAAAACCTTTATTTGCTAGTCCTTCATAATCTAAAATAGCAGTTCCATGTGTTGGAATTGTTTTACATTCATTTTGTCCAGTTTCATTTTGATATTCTTGACCATCACATGCTTTTTTATTTTGAAAATTATCACATTTATATCCGATTGGACATGGTTCACATCTATTATCTGTCATTCCCGGAGTACCTTCATCATAATAATGACCTTGTGTATTACATTTGTATACACAACCTGCATAGTCTCCTCCTGATTCAGCACCCAATTTAGATTCAGTTATATCAATTGTTGCTATATTGGTGGCAGTAAAATCTTTTAAACATGTTGTTTGCATTCTTGATTCAAAATTTTCATAATTTGTAAATCCTTCGCTTGACGCATCTTCTTCGGTTGATGCATCAGATAAAGAACTACTATCAGCACCGCTGGTACTTGTGTAAATATCTCTATAATATCCTGAATCATAAAATTTACAAATATTCCTATTAGTGCCTCTTTTTAAACCATCTGCTTCGATTGAAGTACCATTATCGATATAAGTATTATCAGGACATAAATATTGTTCATTAGTTATATTTAAGTACATATCAAATATTAAATAAGAATTATCCCATACATAAGATGTAGTTATAGAATATCTATCATTTATATCTTGTTGCATTCTATGTGTAAGTAAATAGTAACTATCATTTTCTGTTTGTAAAATTAATTTATTAGGTAAAGATACGACAGTTGTGCTATCACTAATATAAATAGATTCCATAAATTTAATTAAAAAATCACCGCTTGTTGGAGTATCATTTTCAAATATTATAATATTTTTAGATATATCCTTATAATATTTATTATTTGTAATATTTGTTATTTTAGGTAAATTTAAAACTTTATCTTCAGTCCAAGATTCATTTCTAAAAATTATATCTATATTATTGGCATTATTGGCAATTGCTTCTGATGGTGGTTGTAGTTCAAAGTCAAATATAATTGATTTTATATTTTCCACCCAATCTACTTTATTTATTTGCCCTAATACTATTTTATTTACATCAGCTTCTGTTTGCACACAAGCATCAGCATCACATACTACATAATAACCTGGTTCTGGATTATCGCATGTATTTGTCGAAAAATTTGGTAATTGATAATCATTACATGATGCACAGTCTCCCAATACAGCATCATAAATAGTATTTGCATCTCTTTGATTACATGGAATACAATTAAGTCCACTAGAATCAGCAACGTTATTATCTTCACATGTATCGCATGCACTTAAATTAGGTACAAATTTTTCATTTGGAAGACAAGTCATGCATGTTTTTTCACATTTAAGGTTAACATCAGTTCCTATAATGTATTCATAGCCTAGAGTATTAGTATCGAAGAACCTTAATTTTCTAGTAAGTTCTTCTTGAGATTCTGTATTTGCTGTATCATCTGGAAATATTATAGGTTTTCCACTTATAGCATCCCTTTGAATAGCGCCAGTATATCCATAAAATTGTTTTTTTGTTATAGTTCTACCATCATCATCCGTCACATCTATAGTAGGTGGACAACCAGCATCATTTAAGTCTCCAGCTGATACTCCTTGAGCACTACATATTCCCGTTGATATTTTACATCCCGGTATTTGATAATCATAATATTTATATTGTCTAATAGCACTTCTATCTGCTGGTAATATAGATATTGCAGGACAATTAGTACATTCAGCACTACCTTCTTCTGAAGTAGTTTCATATTCACATGGAATACAAGCATCAACATCAGTTTGTCCTGGTAAAGAATTATAAGTATTTGGGGGACAAGCATCTTGTGTAGTAGAATCTGGACCACCGGGACAATAGTGACCGGTTGAACAAGGTTGTCCTTCACTATAAAGTGCATGATTATAAAAAAATCCAGCATTAGCATAACATTGTGATATATCGATTGATCCAGCATCAGAAGTTGTATTATTAGGACATGATGTTTCCGCAATTGCACCACTAGGACAATATTTTCCACTACCGCATTGATCTGCGTCGAGAGGTATAGCTTTCGTTTGATCATCTAGATATGATTGTGGATTAAAATGAAAACCCTGATTTGCGACACATCCTGAAACATATGTACTTCCTTGAAGTGATGGAGCATTATTTGGGCACTTAACGCATCGATTCCCTCTTTTAAAATAGTTTTCATCGCAAAAAAAATCTATACCACTTTGATGTTTAGTTGAATTATCAGGTAATGGTGTACATACTCTATTAGTAGAAAATGTACAACTAACAGTTTCATAATGTTCATCGTCGCATTCTGGAATACATTGATTGCATTCTAATATAGTTTTTGCACCAGTAACATCTATATAATAACCTTCTTGACATTGTTCTGGTACAGGTGGATTTGTTGATTCTAATTTGTCATAGTCATAGTCATAATAATATCCAATATTAGCATGACATTTACTGACAGAAACATTTAAAGTAGTATTAGGTACGCAACTATCACACACTTTTTCACAAGTATATCTACCATTTTCTATTTTATAAGTTATATATGAACCTTCGTCGCAATCTAGATTTTGTGGACATACAGGGTCTGGTGTTCCGTCAGATCTTACAGGACAACAATCAATAATTTGTGGGGAAGATTGAATATCATCTCTACACACACTATAATCTACTCGTTTTCCCATATTAAAATCTGGATTTTGATTATAACATTGCTCTAAATAATTATATTTGTTTGTACATAAATTATCATCATATTGACTTATTTCTCTAATACTAGTATTATATTCATTTTCATAAGCACACTGTTTATCTTGACCACATATAGTTTCACTATTTTGCAATACATAATCATTTGGTTCATTACAATCTTCTTGTTGTAAATTTACAATATAATAACGACTTGAAACAGATGAAATAACATATGTATTATTATCAATATTTGAATCAATTTGAATTGTTGATAAATCATCATCTGTTAAAGTTATTATATTATTAGTTGCTGTACTAAATTTACTATCGAGTAAATCAGTTAAATCTGTATTAACTAATTCTAATCCAATATTTGGATAGTCAGTTGTAATTTGCCATTTATAATGTTCATCAGTTTTTGTATTTTTTCCAACATAATAATTTTTTTGTCTATTAAATATATATGATTTAAGAGAATCTTTTTTAGTTTGTAATTTACTATCATATTGTGTATCTGATATAAAATCATCTGATAAACACATTTGGTCTGATATACCACAAGTGTCTTTATTATTATATTCTGATAAAAATTTACAATCAGTTTGGAGACCATCATATTTATTTACTTTGGGTAAATAAATATTATATTTTTTATTTACTTCGGCATTACTTCTAATATTTTGATTTATATTATCATATTCTTTTGTTTTTGTATAAGTATCTAAATTTATTATTGTTTTAGAATTTTCAATACATCTATTTAAATTTTCAATATTTGTATCATATTGAGTTAATTCACGATTTACATCAGTATAATCAGCATCTCTTAATCTATAAGCATCTAAATTATGTCTATTTTCAATATTTTCGTTTAAAAAAAAAGTATTTGATGTATTTTCAGCATTTAATTTTATAGCTTCGCACTCAGTTTTTGTAATATAATCATCGGATAATATTACATTATTATAAAACCCTTCTTCATATCCAATTTGACCATAGCTACCATTTATATTAACATCTATTTTTTTTTGGCCATCATTTAGATGTTTATAAAAATCAACACCACTTTTACTAGACCAATCATAATTTAAATGACTATCATAATATATATCTTCTCTATTAACACTATGTTCATAAAGCGGTGCATATAAAATTACTTTAGTACTATTCCCATCAGCATCTATTATATTAAAATAATCTTGAATTTCTAATATGTTTTCAATTGTCCTTTGTCTTGTATCAGTTTCAAACAAAGTTCTTATCCTTTCAACATCAATATCCGATAATTGTATTAAATGATTACTTGATGGATAATCAGGTATATAATTATAAAGTATCTTAGCAATTCTATCATAGTTGTTGGTTATATTTTCATTTCTAACATCATATGTACCAGTTGATTGCCCTGTTTCTTTACCGGTATTAGTATTCGGTCTATTATAATTATAAGAGCGATAATTAAATAATACATCATCGATAGTAATCCAATATTGTATATCATTATTAAATAAATTTAGAAAATCATTTGTAGAAAAATATTGCGAATATTCATCTACTAAGATATTATTAATTCTATTTTTTATATGTTTGTATCTATCTTCTTCATATTTTCCCATCATTTCATTTAATTCATCATTTATAATTTTATCATTTGTAATTAAATTAATAATATCAAATAATTCATTTTTATTATCAAAACTCAAAGCACTATTTATACAGGAACTTGGTGCATCATTGTGAAATAAATAAGGAATTGTGTCTTTTCTTTTAATGTAATTATTATCTTTATTATCAACCATACAATTTTCATTTTCACTTAATAAATTTTCAATAGTAATACACTCATTGTTTTCAAAATCAGAACATCCAATTGTGGGTATATATATATCACCAGTATCATTTATTATAAAGTCATCCGCGGTTAGATCAAGAAAAGCGTTTTTAAAATGTTCTTCCAATAATAAATCAATATTATCATCTCTACTATTGAAAATAGATATCAGGTTATTGGCTGCTGTTATCTTTTCATCAGCGGTTCCTTCAGCTGCATCATTGATAGTAATAACATAATTATTAACTATACAATAACTATTATCTGATAATTTAATATATGAATTAGGATATATTTTCAAATCGCCTGTATGATCATTTGGAAATAAATTATTATCAATTAATGCTTTTTTACTTAATATTATATTATTTTGAGTATCTCTACCGCTTATTAAAGCATTATTCAAATAATTATATGATTCGATAGATATTATACCGTCTATTTGCGATAATCTATTATATTTACTTTCATTTGGTTGAGTATTACCAACATTTTTCCATTTTAAACCAAATGCTGAATATCTTTTAAATTTTTTGATATAATTAATATCAATAAATTCATTATTTTTATCTCCATCTATAATTTTTTTCCATTTTGCACCAATTCTAATTTTACAACCTGCATTATGTATTTGTATTTCTGTTTTCATATTGGTAATTAATCTATTCATCTCATCTTTTTTTTGTTCATATAGTTCTTGAGATTGTTGTCCTGCCGCTTCTAAAACATTCTCTGCAACATCAGCAGTTTTTAAAAAGATAAAGTTGTTTGTAATATCTAACGGATTCAATTCGTTTATAATTTTTTCATTACACTTGGTATTACAATGAGTTAAGTCAGCCGTATTAGATGCTGGTATATTATCATTACAAATTTTATTACACATATTATCAGAAATATCTTTAATGTTATTGCAACTCATTTTATATATAGATAATTCTATATTAGTATAACATTATTTATAAATAAAATTATCAATAACGCTAATAATTTTATTTTTTATATAATATTTATTACATATATTAGAATTAATAGTATAATCATCTATATAAAACAAGAATTCAATTTTAGAATTAATAGTTAATTTTTTTAATATATTAAAAATATATAATTTAATTAAATTATCATCATATTTATGAATTAAATTTGATAATTCATTAATTTCATGAATTGAAATATTATCTTTTTGATAAATAATTAAACAACTATATATATCTTTTAATTTTTTAGTTTTTAAAACATAATTCATTATATAATAATAAATTTTAATTTCTAAACAAAAGTCTTTATCTTTTTTAAAAAGTATTTTACTATAAATATAATAAATTATATCATCGGGTAAATTATCATATAGCATTATATATTATATAATATAAAAATCATTATTTTTTTTTTTTTATAAAACTTGTTTTATCAATATTATCTAATACATAATTAATAAATATATTACTATTAGAATAACCTAAATTACATAAATAAAATTTATTATTGTATAAAAATTTTATTTTTTCTCTAAACATTATTTTACCATGAATATTATTATTATCAATCATATTTTCATATGTTTTCCAAATTGAAATTTTTTTATTTTTATTTTTTAATTGTGGATATATAAATTGTAAGTTATTTAGTAATAATTCTTTCGTATTATATTCATAATTATTAATAACTGTAGAATTATCTAATTTAATTAAAATATCAATCAGTTCTTTTAGATTATACATATTAATATTTAAAACCGAATTTAAATTCCTAATTTGATTTTGATTCCATATATTTAATTCTATTAAATTTTTTTTTGAAATTGTTGATATGATATAGTTATATCTATAATTAATATTGTCATTTATTATGAAATTATTATCATTATTATAATTTACTTTATTTATTTTGTAATTATAGAAAAAACTTATATTTTTATTTTTTTTTAATTCTAACAAAATTTTATTTATTAATTCGTTTATATCTATTTCTTTAACATAATAATAGTTTATTTTTTTATTTAAATCAAAATTAATAATGCTCATAAAATCATTACCATTTATATAATTCAATATATTATTATTATTAGCTATATTATTAATATATTCAAAATCATTATTTGATAAAAAATTTTTACATAATTCTATAAATGAATATGAATTTGATATGTTATTTGGAATTAATTTACTTTTTTCAATAACATTATTAATGATATTATATAATTTTTCATTATATTCTAAAACAATTTTATCATATTTAATATTGAATTTTTTTAATAGATTAATGTATGATTTATGATTATCATTTAATAAACTATATACATAATTATCATTTGTAATTATATATTCAATTTGTTTTTTTTTTTCATAAATATGAATTTCTATATTTGTATCATTGTATTTGAGTGCATTATATAAACTTATTAAATTATTTCCTATAATGCATATTTTTTTCATATAATTTCTATTAATATATTAAGTATGAAATATATTAATATATTACTAATTATATTAATAATTGGAATAATTTCTTATATGATATTTAATAAAAAAAAAGAAAATTTTTCTCAATTGGTTGATAATACTTTCAATATATTAGATATAAAAAACGAATTACATAATTTTAAATGTAATAATAATGATTGTGATATTAAGATTATTGATATTAATTATTCTGTAATTAATAATAATAAATCAATATATTATATTACAAATAACAATGACATATTTATACTACAAACATCAGGTGGTTTATCAAAAAGTAGGATAAATATATTAGAAGATGTTGATATTACAGCAATTAGTTATACAAATGATTATAATTATGGTTTTATAGCAACTAAATCAAAAATATCAGGGAATACATCTATATATTATACTAACAATAAATCAAATAACTGGAATAAGTTAAATTTTGATGAAAATTACGATACAACAAATGAATTAATAAATAAATATTCAGAATATTGTGAAATAGATAAAGAAAATATAGATAAATTAACTTTAAATAAATATACAATTGATAATATTGTAATAGAAACAACATTATCAAATGGAAAAGAAATTCCAAATAAAATAATATTTACAACTTTTGGTAAAGATAATATATTAAGATTGGATAATAAAATATATCGTTCTGAAACTACAGTACAATCTATTTTATTATTTAATGAAAACGACGATTTTGATGCAAATATAGATAAAGAATTTGTTTTTAAATCAAATTTATTAAAATATTATTTATTTGAAAATAGTAATGAAAATTTTGTAAAACATAGAAAAATAAATAAAATTATTAATGATAAAAATAATGAAAATTATATAGTTTTTATTAAAAATTATACCGAATTACAATTAGAAAATTATGAAATTATTGCATTTAATAAAATAGGGAATGAATTTTATTATGATTTAACACAAATTAATAATATATATATAATTGATTTAAAATATTATACTAATTTATTAAATAATAAGTCTTTCTTAATTGGAATATTAAAAAATAAAAAAGAAGTAATTATAATTGATTTAAATAATACAAATACTATTAGTAATAATACATTATTAAATACTTATTCATTACAACCAAAAAAAGTAATAGTTGAAAAGAATTTAATAAATAGTTATAAAATTAATATAAAACATTCTGTAAATGAAATATATAATTACGATAGTGATGAAACAATAAAATTATTCGATATAGATTATAATTATATTTTACTTAATGAGGAAGATAAAGCAACTTATTATGATTTATATGTTGTTAGTACAGATAATGTAATTAATATAATAACATTTGATAATAATTTAAATATGTATGATAAAGAAATTAAAAAATTAGACTATCCTAAAGAACATATAAAATATATTAATTATATTGGTATACATAAAAAACAAAACTCTTCTCATGAAAATTCAATAATTATATCAAATAATAAATCTATATTTATTTTTAGAGAAAATAAATGGAATAAAATTGATAATTTTAATTCAGAATATAGTAAATTGAATAAAACTAAATTTATTAGTAATATAGATGATAGTAATAAATTAATATTTAATGGAGATAATACAACCGATAGAAAAATTTATAAAATTAATTTTGATGAAGATAAATATGTAGATCTTCTAATTGTTGGTGGTGGAGGTGGAGGAGGTTATGGAGGAGGTGGGGGAGGTGCTGGTGATGCAAAATATTTTAATAATATTAAATTTACAAAAGGTACATATGATATAACAGTTGGTTCGGGAGGTATTTCTGGTATAATTGAAAGTAATAGTAATGGCAAACAGGGTTTTAATTCATCTATAGAAAAAAATAATGATACTAAATTCGATAGAATAATAGTTGCTGGTGGAGGTGGTGGTGGGGGATTTAATACAACACATACAAATACTCCCATATTTGGTATAATTGGAGATGTAAAATTTTCAAGTGGGGGAGGGGGTGGCGCGGGTAAAAAAAATGCTATTGGAGGATTGGGTAATGCTATTAGTGGTAATGGTGGTTCTTCATTCTTTTTAAATAACAATCTATATGGAGGCGGTGGTGGTGGTTCTGGATTTAATTTAGAAAGATACAATTTATATGATAATATTGAGCAAATATATGAGGGGTTAACTCCAACAAGTAAAAACATTGGATACGGAGGAGTTGGTAGTAAAATAGATGAAATATATGAATATGATAAAAATTATATAGTTAGTATTGGAGGTAATGGTGGATATTATGGAACATTAAATGATGAAAATGAGGAAGATTTTACAAATAAATATGGAAATTATATTAATAAAAATATTAATATAGTAGGTAAGGGAGCAGATGGAAGCATTGTAATAACAAATACAACTGATTTATCAAAAAAATTTAAAAATATATCATCTAGAGGTAGTCCCGGAATAGTTATATTAGTAACTAGTAAAAACGAAAATGAAGAAACCAACAATTTTCAAGAAAATACAGGTGATAATATTGTAAATTATTATTCAATAAAAGATATAGATTTGAATAAAGAATATAATAAAGAACTATCCCTTACAAAATTAAAATTTAAAAATAGAATTAAACAAAATAAACTTGAAAAAGAAAAAATAATTGCTGAACGTGGAGAATTAAAAAAAAATATATATGAATTAGAGAAAAGAGAAAAAGATATAATGACAACTAAAGAAAATAATAATAAATTTAAATTTAACGACCCAATTAGTGATTCTTATTTACCTTATCATACCAATATTCCCGAATTTAATAGAGATGATTTTGGAATAGATAATGAAATTCAATATAAAATAATAAGAACATACAAAGATTTACTATATAGACAACCTACATCGAGAGAAATAAATGAATATAAAATTAAAATTAAGAATTATAATATTACAATCAATGATATTAGAAAAATGATTATAAATAGCGATGAATATAAAACTGTAATATCAATGCAAAATAATGATACTAATAGACTATTAGTATATAATACAGAAATGAATAATTTACACAATACAATTGCTGATAATTATTATAAAGAATTAAATGAAGAAATGCCTAATTATTTATTAAAACCAGTTACATCATTATATGCTTTAAAATTAGGATATAATGAATATATGTTAAGAGCTTTATATGTTAATAGTAAATTTAATGATTTTAAAGATGATATTAGAATGAATAAAGATATTAATGAAAATAATATTGAAATGATATATGATAAATATTTTACAACTAAAGATTTAAAAGATAAAGCGAATGATATATTAAGATACGATAAATATCATAAATTAGATAATATGGAAAAATTTGATGAAAGAAATAAATATGATAATTTCAAACAAACTGATAAAAATTATGATGATTTAAAAGTAGATACAGACATTAGTTTAGATAGTCTAAATTTTAATAGTGATACTTTAGATGAAGCATTTAATAATTCAACACAAACCAATGAAAGCGAATTAGATAGAAAATTAAATGAATATAACGAAGATAGAGATGAATTTAATAAAGAAAATGGACATATTATAGAACAATTTATGAATGGAGACACAAATACACATTCATTAGATAATGCATTAAATACACTACTACCTAAACCAATTAAAAAATTATTTTCAATGAATAAAGATTTTTTAATAGATGCAAGAAATAATTTTAATAATTAATATTATTAAGAATGAGTAATAGTATCAAAAATATTGTTGATAATATTGAAATAAATAATTTAAAAAAAGAGGTTATTAATAATAAAAAAATATTTGAAATCGTAGAACAATTTATAAAAAAAAAAAAACTAATATTATATGGTGGTTATGCTCTTAATTTAATTTTGCCAAAAAATAAAAAGATATATAGGGAATATACAAATGCAGATTTTGATTGTTATTCTTATTCTGCGAAAATAGACGCTATACTATTAGCAAAAAAATTGAAAAGAATGAAATATAAATTAATAAAAGTTAAACTTGCAAAACATGAAAATACTTATAAATTATATGTTGGAACTTTAAATGTATTAGATATTACTCAATTAGATAAAATAATTTATGATATATTTATAAAAATTCATAAATACGAAAAACATAATAATTTATTAATCCATTATGATGATTCATTTAATATAATTCCATTGTATTTAATGAAACGAAATATGCACTATGAACTTGCAAGACCAGAAGGTTCATATTATAGATGGGAAAAAATTTATAATAGATCGAATATATTAGATAAAGTTTATTTTACAAAAAATTTCAATGAATTACGAAGTAATTGTAAATTAAATATAAATGATAATACTTATTTAAAGATACCAAATGAATGGAATAATTGCATTAATCAATTATTATCTTATATAAAAAAAAAAAATTGTCCAATTATAGATAATTATGCTATAAAATTAATTAATAATATTACAGATAAAAATTGCTGTAGAATTAATACTTATTCAAATATTTTAGTTATATTAACTAAAAAATATAAGAAAACATGTAATGATATTATTAAAATTATCAATAATACAATTGATAAAAAAAAATATAAAATTTTAAAACAAGATAAAACATATACCACAAGTAGTGTTGATATATTAGAAACTAGATATAGAGTTGTTCTAGAAGATATATCAACAAAAAAAAGAGTTAGTTTAATTTCTATTATTAATGTAGCAAATAATTGTTTTTCAATACAAAAAATAAAAGGATATACTGTTGGTAGTATAGATACAATATTATGTTTTTTGTATAGTTATTATTTAACTTATTTAGTTGCTAAATATTTAGAATATAGACATAATACTGTTTTAGAAGATACACAACAATATATCAATTTATATGAAAAAATGATAAGTAAAATTAAATTAAATAAAAGATTATTAACAACTTGTTATGGTAAAGAAATATCTAAAGATGATATATATCTTAAAAATTGGGATAAAAAATTATCAATTTTAAAGATTTAATCATTTTCCCAAGAATCATCATCACTATATTCATTATCTATATTATCGGTATCTAAAGTATAATTATCAATATTTTCATTTTTAATTCTTTCATTTTCTATTTTTGTTATAATATCTTTATTTTTTTCAATTAAATTATCAGTAAAATTTAAAAATAATTCTTTTTTATTATTATCTATTTTATAATTTAATGTAATTTTTTCTATTATATTAGAATTAAAATATATAATTTCATCAGTATATAATGGGATAAATAAATTTGTTATTATAAAAAATATAGAAGATATATTACAAATTATTGCTTCAAAATTGTCTTTGTAAAAATTAATAGTTTTAATCATTATAATAAATAAATATTTTTATTCTTATATAAATAATTAATTTATACAATTATTATAAGATATGGATGATATTTTAGAAAAAACAACTATTCATATAGATAGTGATTATGCAAGTTTTATAAGTGATACAGAATTTTATGTGGATATTATCGATGATATCAAAAATTGTATTTATATAAAAACATTAAAAACCGAGGTATTTGTCAAAGCAAATTATCCTGAAATTGAAGAAGGACGCACCGATGAATATAATGCAGTAGAAAGTTCATATGTTGAAAATAGTATATTTAATAATTTAACAAACACTGTAGATAATGAAAGGGTAATTCAAAGAAATGTATTTAATGTTGGCGATTATTTATATATCAATTTAAATGATATTCAACGTATAAATGCAATTTCAAAAAAAATAACTGTAAAAACATTTGATGATATTCAATCAAATATAAATGATAACAATTATGGTTTAATATGGACTAAAGTTGATAAGTCTCCTATTGACTATGATGCTGGCGATCCAAATAATTTATTGACTTATAAAGCAATTTCGAATACATCCGATGCATTGGCAACGACAGTTAAACAGTTTCTCACTCAACTGGAAACAAAAGCAATAGACTTAGGTAATGGCAATGAAGCAACTAAAACCGAAGAATTTAATAATATAGTTACTTTTACAAAACAAGAATTAATTGATATTGGTTTATCGGATTATAAAACTTTTTTTAAAGAAAATAGTTATTATCATGAGACTATGATTAACCCAGCAGCAACATTACGTTATGTTCCAACATATATTGGATATACTAAAGATAATGTAAAAATTAATAAATATACATGGAATGTTATTAAAAATAACGATGCTATAGTAGCAGAAAGAATAAAGTATCTATATAATGAAGGCGGTCCTTCATTAAATCCTATGAATAAAGTATATAATTACAAAGTTAAAAAAGAAGAGTTTAATACATTACGATATTATGATAGTATATATATTAATAAACCAACAATCCATACAAATTTATTAGCAAGTCCAAGTTGTTATATATTATCTTATAAGCAAGAATTGTCGGGAACAAGTTGTGGTCCAAATGATACAAATACTATGGTTTTAAATCCTATATTACCAGAATTAAAAAGATTTAATGTAAAATTAACAAGAATTAACGAACTTGGCGAACATATTGATGTACCAATTACTAATGATGGTGTATTTAGAGTAATAATGTCCTTTACTATTTATTATAAAAGAAAAAAAGTAACAAGAGCATAAAAAATATTTAAAGATTATATAATATATTATTATCAAATGAGTGATATTGAAATTGCAGCGGGGTTTGATATTGGAACAACTACAAGTTGTGCGGCTATTTGGGTTAATGATAAAGTAGAAATTATTCCGGACCATCAAACTGGTTCTAGAATTATTCCTTCATATGTTGGATTTACTGATGATGAAAAATTAGTTGGAGAACCTGCTAAAAATCAATCTACAATGAATCCAAAAAACACAGTTTATGATGCTAAGAGATTAATTGGAAGAAAATTTGATGATCCAACTGTTGCAAGTGATTCAAAACTATGGTCTTTTAAAGTTACCAAAGATGCTAATAATAAACCTCTAATCAATGTTAAACACAAAAATGAAGATGTTCAATTTCACGCTGAGCAAATTTCTGCAATGGTTATTCAAAGACTAAAAGAAACTACAGAAGCTTATATTGGAAAAGAACTTAAAAAAGTTGTAATTACTGTACCTGCTTATTTTAATGATGCACAAAGACAAGCAACAAAAGATGCTGGCGTAATTGCTGGTTTAGAAGTACTTCGAATTATTAATGAACCAACATCTGCAGCTATTGCATACGGTTTAGATAAAAACAATAATGATAAAGAAACTAATATTATTGTATTTGATTGTGGAGGAGGGACACATGATGTATCTATTTTAACACTTGATGGTGGTATTTTTGAAGTTAAAGCAACCGGCGGAGATACACATCTTGGAGGTTCTGATGTTGATAATATTATTGTTGATTATCTATGTGAAGATATTAAGAAAAAACACAAAGTTGATGTTAAACAAAATGCAAAAGCATTAAAAAGACTTAATATTGCCTCTGAAAAAGCAAAGATTAATTTATCATCAAGTACTACAACTTCAATTGAAGTGGATTCTCTAATTGACGGCGTTGATTATACACACAATCTAACCAGGGCTAAATTTCAACAACTTGCTGATCCTATTTTCAAAAGAACTATTGATCCTATTAATCGTTTACTAAATGATGCTAAAATGTCAAAATCTGATATCGATGAAATTGTTCTTGTTGGAGGAACAACAAGAATTCCAAGAGTACAAGAACTATTAAGTGATTATTTCGGTGGTAAAAGTCTAAATAAATCACTTAATCCAGATGAAGCAGTAGCATATGGAGCTGCTGTACAAGCAGCTATTCTAACTGGGCAAGGTAATCAAAAAACAAGCGAACTACTTCTACTAGATGTTGCTCCTTTATCTCTTGGTATTGAAACAGCTGGTGGCGTTATGACTAAAATTATTGAAAGAAATACTACTATTCCTACTAAAAAATCACAAGTTTTCTCAACATATGCTGATAATCAACCAGGTGTTGATATTAAAATTTATGAAGGTGAAAGAGGTATGACAAAAGATAATAATATGTTAGGTAATTTCCATCTTGATGGTATTCCTCCCGCACCAAGAGGTGTTCCACAAATTGAAGTATCATTTGATATTGATGCAAATGGTATTATGAATATTTCTGCAGCAGATAAAAGTACTGGTAAATCCAATAAAATTACAATTACAAATGATAAAGGACGCTTAAGTAAAGAAGATATTGATGATATGATTAAAAAAGCAGAAGAATTTAAAGCAGAAGATGATGCTCTAAAAGACAAAATTGAAAAGAAAAATGGTTTAGAAAATTTTCTTTACAATCTAAAAAACAATGTTAATAGTGGTAATACAGAAAATGCTGAAGAAATTGCTGAAATTAAAAAAGAATTAGACCCTATTGTAGATGAAGGTCTTAAATGGTTAGAAGAAAATGATAATGTTGATGCAGAAATTTATGAAAATAAACAAAAAGAAATTCAAGAAAAAACCAATCCTATTATGATGAAACTTTATAAAAATCAAGGTGATGGAGGAGATCCTTCTCAAATGCCTGATATGAATACTAATGTTCCTCCTGATGATGATCTAGATTAATTTATAAAAAATTGATTTTTATTTATCTTTTATATTTAATAAATATGTTATCTTGTTTTACATTAATATTTTATTATTTTAATAATAATAATAATAAAATTGTAAATGATGATACTGTTTCTCCATTAACAAAAAAAAATAATGATAAATATATTATATTAGATAATAATATTTATGTTGAATGTAATATATGTTTTGAAGTAATTGCATTACAAAATATTCGTATGTTATATCCATGTGGTCATAGATTATATTGTGATTTATGTATTAAACAAATTGATAAATGTCCTCAATGTAGAAAAGAAATAAAAGAAAAATTAGTTATATTTGAAAATTGATGATTAATTATTTTTATATAAATATATATAATCATATATTATATATGTTTAAATTTATTATACCATATATGGTACCGTATTCATTTATTGAAAAAAAAGAAGATGTAATAACACATTTAAATAATTTTAATAATTATTATATTGATTATTTTATAATAAACCATATAATATCATTAAATTAATATCTGTTAATATATAACTTTTATGATAAATTTTATATTTTTTCACTAATTCACTTACCAATTCTAAAGTAATTTTTCTTTTACATCTTTTCTCATGATTACATATATCAGTTGTGCTTTTCCTTTTTTTATTTAACATTTAAATTATATTATAATATAATATTACTTAAATATTTATATCCTATTTAATAAAATATCAATGTATTTTATTTTATTTTTTATTTTATATTGTAACATTCATATTAATTCTTTATTATTTTCTTATAATAAAATTACAAGAATTAATAATAATATAATATTAAAATCAAAATATAACAAGGATTTAATTAATCCTAAATATACTTTAATATCTGACAATAATATGCCAATAATTTATAGTAAAATAAATGTACATAGTATTCAATTAAAAAAAGCAGTTTATTCTTTAGAACATATTTATCCTATATCTCATATGACTGATTCCGCTAAAATAGATATGCATAATTTATTTAAAACAACAAAATTTTTAAATAATGCTCGTTCTAATTATAAATATACAGATTATGAAGAATTTCTTATTTATCCAAACAATACTTGTTTTACTATTAAAAATGATGTTATCAATAATAATAATTGGATTACATTAGAAAATGATAATTATGTTAATCATAAAAAAAAATTATTTATTCCATCAAATGAATCTAAGGGAATTATTTCAAGAGCTATTTTATATACAACTTTAAAATATAAATTTGAATTTGAAAAAGTTATTAATTTAGATACATTAATATCGTGGTATCTAAAATATCCACCAACAGATAAAGAAAAATATCATAATAATTATGTTAAAAAAATTCAATATTCTGATAATAAATTTATATCATCATATAAATCTAATATTAAAATGTTACTTAAGTTAAAAAAAATTTAAATTATTCTCAAATAAATGTAGAATTAGGTACTTAATTTATTTTACTTATAAATTCTTCTCTTTCATTAATTTTTAAATTTCCAATATATCTATTTATTTTACTTTTTGCATCTATGTTATTATTTAAATGATAATTAAATATAGTATTTGTTTTCCCTTTTATTACACTTTTTATTTTATAACAATATTGTCTTGATAACTTATCAATATTACTATCAATTATTTTATTAATATAAGCAACATTATTATTATAATATCCAGATAAATCATTTTCAATCCATCCATATATATTTAAATCATCTCCATAATCTTCTGTATATTCAAAACCATTTTCTAAATATTTTTCGTATATAATATCTTTTTGTTTTTTATAGCTAACAATATCATTTAATAACTCTTTGTTTTGCGGGTTTCTAACTTTTGATAATACAATATTTTTCAAATCATCATCTAATTCTTCATAATATTTGAAACATTTTGATAAATTACAACTCATTATAATAAATATAAAAAATATAAAACATATAAATATAATCATTTTTTTAAATAAACATCTGCATGTCCTCGAATTTTACAGTAGGATTCATATGCATATCACATTCCCCTTCATATTTTAATAGAATTGGTTCTTTATCAATATCGGTTTGTACAAAATAATTATTATTAGAATTAAACATATGAATAAAGTCTTTACACGGACTTCCTCTTACATAAGTATTATCGCCAAATACATCCAATACAATTTTTTTTGCTTTTAAAATATCATCATCACTCACTTTCATCCAATTTTTTCTAACAGTATTTAGAAAATGTTGTTCAGTTTTGTCTACACTTCTTTTAATCCAGCGATTGCCACGAGCATCAGTCCACATTTCATCAACATTATCAAGATTCATATTTGATATATTAATATATATCAAAATAATATATCATTTTTTTATTTTATTTGATAATTTTGATACATATTTATATATACTTAATTATTATTTTTTATTCTTCTAAATTTGTAAATTCTACCCTTTGATGATTTTTCTTTTCTAGCCTTTTTAATCTCTTTTTTTGTTAATTCTTTAAAAGTTAAAGGAGTTTTTGATGTTATTTTTTTAGTTGGTCTATATACATCATTTTTATTTCTATAACCTATTTCTCCTCTTTGATTTTTCCATTCTTCTTTAAACCATCTTGATAACCCTTTTTTTTCTTTTTTGACACCATAATATGAATCTTCATTTTTATATTTCTTTAAATATTGTTTTTTATATTCTTTTACAATAAGTCCACTTCTATATGCCGAATGTTTTGGTATTTTATTATATATTTTTAGTTTAATTTTATCATATAATATTTTATCTTTTGGTATATTTGACATATTTCTATAAAATAATTATATTTAAAAATAAATAAAGTTATAGTGTTAATGTTAATATCAAATATTTACACAAGTGATAATTATATAAATTATAAAAAAATAGTTATTACAGGAGTTTATAGTATAATTTTTATTATTGGATTATATTTTATTGGCGATACTATTTATTATGATAGTATTGCCAATAATAACAAAAATATAACAATAAATTTAAAAAATTGATTTTATTTATTATATAATTATAATAAATGATATATAATATTAATAAACTGGAATTACAATTGACAAATGAATTTAAAAAATTAAAGAAAAAAACAAATGAATTTCCATATTTTTATAAAATTTATATAACTGATTGTAAATATAATAACAATTATTTAATATATATTAAGAATAAATATCCATATACAGGAGAAGATTTATATATTGGATATATAAATTATATAGATAACTCTTATAAAATAAATAAAAATTATATAAAAATAATTAAGAAATATTTATTTTGATTTATTTTTCTTTTTCTTTTTAAATGATGGTCGTATTGGTACAGTTTCATCTTCTGAATTATCATTATGTATAATTATTAATTGAATTTTTATCATAATTATTTTATATAATTAATAAAAATAAATCAATTTTTATTCTCGAAATACAGATAATAATTTATGTGTTTTTTTAAAAAGATTATTATTTGTAAATAATTTTGTATATATTTCTGATGTTTTCGAAAATACTTTTGATTTTCTTGTTGATACTTTTGATTTTCTTGTTGATACTTTTGATTTTCTTGTTGATACTTTTGATTTTCTTGTTGATACTTTTGGTTTTCTTGTTGATACTTTTGATTTCGTTTTTGAAAATGATTTTCTTGAAAATACTTTTGATTTTAATAAACTTTTCTTTTTATTTAAGGATTTTATTGAAGGAACTTTTACAACATCAAATACAATATCTCTATATTTTTTACATTTATTTTTATTATATATAACATATGGTTTGAAACATTTACAATTAATAAATTGTTTCATTACATATATATAATTACCGCTGTTTATTTCTAATAATTCATTTTTAACATTCTCATCTAATAATTTACTAACTGCATATATATATTTTTTTAGATTTACAATTATTTCAGGTTTATTATCTGTTTGATAATCTATTATACATACACTATTATATGATTCAAAATAAAACATTTTATCATATATTTTAATAACTGTATTAAAACTATCTTTTTTTGTCATAAAATTTTCTAAATTAATATCCACTATACAATATCCAAATGATGCATAACAACAGATTATTGTATAAAATAATTCGAATACCTGTCTCATATTTAGTTTTGATTTTAAATTTTTAAATATATTACCATTTACATAACTATTGAATAATACAGATTCATTCTTTTTATTTTCTAATAAATTATCCAATTTACAATTATTCATATAACCAAATAATAAAAGCAAATTTGATGTTATATTATTTATAACTAAATTAGAATATAGTATTGATGTAATTAATTCATTTGTATATAAACACTCATATTCACCATCATCGTCATCATCTCCAAAACCATTACAAACTTTTAATATAATTTTATCAACTTTATTACTAAAAAAAGTAGAATTACTAATACATGTCTTTTTAATATTTGCTGTATATATTTCATTTGTACCTCGAGTTAAATGTTTTATATTACTTAACAAATTTATATTGCAATTGCACATATTCTTATTTTTAAAAATAGGTATTTCAAAAATATTTTTATCAAATTCTAGATTTTTATAAATATTTCTTAAAAATATTTTATAATCTTTTACATTGATGTAATTATTAAATGATATATAATAATTAATAATTGTGTCTGTCATAAAAAATGATTCTATTTTATATATATAAAATAAATGAATAATTTAAAAGAATATCTTATAAAAAATAAATTATTTACCGAGAATGAATTAAAAACTTTGCAACCATCTCAAAATAATTTTTGTAAATTATGTAATAATTATGTTGGAACATTAGTTAAATTAAATGAATGTTTAAATAAACAAGAAATATGTTTAAATTGTTTTGATGATTTTCATGATAATTATCATGAAAATAAAAAAGAATTATTTATTTGTTTATGTTGTAATAAAGAAATATATACTTATGATATAATTTAATAATATCTTATTTAAAATTTACAATATTTTCCATTTTTTCTACATCATTTGATAAATAAATATTATGATTTTTAATACAATATTTTGTTGCTCCAAAATACAATTCTTTATAATTTTTTTTACATTTTTCTTCAAAATCATTTGTTAGATATAACTCATTAATTTTATAGTATTTACTCAACATTTCGAACATACTTTATAATATAATTTAATATTTAAATAATTTTTATATATATCTTTTAATTAGATAAATAATATGTTAAGTATTAAATTAGTATATATATGTGTACTTTTATTTATTATATTTATTACTCTTTGTTTCACAATTAATATAGTTATGTCTAAAAATGAAGATATTTTACCAAATACTAATATAATATCTATGATTGCTATTATTATAATGATTATATTTGTAATTTATAATGTAATTATACACAAACCAGAAAATAAAATTTTAAAAGATTATGATAATAAAATACATAATAATAAACAAAACTATTTAGATAATAACTTTATAAAAAACAATTGTAACAGAAAAAGATGTAGATGTAAAAATAATATAATTAAAAAAAAATGCAATAATACTATTACAGAAGATAATTACCAAAATTTATTATATGGCGAATATATTGATGAAACTGAAAATGAATATTTCTATAAGACTATTGATGATTATCATGATATTGAAAAATATGTAAATGAAACCTATTTATCAAAATATAAATTATAATATTTTAATCTTAAATTTTTTTTATTATATTTATTACAATATTTATAGTTTTCTACAAATTTACCATTATATGTTTCTTTTATTATAACATTTTTCTTATTTATTATAATTCTATTTATTAAATAACAATTAACATTCGATAATAAATAAACTATAATCAAATATTTTTTTAACATTATATTATATATTTACAATGATTTATATATCATTTTTTTATTTAATAAATTATTAATTTTTTTTATATATTAATTTTTCAAAATCTATTATATCATCACAGTTATTTAATGTATATGTTTTATGTGATATTATTATTATTGTTATATCATATGATTCTATTATTCTTTTAATAATTTTCATTAATAATTCTTCATTATCTTTATCAAGAGCAGATGTTGGTTCGTCCAATAATAATATTTTAGGTTTTCTCATTATTGCTCTCGCAATTGCTATTCTTTGTTTTTGTCCTCCAGATAAATTATTATTATTCAAATTTATATTTTCTATTAGTTTATACACTATATTATATAAATTTCTATCATAATTACTACTTGTTATTATGTTACTATAAACATCTCCTTCTAATAATTCTGGTTCTTGACCTACATAAGATATTACATTATTATAATAATAATCTTTATCAAAATTATTTAAATTAATATTATCTATGGTTATTTTTCCTGAATTTGGTTTATATAATCCTAAAATTAATTTAAATAAAGTAGTTTTACCTATACCAGATTCCCCTTTTATTCCTGTTATTTTATTTTGAGTAATATTTAATGATATGTTATCAAATACTTTTATATCATTATTGTAATAAAATGATAAATTATCAATTTTAATATTTCCTATGCATTTATCTTTATCATTATACATAAAGTTTCCCCATTTGTTTTTCTCATTATTTATATTATCAAATAAATTATTTACTTTTTCTATTGGCAACTTATTTTTAACAAATTCATTTTTTGCTGTTATAAATTCTCTTATTATACCTAATATTATATTAATATATAAACTAAATTCATAAATTATTCTATAAGACATATTTAAATATATTCCACTAAATATTAATATAAATATCAACGAATGATTTATTGTATCTGATAAAAATATCATTAATCCATAATATTTTGCTTCTTCATTTTTAATATTTATATTATTATTATATAAATTATATAATTTATCTTTTAATTTATTTTCTAATCCTAATGAACGATATGTTATTACTTTATTTACATAATCATTCACTATTTTTCTTTCATCTTGTTCAATTTTATTTGTTTTATCTACACTATCATTATAATATTCATCTATATATTTTTTTTGTATAAAATATTGTATTGATGATATCATACAACATATTATATATAATTTTAATGATTTATTTATTAATATATATGATATTACTATAAAATGTATTATATTTCTTATTGACATATTCATTGTTAATGTATATAAATCAGCCATTTTTTTTGCATCATGTGCTACTAATTGAATTATCTCTGAATTATCATTATTTATAAAATACTCTAAGTCATTATTTATTAATTTATTTATTACATCTTTTTTTATCATTATAGATATTAAATTAATATATTTTGTAAGCATATATCCTCTCAATCCTGCAAACATATTTGTTAATATTTTATATAACAAAAATGATGATATATATTTATATAATTCATCATTATTTACATTATTTCCTAATAATATATTTACTATTTCTGTATGTATTAATGGTACATATGATGTAAAATAAGAAGATAAACCACCATAAATCAATCCATATATAATTGGTAATTTATATGTTTTATAATATAAATGAATATCGAATATTTTTTCTGGCGTCTTTGTTAAATTCATTTATAATATAATACTAATTTTTTTATATATAAAAAAATTAATTTCCACCTCTTAATCTTAATACTAGATGAAGGGTTGATTCTTTTTGAATATTATAATCCGCTAATGTTCTACCCTCCTCGAGTTGTTTACCTGCAAAAATTAATCTTTGTTGATCTGGAGGAATACCCTCTTTATCTTGAATTTTACTTTTTACCATATCAATTGTATCACTACTTTCTACTTCTAATGTAATTGTTTTTCCTGTTAATGTTTTAACAAAAATTTGCATCTTATTAATATTAATATATATATTATTTTTAAATAAGTTATTTTTTAACACTAGATTTAGTTACTTTTTTAACTTTAGGCTTAGTTTCTTTATTTTAAAATAAGTATATGCTTTTATATATATTAATTAAATAGGATAATGGGGAAAATTTATAAATTTTTATTAAAAAAACTAGTCTTTAATAAAATTAGAAATATTTATATTAAAATAAATTCCAAATCAAAAAAACAATATTTGAAATATAAAGGTAAAATGATTAATATTAAAAAATATAAAAAAATTAAAACAGATTTACACCCTTGAAGATTTAAAATGAGACAAAAAATTTTTATTAGGTAATTATAATGAAACATAAAACGGAAGATTATAAATTATCAGCGGTTAAATATTACTTATCTAATAGTTTTAGTTTAGATTATGTTTGTAATATTTTTGGTTGTAAAAAGCAATCATTAGCGAGATGGATTGAAAGATATAAAGAAGTTAAAGAATTGAAAAGACATAATAGAACTAATATATCATATAAAATAACAAAAGAACAACTCATATATGCTATTAAAATGTTAAACAATAACGAACAAATTACTATGATTGAATTGAAAAAGTTAATATTGTTAAAATATCCTGAATTTAATATTACACCTCAACATTTAGGTATTGTATTACGAGATAATAACATAACAAGAAAAAGAACTAAACATCAGCATTTTCCAAAAACAAGATATGGTATTGAAACAGACAAAAAGAAAGAACTTGATACTTTTTATAATGAAATTAGAAAATATCCATTAGATAAAATTATTTGTTTAGATGAAACTTCTATTAAACCCGCTATGATGTTAGAATATAGCAAATGTAAGTTAGGTAAAAGATGCGTTCTAAAAACAGAAGATAATAATGTATTCAAAAAATTTACATTATTAGTAGCGATAAATAATTCAAAATGTATAGGATATAAATTATATGAAAAAAGCGGTATGAATAAAGAACGCTTTGTAGATTTTTTGAAAGATAATGT
>Ga0209631_10001436_pt1 | contig 30602 bp, 35 predicted proteins | sample COG_08_FD_184752 | JGI IMG/M metagenome (GOLD analysis project Ga0209631, IMG submission 184752) | Pelagic Microbial community sample from North Sea - COGITO 998_met_08 (SPAdes) (version 2) | ecosystem: Environmental > Aquatic > Marine > Neritic zone/Coastal water | place: Helgoland, sampling... | reverse complement strand
GTCCCCACGGGCGGGCAAAACTCTCGCTCCAAGCACGAAAGTTTTGGAAGTTGATCTTGCCGATTTCCTGCTTTAGACTTTCCAGCCTTTTGCTGCACTGAGTTTGAGGAGTGCAGGAAGAAAAGTGATACTCGCAACCAAACAACAAAACACGCCTAGTGTGAGGACGAGCCCCAAACTGAACACGCCGTAATGGTCGGCGACCATCATGCTACCGAAACCGATCATAGTCGTAAGTGAACTTAAGATCACCGCTTGCCCGGTGCTTTTGCCGAGCACAACGGAATTTTTGTCTTTCTCTTCGCGGTAACGGTGGGTGATATGGATTCCATTAACCACCCCTATCCCCAATATCAGTGGCAGGATTACAAGGTTCGCCATATTGAGCTTTAATCCGGTCAACTCCATGATTCCCACCGTCCATATCGAGCCTGCTATCACGGGAAGCAATATAAAGAAAACCGTACGTGGATTTCTGAACACGATAAAAACATAAATGATGATTGCGGTCATGGCATAGATGCCGCCGTTGATATAGCCTTCGGTCATCAACCTTGTGGAGTTGAACATATGCACCGCACTGCCTGTGACGTTGGCATCGACGGAGCGTAAATCTTTTAGGTAACGGTTGCGCTCTTCGAGATTCCAGATATCGACACTCGGGAAAATGGTGATGAGATATTTACCCTGCTTGGAAATATATCTGTCCCGCAGACTTTTAGGTATCTCTGAAATTTCTACGAGTTTTGGTTTGGCATTTTTTTTGAGGTCGGCCATCAGTCCGCGATAATCTACAAACAACTCCTCCGAAAACTCTTGAAGCTGCGCTTCGGCTAAATCTTCTTCTACTGATTCTACCTCTTTAAAAAATTTATCGATCTCTCTTGCGGCTTGTGCGACTTTATCTTCTTTGCCTTCTCGTCCTTGCAGTTTAAAGCGGATGCGTTTTAAGGTTTTGGTCAATGCCTTGAGTGAAAACGATTCATCTTCTTCTTCGACATAGAGTTCGCTCAACAGGGGCGAAAGGTTTTCGCGGACGTATTGCAAATTTTCTTCTTGATGTTTTGGCACCATCGCCGCGATGCTTTCGACATTTTCTATTGTAGGCAAGGTTTTCAGTTGAGTTTCTTTTTGTCGTACTTCTTCGAGGGTATCGGCGAGCATGGCGGCAGACCAGGCGGAACGACCTGCGTTTTCGAGTATGCGCATTTCATATTTCACAGCTTCGGTGCCTTTGGTTTGCAGGTTCAGCAGGTTGTAGTCGAAATGTGCGGTTCTTAAAGCCAGCGATGACACGAGCACCAGGAAACAACACGCGGTGATGATGAGTTTGTAATGGCTGAAAAATCGGTCGATCCAGCTAATGCTAGCGGTGATGGGTTTTTCTATTGATTTGGTATAGACGGGCTTTCGCCATTTTTCTTCGAGGATTACCAATGCGGGTAAAAGCAGCACCATAGCTATCATGCAGAAAAGAATGCCCCATCCTGCTATCCATCCCAATTCCACGATGCCGATGAAATCGGTCAGCACCATTGCGCCGAACGCCATGGCGGTGGTGATGGCTCCGGAAAAATTGCCTTGTCCTGTGCCTTGCAGGGTTTTTTGCAGGGCGGTTGAAATATCGTCGCCCTCTTTTCGCTCTTCTTTATAACGTTCGAGAATGTGGATGCCGAAGTCGATGCCGAGTCCGATCAAAATTGTTGTGAACACCACCGACAGAATATTCAGGTGGCCCACGGTTAGCGAGGTGAACCCCAATGACCATGCCAACGCAATAAGCAGACTGAACAAGGCGAGCAGAGGTTTTACGATTCCTTTAAACGCGATGATGAACAACAGGGCGACTCCGCCCAAAGCTATCTTTGATGCCAGCTCGACATCTTTTTGGGTGGTTATCATTTCGTCGGTGGAGATCACGTCTTCCCCTGTCAACCCGACGGAGATGCTTGGAAAATCTTTTTTCACTTCGGCGATCAGTTCGCGTGCGGAGTAAACCGAGTCTTTATACCCTGTGAAACTGGTTTCGTCTTCGTTGGGAACAGCGAGTATGAAAAGCAATTTTTCGTTTTTAGAAACGAGATACCCTTTTTCCCGAAGTGACTCCTCGCCGGAATTGAACAACGACTGCCAGGGCGACTTATAGTGATAATTTTTTTTCAGTGACCGATTCATCTCTTTAATAATGCGTATTAGAAGATTCAGATCGTTTTTGTCATTTTTCTTTTCTTCTTCCTCTGCATCGTCCCCGCCGAGAAAATCGGTCATCAGGGAATCGACCATGCCGGAGCTAATTTCTCTATTGATTTCGTTTAGCAGTGGGTTGAGTCCGGGTGAGGCGTTGACCGATTCAATAAAGTTTTGATGCTCTTCGAGTTTTGTTTGCAGACTTTCTAAATCTGGCGGATCGAGGTAGAGCAGGAAACGAGAGCGGAAATAAGAGGTGTCGAATTTATAGATGACTTGCGAGAACAGGTCGGGCCTAACTTTTAGTTTTGCTGCAAGGATCTCGGCGAACTCGGCCATTTTTTCTGGCGATTCGCTTTCTGCGACGATGACCATTCCTTCAAGGTCTTCAAACTGGGCGCGGTATTCTTCATAAAGTTTTACATAGGGCAGGCCTTTGGCAACGAGGTCTCCGCGTCCGGTCTTGAAAGTCAGCTTTTCTCCGGTAACCCAGATGGAGAGTCCTGCCAAAATTATAGAAAGGGCGACGACGATCAGCGAATGTTTAAACGCCAGCCGTTCAATAAAGCGGAATAGTTTGTTCAAAAGGGTGTGTTTGTTGGAGTCGGACATGAAACCTTATTCCTCACTCGCAGAAATATCGCAAGAATGGATCGCCGCGCTCCTTTGAAGCTCGCGATGACGGGCAAGGTAATTATTGATGGGTTTCATTTCCCCACGTAAGTGGGCTAGAAGCGCTTGCCAAGACTGAAGATATGAGCGTTGAGGCCGATATTGGGGAACTCGATTCCGGAATTGGAGACATGCCATAGACGATAGTTTACTGACCAAGCTCCGGTTTGGTTATAGAACTCGACACCCGCACCTATATGGAGTAGGAATTCAAATGGTGTTGCAATCTCTCGTGTTGCTAAATCATTCCAGTCGCCGTATGAGAAACCTGCTCCTGCAAGAATATTCGGAGCCCATTTTCTGTCGGGGCTGAGAAACTTGTATTGAGCCATTAGAGGAGAAAATCCCCATAGTGTGTTTCCCCCCCTGTCTGCAGCAATAGCAACCCCTGCCTCTGCATGGTAAAAAAACGCACCTTTATACCAGGACTCTCCAATCAAACCTGTGATATTTTTTTGCCAGTTAGGGAAGATGAAAGCCGTACCTATATTGATGCGGTCTCTTCCGGGGGGCAAATCGAAGGTATAACCCCACCCAACTTGGGCACCAAAGTCGGAAGATCCTTTTTCGAATCGTTGAGAGAAGGTATCTGCCTCGGCAGTGAATGTGTGCGTTGATAAGAGCAGGCAAAAAACCGTGGCAAAGGCAAGCAAAAATCTCATAACTATCTGTATCCTAATCTTTAATTTCATAAAAAATACAACTTCAATGGCGAAATTGTATCATAAAATGTTGATTTATTCAGGCAATAATTGGGTTGCATGGATAAGGTTTAGTGTTATAATCGGCGTTTTCTCAAATAAATAAAGGGATTTTCGCTATGATGGGAATTGGTTTTCCAGAATTGATGATCATTTTGGTCATTATCATGATCATATTTGGAGCAGGTAAGTTGCCTGAAATTGGTAGCGCTTTTGGAAACAGCATCAGAAACTTCAAGAAATCTATGAAGGATGCAGAAAATGAAGAGTTGCCGGAAGGCGAAGACTCTGCCACAGCAGCAGTTGCAGAGGGTGAAGGCGCTACTGCTGAAGGTGATTCTGCTGAGGATGCCAGCCCTGACGAAAACCCTATTGCATCTTCCACGGAACCGGAAGCAAAATAACCCGCTTCTGTTTGCCCGGCTCTTTTTCTCAAGAAAAATACCGGTAACACATTCCAATTGAATCGCTTTGCTGTTCGGCGCATCTTATTTTATCAGATGGGTGGAACAGCACGATTTCCTGGTAAAAAGAGACATCTCTTTATTTCGAATCAATTTTTATGTCCTTTACCCAGCCCAAAGAAGATAAAAAATTAGAAGAAGCTCTGGTGCGGGAGTTTCAAGGTGGCGATCTTGAGGCCTATGACAAAATAGCTGAGATCTATCAAAAAAAGATATACGGCCTCAGTTTCAATTTGACCCGCAACCAAATGGATGCGCAGGATGTGACACAGGAAGTTCTTCTGACTCTCTTCCGCAAGATTCATACATTTCAGGGCAAGTCTGCTTTTTCAAGCTGGGTTTACCGAATCACGCTAAACGCCAGCTACATGAAGCTGCGGAGCAAAAAGAAGGAACCGAATGTATCTATAGATGAGCTAATGCCCTCGTTTAATGGAGCCGGATTTCAGCAAGAAAAGATTCAGGACTGGTCGGAAAATACTGAATCCTTATTGTTTACCAATGAAACCAGCGATGTCATAAACAAGGCTATCGACCTTCTCCCTGAAAAGGAAAAAGTGGTTTTCCTATTGCGGGATGTTGAAGGGCTCTCTACTGAAAAAGCAGGTGAAATTCTCGATTTAACCGTTCCAGCGGTGAAGTCGAGATTGCATCGCGCGAGATTGTTTTTGAGAAAAAAACTTTCAAGCTATTTTGAAGAATTTTCATCCCGGAAGGTGGAAAAATGATTTGCTGCAAAGAGTGTCTTGACCTGCTCTACGATTATATCGAAGGCTCACTGGATCAAGAAACGACGGATTCTCTAGAAGAGCATTTTCACGAATGCCCTCCCTGTATTTCATTTATGAAAACCTATAAATCGACTACGACGATTTGCCGGGACACCTTGAATCAGGTTGAAGTTCCCGATGCAGTTCGGGAGGCTCTGCTTAAAGTTCTTAAGGAAAATAAAGAACATCCAGGCGAAAATTAAACACCCGAGATATTAAACCACACATATTTTTCATGGATTCTTTTATCCTATTTGCCTTCATAAACCTGATAAGATATAAGAGTACCCTGTAATTTATTACCCAATTTTTTGAGGCTGTTGGACATGGTTGAAATGAAGGTAGAGGGGCTGACTTTAGACCCACTCACTAATATGCCCATCATTATTTTGAAAGATTCGACAGGCGCAAAAGCGTTGCCCATCTGGGTGGGTTATTTTGAAGCCAATGCTATCGCTCTGGAAATTGAAAATATTTCCACACCCCGCCCAATGACTCATGATCTGCTCAAAAATCTGATCCAGAATATGAAGGCCACGGTCAATCACATCCTGGTCAATGAACTAAAAGATAATACTTTTTATGCTGTCATTTCTGTGGTCTGTGGAGACACAACTCTCTCCATTGACTCCCGTCCTTCTGATGCTATTGCGCTGGCATTGAGGACGAAGTCACCTATATTTGTAGAAGAACAAGTTATCGAAGCCGCCAAAAGTCTGGACCTCCCAGATCCAGAAAAAACAAATACGGATGATGAAAAACAATGGCAAGACTGGCTGAATAAAATAAAACCGGAAGATTTCGGCAAACTCTAACCCCCCCTGCCGGGCTAATATTATTTCCACGCACATTTTTTCGTTGGTTACGGTGACTTTGTGAAGAAGATTGGAATATTCTGCAAACAAAAACCAAATATCGATGCAAAAATTGTCAGCGAACTGGCTCAATGGTTAGAGTCCAAAAATTGCACGGTTTATTTAGAGCCGGATACCGCTGATCTCATCGGCAAAAATCCTTCCACCTCCAAAGAAGAAGTCGCCACTAATTCCGATCTCGTAATAGTTTTGGGCGGTGATGGAACCTTACTCAATGTCGCCGGCATTGCTCATCCGCATGAAGTTCCCATTTTGGGTGTTAACTTAGGAAGCTTGGGCTTCTTAACAGAAACTACCCTGGAAGATCTTTACCCCACTCTCGAACAAGTCTTAAATGGGAAATGTGAAATCGAAAACCGCATGCTTTTAAATGCTGAGGTCCTGAGGGATGGAAAAAGAATTGAGAACTTCAATGTGCTCAATGATATCGTAATCAATAAAGGAGCGCTGGCGAGGATAGTGAACCTGGAGGTTTTTGTCGATGGGCAATACATGACTTCTTACCGTGCAGATGGCCTGATCATCGCTTCCCCCACAGGTTCCACCGCTTACTCTCTTTCAGCGGGAGGCCCCATTATCCATCCCAGCATGCGCGCTCTGGTACTCAGCCCTATTTGCCCTTTTGCCCTGACAAACAGGCCTATTGTTATACCCGACTCTTCATCGATCAAAGTCCAACTAACAACTCGTAATGAAGATGAGGACGTTCGGGTTACACTGGATGGTCAAACAGGATATTCCATGAAGTCAGGAGATATTCTGGAAGCAAAAAAAGCAGACACCCCGGTAAAGCTTGTTCAAGCTCCCGGTAAAAATTATTATCAATTGTTGAGAAAAAAACTGCATTGGGGTGGCACCACAGAAAACAATTTATGATTTTCTGAACCCCTAACACTTAATTCCAGCCAATCGACCATGAACCAACACATCATTGCCTGCGAAAAAAAGGTAGATATCGGCACCCGCGTGGTTTTATGGAACGAAAAAGACGGGTTCGCCTGCCCCAATAGACGAGGACGAAAAGTTCTAAGCCAGCACACCCCAGCCTTAAATGATGCGCCGACACAAAAACCCTCAAACTATAAAATAAAAAATACTCAAACCGCCTACCGCGAATTAATAAAAACCGTTCACCAGTTTGTTCTGCATTACGATGTTTGCTACACCTCCTCACACTGCCATCAACTGATGCTGGCAAGTCCATTTAAAGGAAGTCATTTTTATCTGGACCTCGACGGCACTCTTTTTCAAACTTGCGACTTGTACTGGAAAACTAATACCGCACCGGCTGACGACAAAAAAGGCAATGAAAGATCTGTACATGTAGAAATAGCAAACCTCTCTTGGGAGGCTTTGGCAAAACAGGCCGAATATTTTCCTTCAAAAAAAGATAAATATAAAAAAATAGGAAAGAGTTGGAAACTCAACCTCCCCGATGAATACAAAGTGATGAATAATTCTTTTAGAGCAATGCCTTCCCGAGCTTATGGAGAGAGAGGCTATTTCAGTAAAAAAATTAATGGAAAAATGGTCAGAATGTGGGACTTTACCGAAGAGCAATATGAAACATTGATAAAACTTAGTTTTGGATTAAACCAATTGCTTCCCTCAATAAAACTAAAAGTTCCGCTTGATAAGGAAACCGGACAACACCCTCTCGACCGGTTGAAAAATTTTTCACGCTTTGCGGGGATATTGGGGCACAGCCACGTTCAAAATGGGTCGACCGGCCTCGAATGTAAATACGATCCCGGTTCCGCTTTCAACTGGGCGCGTCTTCACAAAGCTTTTAAAAAAGTAAAACCTTAAAAACAGTTGACCTTTTTGCCAGATTAAGGGAAGCTGGGCCTACCTAAAACACTTTAAAAAATTTTACCCAAAGACTCGTGCGTCTACTTATTTACAGCTTTATATTTCTTTTTTTCGGATTTAGCTTCACCTCTCAGGTTACAGCAGAAACTTGGTATGTGAAAAAATCTGCGACCAAACTGCAAGCCGAAGCAAAAGCGCGCTCCAAAGTATTAGGTAAACTGAATAAAGGAACTCCTGTAGATGTTCTGGGGAAATCCGGAAAATTTTATAAAGTCTCTGCTGCCGGCGAGACAGGATGGATTTTCAGATTCAGACTGACCAAGGTTGCACCTTCAGGCAGTGGTGGCGACGGTGATGTGTTAGGCGCATTGGGCGGGCAACAACAGATTGCCGCTCGCGAATCTGCGTACGGTTCGAGCATTCGTGGCCTCAGTCCTGTATCAGAAGAACATGCCATAAAAAAAGGTGCATCACCTGCAAGCATTGAATCTGTAAAAGAAATGGAACGGTATAAAGTCGATGATGAAGCATTGGACAAGTTTCTTGAAGAAGGCCGACTAGGAGCCTATGCGGACTAACTATGAAAACTAAGTTTATTATTCTATGTTTTTTAAGTGTGCTCTTCTGGGCAATTCCCTCCCATTCTTTTAACTTTGGCAATATTCTAAAGGAAGTGGAAAAATCTACTCGACCGCCAGAGAAAACCCAACCGAGTAAAGAGAAAACAAAACCCACACAAAGTCCGGTCCAAAGTTCTGAGCAGAATTCTGGGCAAGACGGAGGCTTGATTGGCCTTGGTGATTCGTTAGGACTTTTTGATAAGAAAACATCAAAATTTTTAAAACAAAGTGTCAACACTTTGAAATCCCTACAGCCCATTGCCTATGAAGAAGAGAAGGCCATAGGTGGGCGATTGGCTGTTGAAGTTTTCAATCGTTACGGCGGTGCTTACAATGATCCTGAACTACTAAACTATATCAACCTGGTGGGACAGTCCGTTGCTGATGTTTCCAGTCGATCAGATATCAATTATCATTTTGCAATTTTAAATACGGAATTTCCTAATGCATTTGCTACTCCCGGCGGCTATGTGTTTGTCAGTATCGGTTTAATAAGAATGATCGAAAATGAAGCCGAGTTAGCCGGCGTACTCGCTCACGAAGTTGCTCATATCGCTCGAAAACACGCCCTACAAACACTTCAAAGAAGCCGCAGCCTACAAGGTGTTAGCTCATTGACTTTAACGGTAATGGATAAAGACCCCGGACTGTTCGACAAACTAATCGACGAAGTTTCCAATGTATTGTTCACCAAAGGTCTGGATAAGAATCTGGAGTTTGAAGCAGACAAGTATGGAAGGGAGTTCGCCTATCGCACAGGATACTATCCTGGAGCCTTGAAAAGATTTATCCAGAAATTAGGAGCCAGCAAGAAAAATCAGGGTTCCATTTTTTCGAGTACTCATCCCACATCTCGGGAAAGATACAATCTCTTGCAAAAATCTTCATCCCGCTACAAGAAAGCATCTCTATACCCAACCTTGGGGAAAAGATTTAAAGTAGCTATAAAAAGGTAAAACTAAAATGGCAAACAATTCCATCTTTCGGGATGAACTTCCGGGCGAGAAAAAAAGCATTATAAACCTTTTGATGACGGGCTATATAGTCGTCATATCCTGTCTCGGTTACGCAGCTTTTTTTCTTTACGTCCAGTTAGGACAAGTCGAGCGCATTGTAGGAACTATGAATACCGAAACCCTGGAACCGAAGCAACTGGAATTATTAAAAGATAGAGTCAAACGCAGTGCAAGTCAGCTAAAAAATGAAATGCTTGGAATGGCGGTATTCGGTACCCTCATTTGTGTGATCGGTGGACTCTACACCATCAGCATGGTGATTCGCCCCCTGAAAAAACTGGTACAATTTGCGGAAGAAGATGGCAAGACAGAACTGCCTGAAATAAAATCCAATACTGAATTAAAACAATTGGCAACGGCTATTGAGGTATTGACCGATAAATTAAACCAGAAAAAAAATAAGGACGTAACCTGACCTTAGGTTTATCAGGAGTCGTTATAATCTCGAGACATTCCTTCCAGCTCATCTTTGAAAGGAAAAACAACAGCTCTCGGGATACCTGTCTCCTCCAGCAATTGCGCGAAATAAAAAAAGTTCATAGATTCTTTTAAACTTAAAATTGAACTTTGAATAACTTGCGGATCCGATGTCATCGGCACTAAATTCTCACAAAGGTTTTCAATCTCCAAAGGTTCCTGCCCCACACGAGATATCAGAGTGGTTACTTTGGAAGTTCTTAATCCATTATTCTGGGCTTGGTCATCCTCTATTTGCTTTTTAAAATATTTGATGCATTTTTCCTGCAAAATAAGTCTTTGCTGCCAGGGCTGGATTTTCCCCCACTGACCGAACCTTACTTTAACCGGTTTTTTCAAATGGAGATTTTTTAGCTCTTCGATTTTGGCCTGATCATCTTCAAGCTTGCTTTTTCTTTCCTTTTCTCTCGTTTGAAGCTCTTCATCGTAAGAATCTTCTCTATATTTCTTATCGGATTTTCTTTTTTCCAGGAACCTGCTGTAACGAAGATCAATTACTGCAGCAAAGGTCATCCTGTCAATTTCGCGATACAGTCTTCTCGTTTCTTTGATGTGAAAAGATTGGGCCTCTTCCACCATCTTCGCGAATTTTTCCGGGTCTTTCTCTTCAAGCTCTACCAGAAAAGGTTTAAACTCTTCCCATTTCAGATTGGCTTGCCATCCCCCAAAAACCAAAGCTCCAAAAATGCTAAGTTTAATTAATTTTTTTATGAATTTATTCATCTGATAAAAATCAAGGTAATTGGGCGGTCTGAAACCAGAAACTGTGGATATTCTTAATACACTGCAAGTGCTCTTGATAGCTTAACGGCTTTTGGATAAAACTATTTACCCCTAAATCATAGCTTAACTGAACTTCTTCAGGAGACTTACTATTTGAAAAAATAATTATTGAAATTTTAGAGGGTAACGATTTTCTACGAATCTCGCGCACAGCTTCGAGACCGTTTTTCTTTGGCATGTTTAAATCTGAAATTATAATTTTGGGTAAGTGCGAGGTTATTCCTGAAAAAACCCACCAGTTCCTGGCTATCATTTATACGTTGGATATTAAACAAAAAGCCATTTTCTCGCACAGCATCAAGAAACAAGGAAAAGTCTTCCCCATCATCTTCGACATACAAAATATCCAGCGTTCCAGATAGTTGGCCCATATCTCCTCCAATATTGAGGGTTACGGAAAAATATGTATCGGCATTCGAATATATCGTGTTATTTTTATTCGCTATTATCAATATAGTTAAATCGACACACTTGTGCCGAGGAAGGAAAACTGAAATAGAGAATGCTATGGTTTAATGCTTGAAATGGCGGGTGCCAGTAAAAACCATGGCGATATTGTGCTCGTTAGCGGCCTGCAAAACTTCTTTATCGCGAATGGAACCGCCTGGGGAAATAATAGCTGAAATTCCATTCTTTGCAGCTTCATCGACAGAATCCCTGAAGGGGAAAAATGCATCAGAAGCCATGACCGCGCCGGAAAGCGATTTCCGGGCTTTTTCGACTGCAACCCGAGCAGAGTCAACCCGACTCATTTGGCCCGCACCGATTCCTAGAATCTCTTTATCTTTTGCATAAATGATGGCATTGGATTTTACATGTTTTGCCACCAGCCAAGCAAACTTCATGTCTTCCATTTCCCGGGCATCGGGATCTCGATCACTGACAATTTTTAACTGGTCTTCAACATAGTTTAGATAGTCCTGACTCTGGACCAATAGTCCACCGCCAATTCGTTTCAGGTCGAATCGTTGGTCTTCTACATTCGATACTTCACCCGGCATTTGCATCAGACGAATATTTTTCTTTGCAGAAAATAATTTTATCGCTTCCGGGTCGAAACCGGGTGCTACCACAGCCTCTACAAAGTTTTTGAGGATCTCTTCCGCCGTCTTAACGGTGACAGGTTGATTGAATCCTAAAATACCTCCAAATGCGGAAGTAGGGTCCACCTCTCTTGCCAAAATAAAAGTTTTTAACTGGTCGTCTCCCAGTGCAACTCCGCAAGGGTTCGTATGCTTAATAATAACAACCGCTCCTGAATCCATCTCCCGCACCAATTCCCAAGCCGCGTTTAAATCAATAAAGTTATTGAAAGACAACTCTTTGCCCTGCAACTGCACGGCCGAAACAATATCGGTTTTTAGCGGGTGGCTCTCTCTATACAAAGCAGCCGACTGGTGAGGATTTTCCCCATAGCGTAAATCTTGAACTTTTGTATAAGGTTGATTTAAAGAAGGAGGAAAACCCTCTTCCCATTGACCGGATAAAAAAGTAGCGATCAATGAATCGTATCGAGCAGTATGGGCAAATGCATCGCGACTCAATCGGCGACGGGTTTTCAGAGAAACGGAGCGTGCTTTCATTTCTTCAAGTATCAGGTCATACTCTTTGGGGTCGACAATAATGGTAACATCGTTGCAGTTTTTTGCTGAAGAACGAATCATGGCTGGACCGCCAATATCTATATTCTCTATTGCTTCCTCTAAAGTACAGCCTTCCTTCGCTATGGTTTGTTCAAACGGATAAAGATTTATCACTACCAGATCAATCGGGCGAATACCATGATCTTCCATGGCCTGCATATGCTCAGGGACATCTCTGCGCCCCAGAATTCCTCCATGTACCCTAGGGTGCAAGGTCTTTATTCTACCATCCATCATTTCTGGAAAACCGGTGTAGTCCGATACCTGAATCACAGGCAGGCCACCCTTTCTCAAAAGCTCTGCGGTGCCTCCTGTGGAAAGGATTTCTATTCCGAAATTATGCAGTTCCTTGGCAAATTCAAGGACACCTGTTTTATCCGACACACTTATCAATGCCCTTTGTATGGGTTTCATTTTTTTGGGAAGTATAATTTGTTACTGGGGAAGTTTTTTCTTCTCAACGGGTCCCTTGGTAATCAGAAATTCCGGGGTCAACGCATCAATCAATTTTAAAGACCATACAGGAAAAGACCCATACGATTCCATCAGCCCAGGCTCTTCCTTTTGTACAGGAGCATCAGGAACATCTTTTTTTTGGTCAGCATCGATCATAAAGTACACCTTGCCTTAAATTTACAGATTCTGAAATCGGGAACGATTGAAGGCCGAAGTCTACACTTTTTCCATCACTTTTCAAATAAAAATCCCACCACCACTCGGCGTGGGGCAAAGGGGTCTATTCCCATAAAGCTAACCATTTCGGTTAGGTTTTCTAAATATTTCGTACACATTTCCTCAAGGCTTAGCCTTGTATCTGAAACAGTCTGTTTGTGGTCGTTCACCATGCCTGTTGCCTGCATAAAGGCGCAGCAGATGGTTGAGCCGATAAATTTGAATCCGCGTTTTTTTAAATCTTTGCTCATGGCATCGAATTCTTTTGTAGTCGCTGGAACTTGATCCATCGATTTCCATTTATTTTTTAGAGTCTTCCCTACTATAAAACACCAGCTATATTTATTGAAGCTACCAAACTCCTTTTGCACTTCTAAAAATGCTTTGGCATTGGTGACCGAAGCGGGTACCTTCAAACGATTACGCACTATCCCCGGGTCTTGCAGGAGTTTCTGCTGTTTGGCATCATCGAACTTTGCAACTTTTTTGGGATCGTGACCCAGCTAAGCCCCACTTGCGCAACCTCTAAATAAGAAACTCGAATAATATTTTATCATCATGAACGGGAACATCCCATTCTTCATCGTGATACTTAACATCCAGCTCCGTGGGTTTGGAATTATGCCCGACCCATGCGCATCGTTTAATCATTTAATACAACTGATTTATTCTGACCATATTGCCAATTCATTCCATTTTGGATCAAGAAAATGGAACCTTTTCCCACCAGGAAATTCATAGATTGGCTTTAAAATTTCCCCTCCCGCCTGAATCACCTCTTCGAGCTTTTTATCAAGGTCGCTTGCATAGAGAACAACTAGGATACCGGGATTGGATATTTGTTCATCTCCCATCCCATTAAATCCGCCATCAATATTTGCCCCAGAAAAACTGATGTAGTCGGGCCCCCAATCTGTAAACTCTCATTCAAACGCCTGATGATAGAATTTTTTAGTCTCGGCGTTTTTTACCATAGGGAGCTCAATATAATTGATAGTGTTATTTTTGTTAACGTTAGCCATAATAAACTCCTTAACCTAAAATAATCTAGTTTGCCCCCTGACTGAGGAAGCAATGTTAGCGTACTACAGTAAAAGGCTCAGTTGTATTTGTCCGTTTGACGAGCATTTACTAATTGTCCCTATGCCGAGTAGTAGTGGTTGCTATTAGAGTGAAGAATTTGGTATATTTTACTATTCCAGAATGAATTTAATTACCCTTATTTGTCAGGAGACATGACAATGTCCAACTCTGCCGCAGCATTGAAAGAAGCTGTTGAATTTGAAAAGAAAGCCCTCGAAAAATATCAGGAAGCCGCTGAAATGGTAAACCATCAGGAAACTAAGGATACACTGCAAAAGTTAACCAGCGAAAAACAGCAGACGATCGAATCAATGCATTGGATCATAATGGCAGAAGCCGGTAAGATCGAAACGGAACAGCCCGCTGTACAGGCTGAAGGTGAAGAACCAAAAAGTGGTGCCAGTAAATGTCCATTCTCCGGTGCTCTCGCTGATATGGGTATCGACATCACCAAAATGTCTAAAGAAGAAGCCATGGAAAAAATGGGCGATATGTCAAAAATATTTCCAGAAAGCTCTGATTCCTAAATTCCATGCCTGTTGAAAAATCTTTATTGATTGAGTGCCCAGCTTGCGGAATTGAAAACCTTTTGGCCGATATAGTCCCTGGAGTTCCCGCTATATGCAATCAGTGTCGGGAAGCTCTATTGGGACCGAACTTGGTTGAATCTCATACAGGCCACAGCTGTGATATTTGCAGCATGGCCTTTGTGCTAAAAAAAGAGACCGGGTTCTCGGTCGGGGAATCAGAATGCCAGTGTGGCAGTAAAGATTTCAGTCCCTTGGAATTAGACCTGTTTGTGAGCGACCTTCAGTCAACCATTGAAGCCCAAGATTCAGATGATGACGATGGTGATGATTTCGACTGGTGTCGCCCAGGCCCGGACGACACCTCTGAAGGTGATTACAACAATGTCTTCGATGATGACCCTGGGTTTTCCAAATAGATAAAACAACTTCAACTCGCTCCTTCCGCTCTCACTCCAATATTCCCTTTCCTATTGAAATCATTATATTTATTTTTCAAAATCCCCATAAAAGATATAATATAAAGCTAATTATTTCCAGAAGAAATATAATTATATGAACGAGAAAAAGCCTCTCGATGGAAACGTTTGGGAAGAAAACCTGAAAAGTGCGCTGGATATAATTAACACCAGCGAGAGTTTTTTATTCAGTGGAGACATTGACCCCGATTCGGTAGGATCGATGTTATCTCTTTCGCTTTACCTCCATCAGCTTGATAAAAAAGTTTTTTTAATCCTGCCCGAGAACTTGCGTGAAAATCTCAATTTTTTCGAGAAAATTATCGAATACAATTCGATCAAAATTTTGCGGAACAAAGAACAGATTCTAGCCGTTAAAGATGAGGTAGAGACCGTTATTTTTTGCGACACCCCAAATAAAAAACTGGTTCCTCATTACTCTTTTCTTGCAAAAAATATTTTATCCAACAAACCCAAAGTGATTGAGATTGACCACCATTTTGGTGCAGACAGCGAAGAGCTAACCGATTACGGTATTAAATTATTTCGCAAGGCCAACGCCAACACTGAAATTATTGGAAAAATTCTTTTAACGTATCATGAAAAATATCACGAAGGACCCAATCCTTTTGATCAACGTAATATTATTCTCGGTTTGATAACCGGTATGCTAGGTGACACTGTCGGCGGCAAGGTCATTCCCTTTAAAGAAGATTACGAATACTGGATGGACTTGCTCAAAGGCCGTTTGCAGAATATAACGCGTTGGAGAGAATCAGATAATGAGCGAAATGTAGACGTCAAACACTCGAAGTTTGGTGATCCACAACAGATTCTGGAATACCTCGACCGGTTGACCGATGAACAGGAAGCCTGCTTCAATCTTTTAAATGACCGCGCCGAATTAAAAGGTCAAATTGGTTTTTTAAACTTATTTCACTCCACTCAAGAAGATTTAGCTGATACCTGCAAACGGTTCAATTCGGGCTGGTTCGCAGACATTCAGAATTTTCTTATGAACTCAGTTCCTGAGAAATCGGGTTGTGCCGGCATGGTAATTTTTGAAGGTCAAAATGCCGAAGGGGAGAACTGCTTTTTCATCAAGCTTAGACGAGCAGTCAAGTTTTCTGGAATTGACCTGCGCACTGCAGAAGGTAAATTAAAGGAATTATTCGGTGATCTTTATATGGGCGGGGGCGGTCATGCAGGTGCCGCATCTTTTAGAATCCACCCTCTCGACGAAAAAGAATTTCTAGAGAAAATTGAAAAAGTATTCGATTTTTTTAATGCAGGCCTATTGGCCTCCACCAACAAATAAAAAGTTGCTCCTGCTTAGATCACCCCTTCCAACACCTTCTTATAAATTGAGAATGTTTTTTCGCTCATAAGATTCAAAGAGAACTCGTCTCGAATCCTCACCTTACCATTTTGCCGCATTGCTTTCTGTTCCTCTGGGCCAAGCTCCAATAAAGTCAAAATACCATGAGCAAGGGTTCTTGCTGAGTTAACAGGAACCAGTATCCCTTCAACAGACTTTCTAATAATATCGTTGTTACCGGGGATATCAGTTGCCATCACCGGTTTCCCGACCGCCAAAGCTTCCAGCAAATTATAAGGAAGCCCTTCACTCCGGGAAGGGGAAATATAAAAATCTATACTTTTTAATATCTCCAACGCATCTTCCCGAGCCCCTAAAATTTTTACCGTATCATCTAATCCATTCTCGTGGATATACTGCGTTATCATTTTAATATACTTTTCATGCTCTCCAGGACAATCACCAATGACAAGCAGTCGAATGTAGGGAGCCCTTTTAGCCGCCTCGACAAACCCTTCGAGCAGTATGTCCAGTCCTTTTTCTGGCGAAACTCTTGAGAGTGTGCCGAAAATTTTTATACTTTCACGAGGCCCCAACTTCAATGAGGCGAGCACCTCTTCAGCGGGAGGTAGTGCTTGAATAGAGTCCAGATCAATACCATTGTTAACAACACTGGAGTTTGAATCATTCAGAAACATTAAAACTTTCGCTTTGTTTTTTTCTCCGTTGCCAACAAAAATATGGTGCCGGGTCAACAATGTCAGAACATTTTCAACAAACAGATAAAACCATCTTTGGACAACAGGAAGAAGTTTGTGCTGAAAGCCGTGAAAAGTGTGTACAACAGGAATGCCGAGCATCCAACCGAGTAACCTGCCATAAAGACCGGGACCTTTCCCATGGGTATGAATCAAATCCGGTTTCTCTTTCCGCAAAATTTTCAATAATTTGAATAAAGTAGACAAAGATAGTTTTCTTAAGACAAGATCATGAGGAGTAATTCCTAAGGCGATCAACTTGTTCCAGTAGGAACCATCGTTGTGGGTACAAACCATGATATCCCAGTCCTTGCGGTCTATTTTTTCCAGCAAGCTGTATATATGTCTGGGGCCTCCCCCGGGTGCGGTGGTACCGCTGATGATAGCTAATTTCATGGTCGAGGCTGGGTGGTTAACGGAAGACCATTAAATGATACGATATTTCCGAACCTTGAGGAACTTTATTTTTTTGCTCTTACAGGGCAGGGATAGCTACGCGGTAACATTTGCGGATCAAAATTATAAAGTGCTAATTACGATTTTCGTCTATAGTGTGCGGCAGTGTGCCGCACACTACATCAGATTAAAGTTTGCCAACCTGAGCATCATCCCTTGCTTCTTAGGGGCGATCCGTTAGCGTCAAGCTGAGTCTGCTTCCAGGTCGGTATGGGACAAGAGGTTTTCGTCCTCAATGGCCATAGCGATGTTCGGGTCAGATTTAAAACTATCGTTGATCGCACTCAACAAAGTGGATGCATCTGAATAATAAATTTGTTTATTTATTTCATCTACTTTTCGCAACGAAAGTTGTTCGTACAAGGTGACCATATTTTCCGAACGTGAAATGGACTCCCTTACTTGCGAAAAGGGGATATTACGTTTCTTACTTTCGATTGCAAGTTCTGCATATTTTATCCATAAATCAATATCACCCTTAGCATCGCCAAGCGCAAGATACTTTTGTCGCATTTTTTCTTTTCCCAATTTTTGCAACTGTTCCACTTTTTCTCTTCCCCAACCGTTCAATGGCATCCCTTTAGTTGCTCGGCAAAGATGCTTCAGGGAATGTACCAGTCGATTCATTTGACTGTCGAGTTGCATACCATAATTGGTATATTCTCTAATCTCCTTAACACTTTCAAAAATATGCCAAACACCACCGCGCTTTTGAACATCAGTTCGTCTTTTATCTAGTGCGCTGGCCTGATCAAGACAATCCTGTTCATTTTTCACTTCAGGACTTGAAGTCGATATTGTTTTAAGCTTTTTTGCCAATGATCCATCAACCGGAAGAGCAGGCAAAGTTTCATACGAAGTTTCAGAGATATCGGCACTAGATCTCGTCAACGTCTCTTTGCGTACCCAAGTATTTTCTTTAAATGGCATTTGTAACGGGGCTTCATCAACAGGTTCAGCAGAACAACCTGAGACAAAAATTCCCGTCAACACGACACATAAAATAATTTGTAAACACCTTATTTTAAACATTTTGGTCTCTCATTAATTTTGGAAAAATAGTCCATCTTTATACACTAAAATTTTAACCCTTGCATGAAAATGGCAATGACAAAATTTCTGCCAAACCTGCCGTCAAAATGGCTGTAATCGACAAAAATCCGACGCTTTTAAAATAAATATAAGTCGAATTATTAAACTATCAAAAAAGCATAATAATATAAACTACTATATTTAAATAAGTTCTATTGATTTTTTGATATTATCCCTTAAGTAGCCCTATAAGGTACATGACTTGCATTACCCTTGAGTGATAACCGTTTCCTACCGTTAAGAGAACTATAAATTAAATAATATCAAAGGTTTGAATACTATGAAATTAAAAAAATTACTTTATTTACTGATTACTGTCTTCCTCTTTTCCGGGTGCGAAGTAAAAATGGGTCCCTCAACGTTCTGGAGCAAAGTATTCCGAACTCAAACCGACTCTAAATATTATATGGGAAAGACTGAAGATCTGGTGCAATCCCTTACGGAAGATGTTGCTGAATATGAAATCAACAAAGTAACGGTATTTGATCTAGTCGATGAAGAGAACAAAACTCCTATTCTCGGCGAATATATTTCTACAAGAATTGTTGAAGCCATCACCAAAAAGTATTTCTTTCGTGATAAGCAGTTTCGAGTGGCGCAAAAAGGAGAGGTCAAATCAGTTTTAGACAATTTAAAACTTCAGTCTTCGTTTCATTACAATAAAAATGAGTTGCGTCATCTGGGGAAAGCCCTCAACTCGCAGGCCGTTATCACAGGAAGGATCACCGACCTCGGAACCAATCTAGATGTTCATCTCACTTTGACCGATGTCATGAGCGGAGAAGTTATCGCATCCGCATCCGAGCCTTTAACGCGAACCAAGTTTGCGGTTGAAATGCTAAGACACCATTAGCTCAATCGTTTTCAATAGCCCGGCGGTAACGGGCGAGCGCCATTAAAGGGAAAAAGTGCTGGTACATATGGTACTTGATGAAGAAATGCACGGGAAACCCTGTCCCGGTAAATGCATCTTCCCACCAGGTTCCCTGGTCGTTTTGATTGCGCATCAAAAATTCTACCCCGCGTTTTGCAGCATCCCCTTTTGCTTCGCCACCTGCAACCAGGGCCAGTAATGCCCACGCCGTTTGCGAAACCGTGCTTGTACCACGCCCGCGCAAGCTGGGTTCTTCGTAACTCTGGCAGGTTTCGCCCCAACCACCATCTTCATTCTGATGTGCCTCCAACCATTGAATGGCTTTGCAGCTAAAAGGTTGACTCATATCTTCACCCATTGCCGACAATCCAGTCATAGCCAAAAACGTTCCATAAACATAATTCACTCCCCAACGACCAAACCAGCAACCATCAAGTTCTTGCCCCTCCTTAACAAACTTTAAGGCACGTGCAACTTGCGGGTGTTCTCTTTTGAATCCCCACTGCGACAACATCCATAGAATGCGGCTGGACACATCAACAGTAGGTGGGTCGAGTAAGGCCTTATGGTCAGCGAAAGGAATTTCGTTTAAAACTTCCTTATCATTGTCGACATCGAAAGCTCCCCATCCGCCATTTTTACTTTGCATATTGAGCAGCCAGCTCAAGGCTCTTTGGCATTCATTCAACTTCCAGCGGATGTTAGGAACATCTATCCGATTCAATGCCAACAAAATTTCTGCGGTGTCGTCTGTGTCAGGATACAGCTCGTTATAAAATTCAAACGCCCAGCCACCCGGTTCTGCATGTGGTTTTTTAATCTGCCAGTCGCCACGCTTAACCACCTGTTTGGAGAGAATCCATTCCGCAGATTTTATGAGTGCCGGGTGATCCGTTGGCAGTCCCGAATCTATCAATGCGTTCAAACAAATCGCCGTATCCCATAGCGGCGAGACACAGGCCTGCATCCATAGTCGGTCTTCTTTTTCCAGAAGAAAGCGATCAACCGCTTCCATCCCTTTGACACAAGCAGGATGATCTTTGGAATAACCCATCAGATACAATGCCAACAGGGAGTTGAGCATGGCAGGCTGAATTCCAGCCCAGTCACCCTCCTCTTCCTGATGTTCCAGTGTCCATTTTTCTACTGCGCGCAGAGCTGTTTTGCGAAAAGGCTTCCAAGGGAACTTACCAATGAATTTGATGATTCGATCGAGATAAATAAACGTGTCTCTCCAACTCGTGAACGGTAGACCGCTCGGCTTGAAATCGAGATCATTGTCGTTTTCCGTGAACAACTCTTGAACATCCCGACCAGCAGGCAAAAAATGTAGTGGCTCCAGAGAACGCACCACAGAGAGCGGCACCACTGTGCCACGTGACCAACTGGAAATTTCGTAGATATTAAAAAAGAATCCATTCGGTAATAAAATAATTTCCGCCGGGATGGCGGGGCAAACATCCCAAGATACTTGCCCGAACATGGCGAGAAATATTTTTGTGAAGACACGAGTCTTTTTTATGCCGCCGTTTTTTCGGATGGCGTTTCTGGCGCGCACCATTTCTTCTCGATCTGCTGGCATCCCTGCCATTTTGAGGGCCATATAAGATTCAACCGTGGAGCTGATGTCACACAGTCCGCCATGAAAAAGCGGCCAACTCCCATCTTCACGTTGCATATAAAGCAGATAATTGACTATCTTTTGTTGGCGTTCGCTATCCAGTCGATCCGTGAAATGCATGAAGAAAATCAATTCTGCAGAAATGGTTACATTGGCTTCCAGTTCATCCACCCAATAGCCCTTTTCATTCTGACTGGATAGCAAATAATTCCGCGACCTTTCGATAGAACGGTGCAACATATTTTCATTTATAGGCATTCCATCAGATGACACAGTGGGTCCTTCCATTTCCGTAACTTTCTCCATATTTTCCATATAGTTAGCTGATATCTATAAAAATTCTTAGAAAAGACTAAATTAACCCATTTTAGGATATAAAGCAAAACTCCCCATGCAGAGTTACCGAACAAAACTCATTGACAATGCTGCAAATCTCTTTTAATATATCCGGTTTACGACATACAAAATTTAATATCAAACAGAACCGGAAATAATGAAGACAACTTTTTTTGCAAAACCTGGCGAAATCGAGAAGAAATGGGTGATCATTGACGCAACAGATAAAGCTGTTGGGCGTATCGCTACTAAAGCAGCTTCGATCATTCGCGGAAAAACAAAACCAACTTTTACCCCGCATACTGATACTGGGGATAATGTAATTATCATTAATGCAGCTAAGGTTAAGTTAACCGGAAAAAAATGGGACGACAAAGTCTATTACCACCATACCGGTTGGTCGGGAGGGATAAAATCCATTACTGCTAAAGAAGTTTTGGAAAAGAATCCTTCGGACCTTTTGCAAAAAGCCATTCGAGGAATGTTACCCAAAAACAGATTGGGCCGCACCTTGAACAATAATTATCGAATATACGACACGGATCAGCATCCTCACGGAGGACAGAACCCCGTAACCGTAACAGTTTAATTCCTTTAAAGAAAAAGACGGAGAGTAAAAAATATTATGGACGGCACTATCGAACGATTTTATGCAACAGGAAAACGAAAAGAATCCATCGCGAAAGTATGGGTTCAAGCTGGCAATGGCAAAATCACAGTTAATAACAAATCCTTAAAAGAATATTTTTGCCGCGAAAGCCTGGAGTGTATTATTAAGCATCCGCTAATCACAACCGAAACCCTTGAGTCAGTTGATATCAAAGCGACAGTTCAAGGAGGCGGGCTTTCGGGTCAGTCTGGTGCTTTACGTCTAGGGATTTCTCGAGCTCTTATTTTGACCAACACCGATCTGCGAGCACCGCTCAAAAAAGCAGGATTTCTCACCCGAGATTCTAGAGCTGTAGAAAGAAAGAAATACGGACAACCTGGCGCGCGCAAAAAGTTCCAGTTTTCCAAGAGATAAACGGCAATTCCTCTACCAATTCGTGTATAGGCTTTGCCGTCTGGCAAAGCTTTTCGGGAAAAAGGCACCTCTTTTTCCCAACAATCAAGTAAAATTTAAAAACGTGTTTAGGTACGGAGGCTCACTTGTAGAAGTGAAAAAAATCCGTAGGAGTCTTTTATTATGATAAAAGTCGGCATTGCCGGAGCCAGCGGATATACCGGACTCGAGTTGATACGCCTTTTGGTGAATCACCCTGAAGTCGAGTTGACCGTTTTAACTTCCGAGACATATAAAGGAAAATCGATCGCCGATGTTTTTCCATCATTGAATGGAATCATCGACATTGAATTACAACCTTTCAATAGTAAAATTTCAAAATCCTGCGATGTGGTTTTTCTGGCGTTGCCCCACACCACTGCAATGGATAAGCTGCCGCAATTAATCGAGTCCAACTGCAAGGTCATTGACCTGAGTGCCGACTATCGATTGGAAGATGCTGATGCTTATCCGGACTGGTACTCGCTGACTCACAAGCATCCTGAATTGTTGTCAAAAATCGTATACGGTCTGCCTGAGTTGCATCGCGAAAAAATAAAAAATGTACAGGCAGTCGCCAATCCGGGCTGTTACCCTACCAGTGTTATTCTGGCTTTAGCTCCTTTGATGAAAACCGACTGGGTCAATTTGGATAGCATTATTTCTGATAGCAAATCAGGAGTTTCCGGCGCGGGACGCAAACCTTCCCTAACCAGTCAGTTTTCCGAAGCAAACGAAGGAGTCAGCCCTTATAGTTTGGCAGGTCATCGCCACATACCCGAAATGGAACAAGAGCTTTCCAGCTTGGCAGGCAACCCCATTAAAATTAGTTTTTCTCCGCATCTCATACCTATGAGTCGTGGCATGCTGAGCACAATTTACATCGATCTTAAAAAGAAGTTAAGCGATGATGATCTGATCGAACATTATCAAAAGTTTTACAACGATGAATTTTTCGTTCGCGTTTTGAGCAAAGACCGGTTTGCTAACACTCACGCTGTCTCTGGCTCTAACTTTTGCGATATCGGGATCAAGGTGGATGCTCGAGTAGATCGACTCGTCATCACCAGTGCCTTGGACAACCTTATTAAAGGGGCTTCTGGACAAGCTATTCAAAATATGAACATCATGCTGGGCTTTGAAGAAAAAACATCACTTCAATCATCCGCAATTTTTCCTTAGAAGGCCATGAAAATATTAAAAAACCGCAACCCTGCCGTGCCGGGATTCAAAGCCGCAGGGCTGGACTGCGGAATAAAAGACAATCGCATCAAAGATCTGGCGCTCATTGTTTCAGAGTCCCCTGCAACCGCTGCCGCTGTCTTTACCAAAAATCGCGTGGTGTCGCCGGGTGTGACTTGGAGCCGTCGCGCACTGGCCAAGTCGTCGGGTAGCATCCGCGCCGTTGTCGTTAACAGTGGCAATGCCAATGCAGTAACCGGTTCAAAAGGATTAAAAGATTGCGATGCGATCACAAAAAAAGTTGCCCAGGAACTTGGCATACCCCAAAAAGAAGTGTTCATTGCTTCCACCGGAATTATTGGTGTGCCACTTCCTTCCGATAAAATTATAAAGGCCACTCCAAAACTGGTTACAGAATTAGGCGGGAAAGTTAAAAACTGGATCGATGCATCCGAAGCCATCATGACCACCGATCTAGTCTCCAAATCAGATCGGATAAGTTATTCCTATAAAGGGAAGCGCATCTTCATTGGCGGAATCACCAAAGGGTCTGGAATGGTTCATCCCAATATGGCTACCATGCTCGGGTTTGTGTTTACCGATGCCGTCATCGATTCAAAAATCCTTAAAATGGCTTTGACAGAAGCCGCAGACCGCTCCTTCAACCGCATAACGGTTGATGGAGACAACAGCACCAACGACTGTGTTGCCATACTCGCTAATGGCAAAGCGAAAAATTCTGCGATAAAATCGGGTACGCCAGGCTATCGGGAATTCTTAAAAGCCTTAACGAAGCTATGTAAAAATCTGGCATCAAAAATTGTTCTCGACGGGGAAGGCGCGACCAAGTTTGTCACGGTCCGAGTTCAGGGAGGAAAAACACGTAAGCAGGCCTATCTCATTGCGAATTCTGTCGCCACATCTTCTCTTGTCAAAACTGCATTATTTGGAGAGGACCCAAACTGGGGACGGATTTTTTGCGCCGTAGGAAATGCGGGGGCAGCCCTTGACCCTGACAAGGTTGATGTTTTTTTAAATAAAAATCGGCTTTTAAAAAATGGCAGTCCGACAAATCTGCCACCGCAAAAGCTGGTCCAAGCCATGAAACAACATGAAATTGATATCACCATTGATTTAAAATGTGGCAAAGAGTGGGAAGAAGTTTTAACCTGCGATCTGTCCTACGATTATGTAAAAATAAATGCTGAATATACGACTTAACTTTCTAAACTCATCTAGAATTTTTTAAAAATGGCTTTACTACCCATCAAAAATTGTTTCGATCCCGTTTTAAGAAAACAATGCCAGGTCATTAAAAATATTGATGAAGAGTTGGTCATCCTCTCGGAAGATATGATCGAAACCACCCTTGCTGCTCCAGGAGTTGGTCTGGCAGCAAATCAGATCGGAATCCCTTGGCGACTGTTTGTCGTTAATATGGGGGTCGAAACAGATAAAGACAACTTAATCACTCTCATCAATCCGGAAATCACAGCGATGGAAGGAAGTGAACTCGGCGAGGAAGGTTGTCTCAGTATTCCTGATATGATCGCCGAGGTGAATCGTGCAACCCAAATAGAAGTAAAAGCCATTGATCTAAATGGTAACGATGTTCGCTTTGAAGCAAAGGGATACCTGGCCCGCGCCTTGCAACACGAAATGGATCATTTAAACGGTGTTTTATTTTGGGACAGCTTAGGAAAAGTAAAACGGGATATCATGAAACGAAAATTTAAGAAGAAACTTAAAGAGCAGGATGCATGAACATCGTTTTTATGGGAACCCCTGAGTTCGCACTCCCAACCTTAGAAAAAATCTACAACTCTTCCCATAGTATTTTATCGGTAATAACCCAACCTGACCGGCCCAAAGGCCGAGGCCAAAAACAGGTCGATTCTCCCATCAAAAAATTCGCTCTAGAAAACAACCTTCCTTTACTGCAACCTGCAACGGTCAACACTAAAGAATTTATCGCATCACTTCTAGAAAATCGCCCCGACTATATTATCGTCGTCGCGTTTGGCCAGATTCTCAGTGAAACTCTTCTTAAAGTACCTAAACAATTTTGCATCAATCTGCATTCTTCGTTGCTACCAAAATACCGGGGAGCGGCTCCCATCAATCGCGCTATCCTTAATGGAGAAACTCGTTCGGGAGTCACCACCATGATTATGGATAAAGGAATGGATACGGGAGATATATTACTGGTCGATGAAACACCCATCGAGCAAAACTACGACGCGCAATGCCTTCACGATAAGTTGTCAGAACAAGGGGGAAAGCTGGTTCTGGAAACTCTTTCCCGGTTACAAAAAAATGATCTTCTGCCAACACCTCAAAATTCTGACCTTGCCAGCTATGCTCCAAAACTGAAAAAAGAAGAAAGCCTTATCGATTGGAAAATAGATGCTGAAAGTATCTTTAATAAAATTCGGGGTCTGAGCCCATGGCCCGGAACACATACTTTGTATAACGGCAAAAGACTTGCTATCTTAAAGGGCGAGATCGTTCTGGGAGAGTCTTCAGATCGCCCCGGCCATGTTGAACGCATCACTGACACGGGCATTGAAGTCGGCACAGGTAAGAACCGATTAAAAATAACAGAACTTAAACTCGAAGGGAAAAAAGCGATGCCAGTAAAAAGTTTTCTCTCGGGTTATAAAATCACTCGCGACGACATATTCGAATAGATTTTACTTTTTCAAGAATTTAAGAGGTCAATATGCTAAGAACTTTGGTTACAGGTGGCGCAGGATTTCTAGGATCACATTTATGCGAATACCTGTTGAACAAAGAACATGAAGTAATCTGTATGGATAATTTGATCACGGGGTCCAAGCAAAACATTTCCGGAATAAAAAATGGGAATTTTCATTTCGTCAATCACAATGTATCCGAATTTATTGATCTGGATGGAGACCTAGATTACATCCTTCATTTTGCGTCTCCTGCCAGCCCTATCGATTATCTGGAGCTACCAATACAGACTTTAAAAGTAGGGGCCTTGGGAACTCATAATGCGCTAGGCGTTGCTAAAGCTAAAAATGCCACTTTTCTTCTAGCTTCAACTTCCGAGGTATACGGAGACCCTTTGGTTCATCCACAGCCCGAGGAATATTGGGGGAACGTTAATCCGATTGGGCCGCGAGGCGTTTATGATGAAGCAAAAAGATTTGCGGAAGCCATTACTATGGCTTACCACAGGACACATGGCATCAATACCAAGATCGTCCGTATATTTAATACTTACGGACCAAGAATGCGCATCAAGGATGGCCGTGCAATACCGAACTTTCTCAAGCAAGCCCTTACCGGCGAAGACCTGACTATTTACGGAAACGGCTCGCAAACACGTAGTTTTTGTTATGTCACCGATCTGGTTGAAGGCATTTATCGTTTATTGATGTCTGACCAACACGAACCCGTGAATATTGGTAATCCCGTTGAAATGACGATCCAACAAATGGCAAATAAAATTTTGCAAGCAAGTCAAAGCCAGAGTAAAATCGTACAACTTCCTTTGCCGGAAGATGATCCTAAAACGCGGCAACCCAATATAACTCTTGCACGAAAATTGCTCGATTGGGAACCGAAAGTTAGTTTGGATGAAGGTCTTGAGTCTACATTGAAATACTTTAAGCAACAGATCAATTCTTCCTGAGATGATATGCCAGGAAAAAACTCAGCTTCCATCAAAAATTGGCCAGAAGACGAGAGACCGCGAGAGCGACTGATAAAATATGGTAGCAGTAGCATTTCCGATGCACATTTGCTCGGAATTTTAATAGGGTCTGGAGACTGACGTGCAAGAAAAAATGCGGTAGACTTGAGCCGTGACCTGCTCAACAAATTTGGAACCTTCGAAAATATTGATCAGGCCTCCATCACCGAAATTTACCAGATCCAAGGGATAGGTGCTGCAAAGGCAGCACAAATAAAAGCAGCCCTGGAAGTTGGTAAGCGGATGGCCGCAAAAAATTCAGGAAAAAAATAAAGATGAAATCCAGTCGGGTTTTCTTCGAATATTTTTCACCCTTTTTGAAAAACCTGAAAAAGGGAATAGTAAATATCGTACTTCTTGACCCCAAGCTTCAATTTATAAAATAAATAACCGTCTCCGAAGGTAGCCTGAATGCTAGCATCGTTCATCCCAGGGAAGTTATGATTCCAGCAATTAAAGAATCGGCTGCATCGTTCGAGCTGATTCATAACCATCCTAGCGGAGACCCGACACCAATCCAACAAGATTTAGAGATCACCCATAGGCTTAGTAAAACAGGAAAAATAATTACAATAAACATGGTCGACCAATTATCATCGGAGGCAACAGTTTCTTCAGCTTTGCAGATGAAGGACTTTTATAAAAATACTTTAAATTTATGAAAAAAAATGGAACGTATAAAAAATCTTCTTAACATCAGTGCTAACTTAAAAAAAACAGTAGCTGAAACGCTTTCATCTGAAATATTGGATGCAGCACAGCAAATCAAAAGAAGAATAGAATCAGGTGGCAAATTATTGTTGATGGGCAATGGTGGAAGCGCAGGAGATGCACAACACATTGCTGCGGAATTAGTAGGTCGGTTCAAAAAAGAAAGAAAAGCCATGCCCGCGCTTGCCTTAACTGTGGATACCTCTTCGTTGACTGCACTTGGAAACGATTATGGGTTCGATACTATTTTCGAGCGGCAGGTTGAAGCTCATGCAAATAAAAACGATGCGGTCATTGGTATCAGCACCAGTGGGAATTCTGAAAATGTGCTTCGGGCTGTCAATAAGGCCAATACAATCGGCGCATACACTATTGGACTTCTTGGGAACGATGGTGGAAAATTAAAAGATGCTGTGAACCTTCCTATCATTATCCCTTCAAACGACACGGCTCGAATTCAAGAGGTTCATATCACCATCGGTCATATCATCTGCGAAATCATTGAAGAAGACTTATAAATGAAAGAACGATTTAAATTTTTCTTTGAGCAACAAGACCGTCCAAAAGTTTTAGTGATCGGAGATCTTATACTGGATGAATACATCTGGGGTTGGATAAACCGCATTTCCCCAGAGGCACCGGTTCCTATTCTTGAAACTCGCTCGGAAACCCTTGCTCTCGGTGGTGCCGCGAATGTTGCCAATAATCTGGTTGCCTTGGGATGCGAAGTTCACCTTTGTGGAGCCATCGGCCAGGACGAAAAAGGCGATAAGCTTTTGCAAACCATTCATAACCGTTCCATTCAGACTGAGGGAATATTTCGCTTTGTGCATCGACCTACCACTTCTAAAATGCGCATCATTGCGCACAACCAACAGGTTCTTCGAATAGATAAGGAAGATAACCGACCTATTACCGAAGAAACCGAGAAAAAACTCATCCAATATATAAATCAAACTCTTCCCGGTATGGATGGTGTGGTTTGCTCTGATTATCAAAAAGGAATACTCACTGAAAAAGTTATCCACGCAATCATGCATCGAGCAAAAAAATCTAAAAAGCAGGTCATCGTAGACCCTAAAAGCTCCGACTTTTCGCTTTATAAAGATGCCACTGTCATCACACCAAATCTAAAAGAAGTTGAGCGATCTGCACCCATAAAGATAACTGATAAGGAAAGCCTAGACCGGGCAGCGGAATACCTATTGAATCTGACACGTGCCAAAGCCATTCTCATCACTCAGGGAAAGGATGGCATGACGATTTTCCAAAACAAAGAAAAACCTGTTTCCATCCCCACGGAAGCAAAAGAAGTTTTTGATGTTACCGGCGCAGGAGATACCGTTATAAGTGTGTTCAGTATGGCTGTGTTTATGGAATTCGATTTTAAAGAAGCCGCATGGCTTTCCAATATGGCTGCCAGCATCGTAGTCGGGAAAGTAGGAACCGCAGTTGTCACCTTAAACGAAATAAACGAATTCCTTCAGGAAGAAATGCTGCGAACTTCACATACCGTTCTGGAACTTGAAGAATTAAAGAAAATTGTCGGCCTTGCAAAAAGCACTGAAAAAAAGGTCGTATTCACAAACGGTTGCTTCGATATTCTGCACGGAGGCCATATCGAATTTTTGCAAAAAGCAAAATCTCTCGGCAATATTTTAGTGGTCGGACTCAACACGGATGAATCCGTCCGAAACTTAAAGGGTGAAGGGCGACCCATAAAAACTGAAAAAGAGCGCGCCAATATTCTTTCTGCATTGAAATTTGTTGATTACATCACACTCTTTAATGAAGCTACTCCTGAAAAACTGATTCGCGAAATAAGACCTGACATTCTGGTAAAAGGCGATGACTATAAAATCGATGAGGTTGTTGGACGCGAGATAGTCGAGGGTTATGGAGCGCACGTGGAACTTATCCCAATATTAAAAGGTCATTCGACAACCATGACCCTGAAAAAAATTCTCGCCAAGCATCAATCTTCTGAAGACAGCAACGGAAAATAAAAGGGTTGCCCTGCAAATTTTGCAGGAGTTTTGATTGTTCTTAACACCCTACCCCAAATGCTTCTCAGGAATAAGATATTGGGTTACATAATTTTCAATACCCGCTTCCAGTGACATAGCAGGTTTAGAATAACCGGCATTACGAATTTTTTCTGTGTCTGAGCAAGTGTGGTATTGATAGTGGTTTCTGATCTCCGAGGGCATATCAATATATTCAATATTGAGTTTTTTGCTCATCGCCACAAAAATTGCCTTCGCAAGATCGTTCCAGTTTCTTGCCTGCCCCGACCCTACATTAAAAATTCCTCCTACATCTTGCCGTTCTAGAAAAAATAGAGTCATGGCCACAGCATCTTTTATGTACAAAAAGTCTCTTTCCTGGTCGCCATCAGAATATTCAGACTTATAAGACTTGAACAGCCGTAACCTGCCCGTATCGCGTAATTGAAGAAATCCTTTTCGCACCATGCTCTGCATATCCTGCTTGTGGTATTCATTGGGACCGTAAATATTAAAATATTTAAGCCCTACCAGATTTTTTAAGGCACCTTCCGCCTGAGCCCATAAATCAAATTTTTGTTTGCTATCTCCATACAGGTTGAGAGGCTTTAAAATTTCCAATCTAGATTCATCATCGGAGTAGCCGTTTTCGCCTGCACCATAGGTGGCCGCGCTGGAGGCATAGATAAACCTAATTCCTTTTTCCAGACAGAAGCTAGCAAGAT
>Ga0209631_10001435_pt1 | contig 30606 bp, 29 predicted proteins | sample COG_08_FD_184752 | JGI IMG/M metagenome (GOLD analysis project Ga0209631, IMG submission 184752) | Pelagic Microbial community sample from North Sea - COGITO 998_met_08 (SPAdes) (version 2) | ecosystem: Environmental > Aquatic > Marine > Neritic zone/Coastal water | place: Helgoland, sampling... | reverse complement strand
ATCCGAACTCCTAAGAACCAAGGATGGACAGATAAATATTATAATTTACAATTCAAAGCAACTTCTGATTATTCTGTGCGGACTGAAGGAATTCCTAATTCTCAAATCCAATCTGTCACTCTTTACATCCGTGGAGTTTACCTTCCTGGTTTCGAACTGATTGGAACTACAATGATCACTGCTTTAGCGGCTGCAGCGATTGCGGGAAGATTCAGAGTATACGATAATGACGATGAAGATGATGATGGTGATGGAGAACTGAGGGTTCTTGATTCTCGTTTGTTTTAATTATCAATAAAATAGCGTTTTCTTTGCTCTATTAGTCAACGGGTTGATAACCAATTATTTGTCGTCACATATTAAGAGGTGTCTTAGATGGCAGATGGTGGACTACTAAAGAAAGCGATGGAACAAAAAACTGAAGATGTTATCGAGGCCGATTTAAAATTCGAATCTGATGTTAAAAGTTCAGAAAATTTATTATCGAAATTAGGTTCTAATGGTATGAAATTAGGTTTATTTCTAGCATTAATTGGTCTAATTTCTGGCATTATAACAGCTAACCCTCAACTCCAGCAAGAGTACTCACTTGCAATATTCTTACCTGTCTCTATATTATCTGCTTCATTCTTCTTTTTATGGACTTCTTTAGATCGAAAAATGACAGGAGTTATAGCAGTCTTTTGTGTACTGTTACTAGCTACACCTTATGGGATAACTAGTTTGAATAGTTCTAGTCTAACTATTGTTGAAGATGAATTATCGGATGATGCATCACAAATTGTCTTGAAGGTTAGAGAATCAGGTTCTTTGTTTGGTTCTGCTGGCGGCTCTGCTGACATTACTATCAACTATGGTGGTGAAAAAGTGTGGAGCGGAGAAGTCTCTTTCTCAGTTGATAGAGAAGATGGCATAGGAAGCTATGGTCTTGTTTCCCTTAATGTGATAGACTTTTATTCAGGTAATGCGGATGATAATGATCAATATGTTCTAAAATTTGTTTCAGGGGATTCCGATCTATCATATATCTTAACTGATTCCTCATTGCAGAGAACAGTTACTGAGGCACAAGGGGATGTATTAGGTTCGATTGGTACGGATTCAGATTGTGATGACCATAAAGACGGATGTATTCTTGGTATAGGGCTAAGAACATGGTCGGGTATTGATTCCACAGGTACAAATCGTCCTACTGGGATTATTCATGCCGACTATAATGTTCAAGCAACTCTGTACTATGAAAATATTGATTCTTCGAGTATATCCATTGACTATCCTGAAGTTAGTGTGATTAATGGAGAAGCTACATGGGATTCAATGAATGGTGTTTATGGTTCCGGAAATCTGGCAAATATTGGTGATTTTGGCTCTGAACTAATGCTTGATGGTTCGATTGAAGATCCGGTTATTGGTATGCAGTATATCCCTGTAGATGAAATGGAAATTAGTGACTACGGATGCTATATATTTGAAGTCGTAACTTCTCAAGAAGATCCTTGGTCGACTAGTAATGCTCAAACTAGTTTGACCTATTACGAATACACTGAGTCCGAAAAAGAGGTGACTTCCGGTGGTGGTCAAGGAGAATCAAAAGAAGAATTTTGGGAACAAGTTAATTCTTGCTAATTTTATTCTTCAACATTGAATCTTTGGTATACTTCATTTGTAGTCTGTGTCACTCTAATGAATGTGGTGCATTTTGGTAGATCTTTGATTCTACGTGCACCAACGTAAGAGCATGCAGAACGTACTCCTCCAAGAATTGCCTGAATTGTTACAGAAAGAGGTCCTCTATATGGGACTCTAACTTCTTTCCCTTCCGGAGCTCTATGTTTAGCTACTTCGCCATAATGGGTTTCCATAGCTTTTGATGAGGACATACCGTAGAATGATTTGTACATTTTCCCATTCTTTCCTTCTACTAATTCGCCACCAGATTCATCATGGCCTGCAAACATACCTCCAAGCATTACAAAATCTGCCCCCGCAGCGAATGCCTTTGCCACATGTCCTGGTGATGAACAACCTCCATCTGCCATTACATGCCCTCCAAGACCATGTGCAGCATCAGCGCATTCAGCAATGGCACTAAGTTGGGGGTAGCCTACTCCTGCTACTTTCCTAGTAGTACATACAGAACCAGGACCTATCCCAACTTTGACAACATCTGCGCCAGCAAGAATTAGAGCTTCAGTCATTTCTCTAGTGGCGACATTACCTGCAATGATTATTTTTTCAGGAAAATTCTCTCTAGTAGTTCTCACGAAATCTAGAAAAACTTCTCTATAACCGTTTGCAACATCAATACAAATAAATTTAATTTTTTCATTGGTTGCCATTTTTCTTTTTAGCAATGTCAGACTTTCTTCTGTAGAACCGCATGTAGCAGCAATGAAGTTTGGGTCAACGCCATCATCCCAAGCTGCAGCATATTCTCTAGTTGCATAGAATTTTTGTAGACATGTAATCATTTTATGTTGTTGTAAAATTTTAGATATTGAAAACAATCCAGTGGTATCCATATTCGCAGCAACAATTGGCACGCCGGACCAAGTTGTACTGGAGTGCCTAAATTTAAATTCTCTCTCTAATGTGACATCTGATCTAGAAACCAGTGTACTGCGCTTAGGTCTTATTAGTACATCTTCAAAGGTTAGCTTAACATCTTGCTCTACACGCATTCGAACCTTATTACGCCAATGAAGGGGTGCTTAAGACTATTATTGTATATTAAAGAGTTTTTTTGGTGCTCGTGCCGGGATTTGAACCCGGGTCGAAGCCTCGAGAGGGCTTCATGATGGACCACTACACTACACGAGCCTTGTAAGTCGTCGAGTTTACTTTCATTTAAGAAAAGAGTGGCTTGAGAAGTATAATACAACAGTTTCACTTTCACTTTCAGTTAGGCCCCTCTAATGTTTATTCATATGCTAAAGTTCAAACCACGAACTATGAGCATGAGTATGAATAGACAACCATCAGTGATTTACAGGAAAAAACCAGAGCCATGTAAAATAGTAACTTTTTCTAGTCTAAATAAAACTAATTCTGGTGATAAAAAATCAGTCAATGAGGCAATAGTCAATTTCGATGGAAATATTTCATCGGATTCATGGATGCCGATCTCAATTAAATCAAAGAACATTGAAGTTAGTACTACTGGATGGAACGGATTGGTAACGAGATACAACCAATCAAAGTTAGAAATAGTTGAGGTGGCTTAATGTCAAAAACAAGTCGTTTAAGGAATGAAGTTGAAACATACCTTAATGAAAATAACTCCGCTAATACGGTTGAAATATTTGACCATTTGAATAGTCGTTTTAAGTGGGGAGCTACTATGAATCAGGTCGGCAATATATTGGCTAAAGATAATAGGTTTGAGAAAATAGGTCATGTTCGAGGGCAATTTAGAGGTAGTACATATACGGTCTGTATATGGTCACTAAGCGCTCAAATCGTGACTGTATGAACTCATAACGGGGAAGGACTCAAGTTAGATGACTTGGTAAAATCATCATGAGTGTGCGGTCTAGTGTTGGTTCATGGTTTACATTATTCCGATTTGGTAATTCTTTAACTGGCCTCATAGGGGTAATTTTTGGTTCATTGTTAGCCTTAGATCAAATACCAAGGGGGGATTTAGCATCTATAACCATTCTACATGGGTTATCTGTTTGGGCATTTATGTGCTCTTGGAATGCATTAAATGACATTTTAGATGTTGAGATTGATAAATTAAATCAACCCAATCGGCCACTTCCTAGTGGGGATATTTCTCTTAATAATGCTAAATTTCTAACCGCTATTTTAATGTGTTTTTCATTATTCTGTTTAGTTTATGCAGGTTATATATCATCTTCAATCGAAGATGGTTTTGAAAACTGGGCTCCATCAATCTTGATATGGTTACTTGCTATTTTTCTTCTTACTAATTATGAATCCTCAAGTAATTATAGTTTAAAACTTAAAGATAGAGGTTTACCTGGTAATTTTGCAATTAGTTTATCCGTAGGGATGGTAATTTTATTTGGAGCAGCGGGTGTTTTTGAGCCTACTGAACCTCGTGTTCTTTCATTATTCTTTATTGGAATTTCATATAATTTAGCCAGAGAGATAGTAAAGGATATCGAAGATATGGAAGGAGATGAGGGTAGAAATACCCTTGCTATGAGAATAGGTGTAGAAAAAGCTAGAGTCCTAGCGTGGATGATATTGTTATTAACAATGGTTTCAATATTAGCGCCATTCGCATTAGAAATATTCCCTGCGAGTCATCTACTATTGATAATTCCAGGACTGATGACTATATTCTTAGTAAAGAGAAAGTTAGCATATGCTGAAGATCGTAATGCTCAGAAATTGATTAAAAAATCTTTACAATTGACCCTATTAGGATTTATAGTCAGTTCATTAATATAAATCTCTATATGCTTCCCAAGCAATAGGGTTACACATGTATGTCAGAAGTGACATCTGAGCCCACATTCTGTTCTCTGCTTGGTCGAAAACAATGCTATTTTTTGAATCAATAACTCCGTCAGTTACTTCTTCACCTCTATGGGCTGGTAAACAATGCATAAACAAATAATTATCATTTGCATTTGAAACAAGTTCTTCATTTACTTGGAATCCTTGGAACGCTTCAAATTTATTTTCTAAATGCTCTTCACCCATCGAAACAAAAATATCTGTATAAATAACTCCTGCATCACTTACTGCTTCAATTGGATCATTTGTTGCAACTACTTTTGCTCCTGTTTTATTACCAATTTCTACGGCTCTATCAACCACTTCCTGATTAGGTTCCATTCCTTCGGGTGTCGCATATTTCACATCATGACCTAGGATGACGCCAGCAAGCAATAAATCATGAAGGACGTTATTCCCGTCACCTACCCATGAAATATGTCCGTTTAGATCTTTTTTATTCTCTGTTATAGCCATTAGGTCTGCAGCTGCTTGGCATGGATGGTGCATATCTGATAATGCATTAATTACTGGTACGGATGCACTCTCTGCTAGTAATTGCGCGTCAGAATGTTTGAAACATCTGTAAGTGATACCGTCTAGGTATCTAGATAGTACTGCGGCTGTGTCTGAAACAGACTCACTTTTTCCTAATTGAATATCATTAGATAATAATGTTAGAGGTTGACCTCCTAATTTATTCACTCCTACCTCGAATGAAACTCTTGTTCTAGTAGATGGTTTTTCATATATTGAACCAATTGTCATTCCTTCCAAAGGCTTGAATCCATCAGCCATTTCATCATCATTTTTTAGGTTGATTGCCCAATTAATTATTTCTGGCAAATCATCCTTAAAATCATCAATAGCCATTAAATCTTTTTTTTCATAGTTCATGTTCAATATCTCCTTGAAAACCATCTCTCGAGTCTGCCATGCCTCCGAAGAGAGATTGTGCGAATGTGAGCACATCTGCTAATCCATCCTCTTCTTCGCTGGATAAAGGTATTAATCCTGGTTGAATTGATGCATGTTGCATCATTCTTAGTTGCCCTATTGCAAATTCTGCTCTTTGCCCTGTATGTGCTTGATCAAGGCTGTGAGCAGCAGATTCTTCGTATAGAGCCGCTTCTAAAACATCTAGGTTTTCACCCCATTCGATGATTTTCTCTAATATTTCAGGTTCTAGTAAATCGGACTTTGATAGAAAATTTGCTGTAGGTAGGCCTAATCTAAAATGTACTATAGAGGACAATAACATTTGTGACACAAATCCGCTTGGGGTTTGTGACAACATTGGGTCGAATAGAAATATCAAACAAGCTCTTCCTTGCCCTATTACTTGCACTAGGTGACTAGAGGCTTCTCTAAATGCAAAAAGTTCAACTTGACCTGGTGTGTCGACAACTAAAATATCTCCTGAGATGCCTTCTATTTCCTCAAAGACATCTTCTGCCTGAGCTGCCACAAGGTCTGCTGCAAGTATTTGTGCACCATTTGGACCTAAGTCATATTCAGACATAACATCTGATAGAGAGATTAAATCTCGCACATCAAATTCTGGATCATAATGTACTCTCTCTGCCCCTGGGTCTAGATTAATAGTTAGAGCATCTACTTCTAGAAATCTTGCCCAGCGTTGGAAAGCAGTAACCAAAGAACTCTTTCCAGCACCCGCAGTACCAACGACAAAGATTACTGGTGGGGCTGTCGCGTCTTGAGCACTCATGTTGGACCCTGAGACAATTAATTATTCAACCATTCGTATTGTTAATGTTTGAATATCTTTGACAAGGAATGATTAAACCAATCTAACCCACGTCTTAGTTCAACTCGCGCGGTGTGTTTGGCATGTCTGATGATTTACCTATTCCTCCCCCCCCTCCAAAAGGTTCTGATTTACCCCCTCCTCCTTCAGAATTAATAGAAAATAAAATTAGTACTGATGAATCTGAAGATTCTTTTGAAGATATTAAAACCTCAATAGATGATATTCTTTCAGAGGTTTCTGAATTACCTCCTCCTGGTTTAGACATACAACCCCCCCCTCTTCCTCCTGGTTTAGACATACAACCTCCTCCTCTTCCTCCTGGTTTGGATATGCAACCACCTCCTCTTCCTCCTGGTTTAGATATGCCACCTCCTCCTCTTCCTCCTGGTTTGGATATGCAACCACCTCCTCTTCCTCCTAGTTTAGATGTTCAAGAAAAAATCCAAAACTCGAAAGTCAGTTCTAATGATTCAATAACAAAAACTTTTGAATCCGAGAAAAAATCATTATCTGATAAGTTAGCGGTGTTAGACCTTTCAGAAAATGAAAGCCTTTCAAAGGACGACGAAATATCAATTGATGTAGATGAAACTTCTAATTCAGTTTCCCCACACCATTTACGTCCTTCGACAGAAGTTGATTCTATTCCAGGGGATAAACTACATGCAATACTTAGTGAGAAAGAAATCTCTCTAGTTAATGCCGATGGCAGCCCTCTTAAACAAACAATAGATGGAGAATTGATAATAAAAAACCCCAGCAAAAAACATCGAGCATGGGATATCGAGGTTGAATTATCCAATACTGCCTCAACAGATCTAGGCGGTAAAACAATCACTGTTAGAGAGTTAGAAGCTACAGAAGTGACTACGATACCATATAGTTCAAATGGCCCTAGAATGATTGATGTCAGAGAAATAATTGATACTGAATCAGAAAGAGAACAGGAAGCAAGTCTTTCATTAGTTCTCTCTGATAATCCTCAAGAAGTTCTAATAATGATAGAAATTGAAAATATTTCCAATGTTTCATTAACAGATGTAACCTTAAGGCGTAATTTTTCACCTAATTTTCAAATTCCAAGTTCTCCTGAGTATTCAATCGAAGAAAATTCGGTAATTTGGGAAATCGGTCGAATGTCAGTTGGTGAAAACAGGAAATTATCTATACTGCCAAATGTATTGATTAATTCAGTCGAAAAAATTCCTGCGGGTTCTTCGGAAGTTACCTACAAGGCAGAATCAACAGTTTCTAGAATTGGCTTTGAGGATGTTTCAAGTTCAGGAAGACAGTTTTCTTATGTTAATGCGATAGAAGATGATCGTCCAGGAGTATGGCATTGTAAATGTGTTTTTGAAAATAAATCTTCATTCGTAGTTTCGCTTTCAGGAGCTTCTGTAAGGTTAGTAGGTCGTGATTCACCAATACTAGATCTTTCAGATTTAAGGCAAGATATTCCACCAGAGGGGAGTTGGGAGTCTATGGAAAAGAGAGTGGAATCAGATGATCAACCAAGTTTCACGCAAGAAGTTAGATATTCTATTTTACCTCGAGTATCAGTTCAATCATCCGGTTCAATAACGATATCTGAACAAAATTTATCTATTCTAGATGCACAAATTCTAAAGAGATTTGATATCTCAAGAATTAAGTCATATGTTTCATCAGATTTAGAAGCAACGATTACGATAGAAAATACCGGTTCAGCAACAATTAATGTAATGAGAATTATAGATGATATACCAGGTATATTCGTGCCCCCCTCTCTTGAGAAGGTACATATAGAAATTGAAGGTTTAGATTTGAGTGATGAGCAATATCGTATAGAGGTAATTAATGGCAATCAAATTGAAGAGAAACTTATCTCTCCTGATAATCCAGGGCACGCTTTGAGGATTACAGTAGGGACTTCTTCAAGGTTAGGCCTTAAGCCTGGGAAAACTTTGATCATAAGGTATCCTCTTCACGCACCTGACCCCTCTCCCAAAAATGAATTGTTAGCTGCCCCTATAAGGTCTGATTTTAGCATGGAGCGATTTGGCCCGGTTGCAACTAGAACTGTCGAGAGACCCCCCGTGGTTAGAGTAGTCCATCGCAGAAGGAAGATTAGTACAGGTAAAGAGGTGTTTCCTGGTGGCGGTGCTGGGCGTTATGAAATTTTACTAATGTTCCATAATACCTCTGATTCGGCTCTTGATGACTTAGCTTTGCACGACATAGTTCCAGGAACTTTTTCTATAGAAAATTCATCTGTTAAATCTTCAGTTAGTGGTGAAAAAGACTCATCATTTACCAAAGAATCATCAAGAGATGGGAATAAAGTCACATGGGCGATTGGTAGAATTGAAATTAATGAACGTATAGAAGTATTATATGAAATTCAGGGAGATACTGAATCTGAGTACAAGGTATCTGATGCCCAAGATTTTCATGGTGCAACATTTGGTAAGGAGGTAGATGATGAGCCTAATGTCCCTGAATGGGCAGATAAAGTATCACAGCCAAATTTTATTTCTGTTCCAATATCGAAACCAGTTAAAGAAGTGGCTGATTTAGAAAATAATTCCTCTGAAAAATCAGTTAAACAAGAACCAGTAATTGATTCTAATGGTTCTTCATCTGTAAATAATATTGGAGAGGTTTCAGAAAATCAAAATCTTTGTCCTATTTGTATGTCTGAATCCGAGAAAGGAGCATCAATATGCTTAGTTTGTGGATATTCTTTCAAGTAACTAATGTTGAAAATAGAAGTAACCTAACCGAAGTATTCATTCAATGTGTATGAAGCCAAGGTGTCATGGTGGATGCTGGACCCAATGGTAACGCCCAACCTGCTGGCATGGGTTCAGCAATGTTACCTATGCTTTTCCTTCTCTTAATGATGATGTCATTGATGATGTTTCCGGGAATGAGAAACTCTCTCTCAGATGGTGCAGGTACTGTGATTGAACCATTCCTTTTCGGAACTTTAGGATTAGAACAATTTTTCGTACCAACAGTATTTATCCTTGGGTCAAGTATAATGATTGTAAATACAGTAATACGTTCATTTTTCATGGATCCTTTGAAACAAGCTCATCACAGCCATCGTAGTAAGCAAATCAGTCAGCAAATGCGCGAAGCAAGAATGTCTCGAGATACTGCCAAAATCGATAAGATGCAGAAATTACAGATGGAAATGATGCCTGAACAGATGGCTATGCAAGGTGCTATGATGAAACCTATGATGTTTACAATGATATTCATAATTGGTATTTTTAGTTGGATGGCTGATACAGTAATTGATTTTAGGGTTGATTATGTTAGTTTACCTTGGCAACCTATGTGGGGTTTTGAAAATAGAATAATGTGGATTTTCCCTGCATGGATTGCCACTTATATCACAATGAGTGCCCCCTTGGGAAGGATAGTAGATAGACATTTGAAATTATTACGTTATAGGAGTCACCCAGTGGTACTTGCTGGTGATATGATTCCAGAGCCTTTACTATATCTACTCGAAGATGACAAAGTAAAATCAAGTTCTGATTCCAGGACACGTAGATCTCAGAGGAAGAGAGCAGGCCCGAGAAAAACTGGTAATCAATTATCTGAATCTCAGAGGCGCAGTAGTGGTAATCTACAAGTGGCACCACCTCAGAAAGGAACCCTTTGTCCATCTTGTGAATCAGATAATATTGTAAGAACCGCTAGAGGAAAATTACGTTGTAATGTTTGTCGAATTGAATGGCGGTGAGATTTTGGTTGAAATCACAGTCAGTGGCCCTCCAGGGAGTGGGACTTCAACATTAGTTGAGAAATTAGCACATGAATACTCTTGGGCATCTATAAATGGCGGAGATGTTTTTCGTAATGAAGCAAACAATAGAGGTTTGACAGTAGGTCAATTTAGTGATCTTTGTAAAAATGATCTAGAGGTCGATAAATCTCTTGATAATATGTTGAAAAATGAGATTGGTAATCCTCTTGGAGCGGAGATTATCGAAAGTAGACTTTCTGGTTGGTGGGCATATCTAATGGATGTAGATTGCCTTAGAGTTTGGGTAAATGTCAGTCCCGAAGAATGTGCACGTAGAATACAAAATCGAGAAGGTGGTTTATATGAAGATAAGTTGATATTATCTCAACAAAGACAAATTGATGACAAAAAAAGGTACCAAATTCTTTATGATATCGATTTAGATGACATGAGTCCTTATAGCCTTATTATTGATGCTGATAACATAGGTGCGGATGAAGTATTATCAATTGTCCAATCAAAAATCAGGAAGTGAAAGTTTTGAGTGAAATTATTTTTGATGAAAAATCTACTACCAATAATAAGTTTGGTAGTTTACCTCTAGATAGATCGCTAGATGAATTATTAAATTCTGGCATTTTACTAGTAAGGAAACCTCGAGGCCCAACTAGTCACCAGTTGACTGCATGGGTTCGTAATATTTTAGGTATTAAGAAAATCGGGCATGGAGGGACTTTGGATCCAATGGCTACCGGTTTATTGACAATCTTGTGTGGTAGAGCGACACGCCTAACTGATATTATACTAAAGGGAGATAAAAAATATATTTCTGTTATTCGTTTTGGTAGAGATGTCCAATCAAATGAATTAGAAGAAATTCTCACTAGTCTTAGTGGCGAGATTTATAATGTACCTCCGAAAGAATCTGCTGTCAAAGTTCAGGTTCGAACAAGGATAATAAAATCACTTAATTTAATTGATTATGATCAATCTACTAGAATTGCTGCTGTAGAAATATTTTGTGTTGCTGGAACCTACATACGGACATTAACAAGAGATATGGGTTTACTTCTAGATACGTCTTGTGAAATGTTGGAACTTCATCGAGATAAAACCAGTCTTTTCGATGAAACAATGGCATGTGATATGCACCAATTAAAAGACGCAGTATTCTTGTGGAAAGAACATAATGATGGGAGAGGCTTAATAAAACTTCTAACTCCTGTTGAATCTATTTTAGGGAAATTACCTAGTATTACCGTAAAAGATGGTGCAGTTTCTGCAATGACTCATGGTGCACCACTAGCTAAACCCGGTCTAGTATCTTCTTCCACAGAGTTTGAATCAGGTTCTATTGTTGTAATTAAAAGTTTGAAAGGCGAAGCGGTGGCTATAGCTGAAACCTTAGTAGATTTTGATAAGTTTTTGTCAATGAAAAATGGACATGTTGCTATAGCGAAAAGCGTACTAATGCCCACAGGTATCTACCCGCAGAACTGGTCTAAACAGAATTGAATGATTATATCATTTCATGTTCTTCGTAAATCCATTCATCAGTTTCCAAACGAACTTTAAGTTTCATCATAATTACACACACCACCGGACTGCCCAAGGACAGCGCAGTATTTCATATTCGGAATAGAACTTGATATAACTATTGCCCGAATTAGTAACATTATCAGCCAAAGGAGTACTTATTACAATATTACTTTCTTTTATCATAAGGTTTCTTTATCTTCCCTGGCGCTAATTGTAGTAAGACTAAACCAATTAATACAATTACTATTGATGAAATTATGATCAGTGTTTCACTGATGAATAATTTTGATTTTTCATTATTGGTATTATCTGGTGAACTGATAAATAATGAAATTTGATTCTCATTATTTTCTTCATTAGATTCTTCAATTGAAAATGTGCTATCTACAAAAATTCTAATTGTGTTATCTTGATCATTGCCTGAAAGAGCGGTATCGCATATTGTATTAACAAGCGAACCTGGTTGCAATGTATCAATACTTTTCGTATCAATAAGTATATCATTAACATAACACCTAACATCAATTCCGTTAGCAGTACCTCTGCCTTCATTCCGGATATAGGCAATAATTTCCACAACATCTCCATGTTTTCCATTGGAGATATCTGCGCCATTTTTCCTAACAGTTATTGATTCAACTAACAAATCAGACTTAGCTGATACATCGATGGTAATATTCTCTGAGACTTGGTTTTCTCCATCACTAACTATGATATTAACCGTATGAATTCCAGAATCAATTGGAGTTAAGATCAGATGATTGTTTCCGTCGATTGTTGCCCAAGACTTAGTAGTAGTAATTTCAATATCATCGGAATCAACATCATAAATACTCATTGGAATAACTAAAGTATCTCCTAAATTCATATAAGATAGAGAAGGAATATTCTCAATAACAGGCATATCAGATACTGGGGCCACATTTACTGTAAAAATTCCGATCCATTTGTTTTCTTGACTTAATGCACTATCGAAAACTTCAACGGTAATTTTTACTTCTCCTGATGAATCACTAACGGTTTGTAATTCTATGAAATTAAGGTCTTGTTCTGCACTATACAGCGAGTCGACTTTAATGATATCATTGTTGGAACTTGATGTTTGTATTACTAGACTTGATCTCGGAGTAATATCGTCTTGACAAGGTAAAGACATTAGAAATCCCCCCTCGTCTTCAATCATATCTAGATTTGCGATATTCTGACATACTGGAGAATAATCATATTCCAATTCGAATCCACCCGTAATTGAAAGTTCCTCAATGTGAACTACTGTTGTTTCTGCATTGCCATCAGATGACCACTGGAACCTTGAAGCGATTCCTATACTGGTATCGCTATTGTCTAATGGGAAAGCATGCCCTATTGGTACACTGAATGAAAATTCTCCTATATTCATTGGAACAGTTTCTACCAGGTATTCCCCAATTGCAAATCTAATGTTGCTCGCACTTGAAAGGTCGCTTGCAGAACCTGAAATTTTCCCATTAACAATTAGTTTAGGGTCATTAACATCAATCCTTAATGCTTCAATGCATCCATCAATAATATGTATTCTTACAAACTGCTTCTCAGTAGGGTTATCTATCAAATCTCCAGATTGTTTAGGTGAAAAATCTCCTTCAACTCCTGCAGGAATAACTCCTATACTGTGGTTTCCAGACCCATAAACATGTATTCTACCTAGTTCTTGACCATATGGTACTTCAACCTCTAGATTCCAATAAGATTCATTAGTTCCATCAGGTGTAAGGCCGCAGGATTCAATGTTCAATCCCTCAATTTCTCCATCATAAGGAGAAAAATCAATCACCGGTAGATTTCCAATGTTACTTTCATGATTTGCTTTAATGTTCTCAAATGAATACCATGGCATATGATATTTAACACGAACTCCTACAGAGTCAACTCTAACTTCAGAATCATCATTTGTTCCTATTGAAACATAATCAATAGTAATTTCAGAGTTTACAATCTCATTCCAACTCCAATCATGTAAGTGATCTAATTCAATTATCATTGGATTATTCATTCTAAAAACTCCAGAAGTGGTACGTGCAAATTCTCGAACTAACTTATCTGAGCCAGTACCTTCTAAGATTATTCTCACTGTGTCTTGATACAAAACATCCGGTATTTCAAAGTGTAGAACTAATGAAACATTTTCAATTTCTTTATCGTATAATCCAGGGTAGCTAAATCCTCCTACTGATATCTCCGGTCCTCTGGACCAGCTGTAATAAGTATCTGGAGTTCCAAGGCTGTAATTTGATCCAGTTGTACTACTACTTGCCCAAGAGGTCTGTGTCATGAAGTTATCAGGTCTTTCGTGGGTGAATGAAAGTTCATTGTCCGCTACCATACCTATTGTATAATCGGCAGGGTCGTTACTAAATCCTGATGTACTTGTAATATCCCATTGAGTAGGTTCGTCAAAATTCCCAACCGAAGTTAAATCAATAGATTCTGATGAAATTACAGTATCTGCCTGAATTATTGGGGTCATAGGAGCTAATAGAAACATCGTCAAAAATAATATGGTTATGTTACCCGACTTCACCATCATTTGTCTGCGAACTTAACTACCGCTTGAATGCGTTGGTGATATGATTATCATCGTGGCTCTTTGGAACGCTTGAAATACAGTTCTACTCTCGAGTGATTAGCAAGACGGCTGTGATGGTGTAGAGGTTAGCACGGTGGGTTGTGGTCCCGCCGGCCCGGGTTCAATTCCCGGTCACGGCCCCATCTTGTATTTCTAGACTCATTTCGTGCTATTATTCTAGGTCACTTGATGAAATATGATGGCCCATTTTATCGCTCTTGGTTTTCAAATAATCTCTGTTTTCTGTCCTTACTCCGACAATTAATGGAACTCTCTCAACTACTTCTATACCTAGACTCTCAAGTTTTTCTACTTTGTCAGGATTATTAGTTAGAAGTGAAACTTTTTTGACACCAATATTTTCTAAAATGATTGATGCGATTGAATAATCTCTAGCATCTGCAGGTAAACCTAACATTAAATTTGCATCTAATGTATCTGCACCTTTATCTTGCAGATTGTATGCTTGAATTTTGGCATGAAGTCCTATTCCTCTACCTTCTTGTCTCAAATATACCAAGCAACCCCAACCTTTTTGCTGTATTTTTTTCAATGTATCATCTAATTGAGAGCCACAGTCACATCTAATACTGGAAAATGCATCACCAGTAATACATTCTGAGTGAACTCTAATTAGAACTGGATCCGGACCATCCATTTCACCTAGAGTTAATGCGACATGATCTAAGCCAGTGTCTTCTTCATGAAATACCCTTATTCGAAATTCGCCATATTTTGTAGGCAGTCGGGCATCAGCTGGTACATCTAAGTTCTCTTTAATATTGATTTTATTTTCAAACCCCATATTATCAATTCCAATTTATATTATTTCTTAATTGTGTAAATAAATTCTCCAATTTTTTCTTCAAAATCAATTAGTTCTAAATCTAATCGACTGCATAATGCAGGCATATCGTGCTTAGTTTCAGGGTCATCACATACCACTTTAACAATAGTTCCTGGTTTACTTTTATCAAGTAACTTACGTGTTTCGTGAATTGGAATTGGACAAAAAAATCCGATTAAATCCAGTACTAAAATCTCATCTTCTGAAACAGAATCAGACATTTACTTACCTCATGCCTCAATAATTTCAGGTTTAAGTTTTCGTCCATTATACTCTCTTGCCTTTATGACATCTATAACATAAGCAACTTTTGCAACATGAACTTCAACCTCTGTACTATTATCAGATTGATTAATTTCACCTATTATTATTTCAGGTATTTTTGCTTGACTAACTATCCAATCGCTCAAAGCCCTCTTTGTTGAATCTTGTATTCCAATTTTTAGATTTATTCTGACCATTCCGAATGAGTCTGCTACTTCATCCCAATCATCTCTTTTCCTAACCGGATCTCTACTCATTCCATCTGGTAAATCAGGAGTTTCTACAAAGGGAATTTCTAATCCCCATGTTGAGCTAATTTTTTGTAGACTGCCTTTATCTTCTTTTGAGACAAGACTCCAAGCTTCGCCTTTCCGTCCCATTCTTCCAGTTCTACCAATTCTATGTACAAATGCCTCTGTATCGTCTGGTAAGTCATAGTTGACAACAATGGTAATTCCATCAACATCTAACCCTCTAGCAGCCACATCTGTAGCAACAACAATTTTTTCATCCCCCGATTTAAATTTGCTCAATAACTTCTCTCTTTTATTTTGAGGCATATCTCCGTGAATTCCTACTGCCTCCATCTGAAATTTACCAAGCCTCTCTACAATTACGTCTACCATTCGTTTCGTATTACTGAAAATTAGCATTTGTCCCTCTTCAGACATATTAGCTATTAATCTGCCAAGAACCCATAACTTATTTCCTCTACCAATTCTTACTGCATATAGGTCAATTTCTGGAATATCTACTTCTAAATCATCACTCATAACGTGTTCAGCATTAGTCATTATTTCTTCAGTAATATTCAGTACTTCATCAGGGAATGTCGCACTAAAAAGTAAGTTCTGATTACGATTTGGCATTTTTTCAATTACCCATAAAATGTCAGGAAAGAATCCCATATCTAACATTCTATCTGCTTCATCTAAACAAAAGATAGAGATTTTTTCTAATTTCAAATGACCTTTTTTAGCCATGTCGATAACTCTACCTGGAGTTCCAACAACTATGTCGCATCCATTGGATAGAACTTTTGCTTGTTTTTCAATATCGGTTCCTCCGTACACTGAAACTATTTTTAATCCCTTTTTACCTTGTAATAGTTCTAATTCTTCTGTGACTTGAACTGCGAGTTCTCTTGTAGGGCAAAGGATAATAGATTGAGGGAAACCTTTATTCTGACACCTTTCAAGTATTGGAATCCCGAATGCTGCAGTTTTACCTGAGCCAGTCTTTGCCTGTCCAACAATATCTTTACCTTTCCTTGCCAGAGGAATTGAATCTAATTGGATTTCGGTTGGTTCAACCCAACCTCGTGATTTTATAGCATCTAAAATGCTGGATTCTAATCCCCACTTTTCAAAAATTGACATTTAATCGCCTCAGAAGGTCTCGGATTCTTTGATTTCCTTCTGAAGTTCTCCCATCCAGTATTTTTTACAATTCTCTTTAGTTAGAAATTGATCCTTTGAAGAAAAATTATGGTTGAAATGACCGTTGTTTGCAGAAGCAAATTGGTCATTTGTCTTTTTGTGGAACTTCTGAAGTACATGTTGCTTCATGTATTGTTGAAACTTTAATGATTTTTGTCTATTGATACCATTTGGTGTAACACCCTCCCACAGGCGTTCAAATTGTTCGAGTTTCCCATCAAACTGCTCGCTCATCTTAAGTCCTCAGGTTTTGGCCGACTTGCCTTCTGTTTATCATGTTCACCCTTGGGCTGGTCCTGCTTATTATGCCCCATGAAGTCACTCTCATTCTCATCATTAACTTTTTCTACCGGTGCTAAGAATCTATTTTTTTCACTTTCTGAACCGTCTAATTCAATATCTACTGATAGAGCAGTAAGCCTTTTACGAAGTTTAGGATCAGTCTCTTGCCTCAATAATTCTGCCGCACTTTCTCTTAACCGGTCTCCTGTAAGAATGATAGAAAGTTGACCAATACAAGCAGTTCTTAAATTTAGATCTCTTGACCTTGCTCCACGCAAAATCATATCTGTTACTCTTGGACTCTGTAGATCTAATTTCTTCATGGCACGAATAACAGAATTACGGACGTTCGTATCGTCATCGTCTAATGCATTTTCCACCAATATTAAGGCAATTCTAGGTTCACTATTTGTAAGAGTAACCAAGCATTGTGCAGCATTTCTTCTAACTTGTGCATCTTCATCTTCCAACGACCAACCAATTAGATCCCATCCTGGTGGGCCTCCCTTCGCAGCAATATTCCTCAGAATTTTAGATCCTTTCCTTCGAAGATCTACGTCATCTTCTCTAATTAGTTCGTCAATATGTAAACAGCCCGTCTCTGGCCATGCAATACTAGTCAATTTTAGAGCCTCAAAAGCACTCTTTCTATGTGTTTTATTTGTACTTCTTAACTCTCTTCTTAAGATATCTTCACAACCTGATGGGAAAATTGGAGACATCTTTTGAAGAGTCTGCATTGCGACCTTCCTTACATTCACATCATCATCCTGTAATCTATCAGATAGGTAAATCATTAGATCTGTGTGAAGTTTCAATGAGAAGATGGGCATTACTTCTAATCCTGCAATTCTGACATTTACATCGTCATCGTCCAATACATCTAGTAAAATTTCGTGTGCTTTAGGGATAGAATTTTCATATACTCTCGCTAAAGCCTTTATTCCATCAGTTCTCTTTACAAAACCTCCACCATTTGTTAACGATAATTCTAATGTTTCAATCTCTCCTTTAGCTAATTTTATAATTTCATAAACTGGAATTCGTTGCCAAGGCCCATCAGATGGTTGCAGAGAACGAATGTCCTTTTCTACAGTTTTCTTCCTCTGTTGGATAATTTTCCCAGTACGTGGGTCTCTAGCAACATAGTCATCTACCATATATTTCAATAGCGCCGGAAGTAACCGTCACTATTCAACTAAGGGTTCATCTGTTCTGGAACATATTAGAAAACAATCAAGAGACATAGTACACTCAGAAGTCTGTTAATATGTCTAATGAATCCATTAATGAGATTCAAAAATTGATTTTTGTAAGTTTCTCAGAACAAACCGAACTAAGCATCTCTGATCTAGAAAGACTTTGGTCTCTAGAACTTCAATGGATGATGCCTGATGAAGCTTCTTTAGTAATTAAAAAATTAATTAAGTCAGGTTGGCTAGTCTCAGAAAATAATTTAGTTTCTCCTGTTTATCTTGATAAACAGAGTGTTCCCAGCCTTGGGTGGCAACCAATGTTAAGAATAATCTCCTCCCCTCCAATCTTTGTTTCCGAATCAGTTCCCTCACCTATCGTCAAGGTAGAAGTTAAATCCGAAATTGTTGTTAACGTAGTCCAATCAGAAAAGATTTTTTCTTCCGAAAAACACCCTCCAGACCGTTCAGAGAGCAATATCCCAACTTTAATTAGGTTCATAGCCAAGAAATCAGAGATAGACAATAGAGAAGTAGTACGAAGAGCTCAAAGAAAAAGGCGTTCATTAGGGCCTGTGACTTTATGGATGTCCCTCGCTCTTGTTGCTAGAGAACAAGGCCTAGATATGGTTGAAGTTTCTTCTCTAATAGAGCCGGCCTAGTTTTCGCTGGAAGTTCTGACTTCAGCCGCTAATAATCCTGGGAGAACAAACAATGCTAAGATTAGAGAAAATGCAACTGAAATTGAGCTAACAATTCCGAAATCTTGTATCACAGGTATAGGGGACAATTTTAACACTAAAAATCCACAGATTGTGGTACCAGCTGACATGATGAGTGCAGTTCCAGTAGTTTGATACATAATTTTCATAGATTCCCATACCCCATGGCCTGATTTCCGATTACTTTCAAAACTTCTCCAAACATGTATGGAATAATCAATTCCTAATCCAACAGTTAGTGCTGTAATCATTATGGTCAATACATTCCAATTTAACCCAAGGATTGCCATCGAACCAACAACCCAAGAACCACTAATTCCAACAGGTAAAATTACTACCAATGATTGCCCTAATCTTCTAGTTAAAATAAATAATACTAGAATCGAAACTAGCAAACTCCATCCCGTCGATTCAACTTGTGAGACAACAAGCCCTGAAAATATACTGTGAATCATCATAACATCTCCTCCTATATGGGCATCTGCATCTATATATCCTGAATCTTCAATCCATTCTGCTTGTTTTTCAAATTCTACTGCTAATACTGAAGTTTGTTCACTTGTTTCTGCGATAACATCTATTCTAATTTTTAGATATTTGATGCTATTATAATCATCCGTAAGAGCGACATACATCGATGTTCTTTCGCTCCAAGACTGTCCTCTCAATGGTTCTCCAATTGATTCATTAAGTAATAGTGAATGAACTGCTGCAGATATATCGCCTTCAACAAAACCATCTCCAACATCTAACCTACCATCGTAAATCCCTAAATGAAAAGTTTCACCAAAACTAGAATCCGCTTCTATTGCATCTCTGAGAATAGGATATAATCCATCATATGATGGACGTTGTGAATCAGTATTTGTTGGAATAACTACCCCCGAAATAGTAGAAATTCTTAGATCTAACATGTCAAGTCCTCGAAGCATATCTCTTTCTCCAGATAGAGAATCTTTACCATCTGTTGGTTCAATAAGTATAGTCACAGACTTCCAAGCCGCAGCATCATAAGATTCGTACATATCTCCTCTGACTTCCATTATCGGCATATCTTCATCAGAAAGGAAATCCGTCAGTTCAAAACTAGTTTCAAGTTTAGTTCCTGCTAAGAATACTGAACTAGTTGTTAATAATACGACTACAAGTAAAATTCTAGCAGTATTTCTTTTTTGGAAATTTGTTGCTAAATCAGCAAATTTAGACAAATCAATAGGCTTTCTTTTCTTTACTCCAGTTGTTTTCTCAACAACTACGTGTAAAGCCCCTACTGTAACTGTACTTGCAATAAAAGCACATACTACGCCTAATGCTAAAGTTATGCCAAAGGTTCGTAAAGGAGGTAGTGGAGATAATGAACTTGCAAGGAAAGCGGATACTGTAGTTACCACTGCTAGTGTTAAAGCGACTCTCAATATTGAAAATGCCCTTACCCATGCATGAGCAGCAGAATTAGTGTGTTTACGAGCTTCTTCGTATCCTCTCTGTAGGTGGATTGCGTAGTCAATTCCTAGACCAAAAACCACCGGAGCCACTGCGACTTCAAGTATGGAAAAAGGCCTTCCTAGCAATGTAATAGTCCCATAAGTCCAAACCAGTGCCGCAGTAAGTCCTAGTAAAGGCGCAGCAATCATTAATGCTGAGCGGAAAACCACTGCTAAAACAAATACTACAACAATAATTGCTAGCATCAATAGCCAAGTAAAATTATCTAAAGTGGTGTCATTAATGTCATTACTGATTAGATCATCAGATATAACTCCATAATTCAATACAGTGCTAGAATCTGAAGTTATATTTTCAGTTAGGACTTCTCTGATACTTTTTGCGAGGTTCTGCCTTTCCTTAGAATCTAAAGAACCATCGATTTCTATTACCCACATGGTACTAGATGAAATAGGAGTTGAGGACCCTTCTTTGGTAACAATCCAATCACAAATATGAATGTAATCAAAATCAGTATGTAGTAAAGCATCTTTAGCAAATGTTGCCGAAGCTATTGCTTGGTCGTTCCCTATTGCATCTGTACATTCTTCATCATCATTTATTATTGCTAATAGTAGATTATCCCATTCATTAAAATCCTGTATAGTCCTACTTTGGTTATCTCTTTCTTCAAGGATATTTTGTAAAATACTTGCAATATTGATATGAGATATAATTCCATTGCCAAATTTCTCATCAATACTTACTAAATCGTTGTGTAATTGTTGCAATGCTCCGATTTCTAATACATTAGCACCTTCCTCATTTGGTGTGACATGAACATAAATTCTATTTGGCGTATCCTCCATTACTAGATTCATCCTTTCTTCCGCAGATTTCGCTTCATTTTCGGGAGCGAATGCTGAAAGGTCGGTTGTGAATTCGGGTAGGGGAACGAGTACTGACGCTGTTATAACAGTTAATAATAGGCTGATAATTAGTATTGCAGGGGCTAATCTTCCAAACGCCTCGGCGAACCTTTCTTCTCTTGATTCGCCCCCCACCATCAATAACCCGAATCAATATCGGTGTTAAACTTAGACCGTTCTCTGTCCCTTCAAGCGCCAGCATTCGAAGGCAAGCCCTCAAAAAGGGTGGGCCACTCGAAAGGCTGTCTTATGCCAATCAAAGTCTTGAAAAACGAAGGAACCGAACTTCGCCTAAGAATCATCGGAGAGAATCATTCTACCTTGCAACTATTCCGTTCACGGCTTAATGATAGCAAAGATGTAGATTATGCAAATTACTTCCAAAAACATCCAGATTTAGATGAGCCTGAACTGTATGTTCGTTGTGTTAAAGGCAAGAAGGCGGAGAAAGTCTTCCGTGACCTCTGTTCAGATATTAACGAAGAATTATCTAATCTAGAATTATAAGTTGTTGAATATGGATAATAAGTCCATTGAAGAATACCTTGGTTTTGGTACTGGAGCTGTTGAAGGGCTCGGGATTGGAGGAATTTTAAAGGTTAGAGTCGAAGATTTTAGAGTCGAAGAAGTATCTCCTATACCTGCACTGGACCCTAAAGGTCGTTTTACGGTAGTTAGGGCCACATTAGTAAACTGGGAAACAAATCGTTTTCTTAAGAGGCTTTCAAGAGCATGTGGAATAAATAGAAATCGTATTTTTGCATCTGGGTTAAAAGATAAGAGAGCAATTACTACGCAACTTCTAGTTATTGATGCTCCAAGAAAAAAAGTTGAATCAGTAGTTATTCCAGATACAACAATAGAAATTTTAGGTAGAACACATCAGAAAATTGGCATGTCTGATCATGATGGTAATCGTTTTTCAATAACTGTTAGGGGTTGTTGCTATGAGAATGGAGAACCCATGGACGGTAAAGAGGCAATGAGGAGAGTACTAGAATTGGTTTCTAAGATGTCTGAGAAACTTGGTGAGAATGTTTTCCCTAATTGGATAGGGCCTCAACGATTTGGTTCTACTAGACCCGTAACTCCAGAAGTCGGACGTGCTGTTGTTTCAGAAAATTTCCAAGAAGCAGTCAATCTATATCTCGGTATGAAAGGATTGAATGACGGTGAAGAAACTGAACTTTTTAGAGAAATGTGGAGAGAAACAGAAAATCCTGAAAAGTGCCTTGAAATTATTCCCAAACATTTAGGGTTTGAAAGAAATATGTTAGAGAGTTTACAGAAACAACCTGAAAATTGGGTTAAGGCATACAAAACTCTCCCTCCTTCATTACAACTACTTACAGTTCATTCTCTTCAATCATTAGCATTTAACCATTCATTAGCTGGTAGACTTAAGTCAAATATTGGCATTGTCGAACCAGAAATAGGTGACTTAGTTGCTCCAGTTCAACCAAGTGGTAGAATTGATGTAGGGAAAATGTCTGAAGTGAGCGAGACAAATTTAGAAAGATGCCGTAGGAATTGTAGGCTAGGTCGTTTAGCTGTAACAGGTCCTCTACCCGGTAATGATGCACCAATTGCTACAGGAGTTCCAGGTGAAGTAGAGAAAAAAGCACTTGAAATAACTAATTTAGATTCAATTGACTGGAAGGTATCTGCAATCCCACGTCTTTCTACTAACGGTACAAGGAGGCCATTGTCAGTTATGTTCAGAGATTTTTCAATTGAAGAAGTTCCTGAGATTCATGAATCTTCAATTTCGAAACGGTGGGAAGAAGGCCCTAAAGAAAATGATTTATGGACTCCAGAGGGTTGTAGCATGAGAATGAAATTTATTCTGCCACCTGGGACTTATGCAACAGTATTGATGAGGGAACTAATGCGTTCTCCTTTGGATCACTATTGATTAATGTTAGAATTATTCAAAGTCTTCCCATTTCAAGGGCTTCTATCTGGCCAACTAGGGGATTGATTGCTCTGACTCTTTCTTCAAATTCATCTACGATTCCTTCGCCTTCTCCTAGAACTACTTGGACTTCAATAAACATCATTCCAAATGCAAGGGGTTTAATTTCTACTGCTTGTACTTCATCGAAAGAATCTATTACATCTGCAATAGATTGGTAATCTGGAGTACCATCTTCTGGATTGTTTATAGTTACCTTATATTTTACAACGACATGACCCATAATTAACACCTCAATTCAAGGACCCTGGAAGCCACAAGTTGGGCATATGTAAGGGACTGCTTGTGTTCTGCACTGTGCACTTCTACCTATAGATGTGCCACATTCTGGGCACGGAAACGCTGTACTTTTATTATCCACTAGAGGCACTCCTGATGATGTGCAAACTTCTGCTCTACTTCCCATTTGTGTCCCTCGGATGAGTCGGGCGAGCCACCACCCCTTTTTAGGCTTGATTGAAGAGATAGAATAGAATATCTGGCGCAATAGCCATTATTACCATTTATACGGATATTTTGTAAGTAAAATCCCATCCCATTGTTTAGTGATAAAATGGGCGAAGATGAATTGATTTTGGAAGGAGAACAAAGCGACCTTAGCAAATATGTTGAAGATGCAGGTGGAATACACGGTCTAAGAGAGGTTCACAAAGTAAGGGGCTGGAACAATATTCAATATGGTGCTGGTTTATCAGGTAAAAATACTCCAGCAACCAAACTATCTATGAACAAAGCATTTATTCCGCCAGGAGGAATTGCTAAAGCCCATATTCATGTTGATTTTGATGTAATGGTATTTCTTCTAAAGGGTAGTGTAAGGCATGAGTTTGGACCTGGATGCCGTAATTCTGTAACTCATAGTGCTGGTGATATGTTCTACATTGAGCCGGGTTTGCCTCATGAAGTTTTCAATTGCTCAGATACTGATTGGGTTGAAGCAATTGTTTCGAGATCAGATGCTTCTGAATGGCAGAACATTATACCTTATGATAGAAGTTCTGAATGAGCTGAATTAAGTTTAGGGAAAGGCTGAGGATTAAATCCCCAGCCCTTCCTTTACGTTTATCTGTCTATATTTGCTCTTGATTTAAGACATCATTGCGGATGCTTTCTTAGCACCCATCCATGCTACAACACCGAAACCGATCTTGTTAACCATGTCAGCAATATTGTATAATATAGCCATAATTTCTTTGCCGTCAGAGCCAGAATCTACTATGTCTGTACCTACTAAGTAGCCAATAGGATAGATAATCCATCCGACTAGAATGAATGTTCTTAGAGCATTAGCACTCCATACTAATTCATCTTTGATTTTGCTGTTATCTACTCCCTTACCGTCGTATAGACCGAATGGAAGACCAGTTGCTACCATAATCATAGCCCAACCTACTCCACCAAGGATTAATCCAGCCCATGCATCAATTTCTCCAATTTCTCCAAGGTAACCAAATGCAATCATGATGATTGCACCTACGAAACAGACTCCTGTGAATCCTAGACCTAGTACTTTGTTGTCTGTAATAGCATCCTTTCCAACTAGTGAAGGGAATTTTAGAGCCATTAGTGGTACAGTAATAATCCAGTCCATGTATCTGTAGTCTGTGCTAACTGCGCCAGTATCGATGTAGACTCCACGCATATAGTAGTAGTGGAAAGCCGCAATACCAACAATCAATGCAGAAATTGTCATTGTTGTTCTGTATTCTGGAGCAACATTGTTTCTTTCACTCATGAAGAAAACAAAAGCCGCACCCATTGAAATATATCCTATGAAGAACATGAAGAAAGTAGCTCTTCCTAATGCATCTCCTGCATAGTATGTTTCCGGATCTATTGTTGCAGCAGAAACATTTTGTGTAATCATCAATGCTAACATTGTTGCACCTGCAATTATGGCATTCGTTCTTGGGCTAAATTTAGATAACTTACTATTCATTTCAAGTTCCTCTGGTTTCAACGGATGCTATTGATTATATAAGTAAATGTTTTGTTCAATTACCTTGAAGTGTTAAAACACACTATTCCTCATTTTTCCGACCTGTATATTTCCTATAACCAATTATTGTATCAGTAATGTCTTTTTTTTCTTCTTCTTCGTAATCGATAACAACATCAAGATATTTCAAATGATCTTTCAGATGTTCATATGCAGTTCTTCCTTCGGCTCCCTTTCTAATTTTAGGTAATTTATTTCTACATACTAAGTAAGTTTCTGATGATGAACTTCTAGAGGCCGTTGGAGCGAATCTTTGTACACTCGAAAATCTCATTTTAGCTGCTTCAATTAATCCCTCAATCCCGACTCCTTGGAATATTTTTGTTACAAAAGAACCTCCGGGACTCAATATTGGCATCGCGGCATCTAGGACCATCGTGGATAATTCTAATGAGATTGCCTGGTCTGTATCGTAACGTCCCGTCAATCTTGGAGAGATATCACTAATGACACAGTTTAGAAAATATCCTTCTAGTTCTTGATTTATCTGTTCCACAGTTTTGGGATTTGTTATATCTCCAATTATAATTGTAGCCCCTTCTACGGGAGATGTTGACAATAAGTCAACACCTATGACATATCCATCTTCGCCCACTTCTTCAACAGCTACCTGTGTCCATCCTCCAGGATGACATCCAATGTCTAGAACATAATCTCCTTTTCTAATAATATCGAACCTTTCTTGAATCTGTTTCAATTTATACGCAGAACGTGCTCTATATCCCTTAGATTTAGCTTGCCTTCTCCAAGGGTCGCGACGGTTTTCTTGATACCAGCGCTTACTCATCAGTGTGTCTCGTCCAGCCTCTTAGTTATGAAGTAAAGACGTTTGGAGAGTTGCATATGGGGGGAAACGCTGGGTTCTGTGGCTTCATAGTTTTACTATTGTTAGCATTACCATCATCTAATATCGTTGCAGAAGAAGACTCAAATAATTGGTATGTCGAAGGAGGTAATTCTGTCTTAATGGAACAATATACTGCTACTTGGTGTGATGTATGTGCGCAAATAGACCCCTGGGTTTCTGAATTTGCAGATGACCGTGGCTCTCGATTAGTTAGAGTTGCTTTGCATGATCCTGTAAATGATCCTCTAGGTAATTCAATTTCTTCTGAGAGATTATCTATCCATCCAAATAGTTTGGAACTAGCTCCTTCTTTTTGGTTTGATAGTAACAACGAGATCAAAGGAAGGGTCGATCCCGTAGACTTAGATAGGGCTTTGCTCAATTCTGAAGGAAATCGAGGTTCAGATACTTTAATTTCAATCTCAGCAGCCAAGATATTTGATAGTAGTTCCTTGAGTTTGAGAGTAAATTTATTTAATGTTGATAATTCAAGCAATAATACTCAAATTAGTATTTTTTTATTGGCCGAGATTAATATTGATAAATCTCAAGCAACAAACGGTATTACAACTCATGAGGATGTTGCAATTGCTTATATGAATATGGATATAGATACAAATTTCATCAAAGATAATACGTCTTCAGAAACGAATTTCAATTCACAATTTACTAATATTTCAATGACTAGAAATATAGATAGTTTTGAGATTAATCTCGATTTTTCTTTGGAAAATGTGATTTCTGAAGACATTTCTATTGTCGTAGCGCATGAAAAAACAGTTGAAGATCAAAGATCTACATTAGGAGCTATATTTTTAAATTTGGATAATAGTCAAAATTCGAACGGAATTAATGTTATATTCCCTTTAATACTGATATGTTTAATTTCAACAGTTATTCTATTCAAAGACCGATTTCTTTGATTAATTCTTTGACTGTATATCTGATAGCATCTTCAGATTGCATCGTAGGTACGAATTTTGTCGCAAATAATCGTTCAACATCTAATGAGGTTTTTGGAACATCACCTGCCCAACCTCTATCTCCTCCCGTGTATTCTATTGAAACGTTCTTTAGACCACTCTCTTCAACTACAATTTCTGCAATTCTTCTCACTGAACATGTATCTCCTGTACCTAAGTTGTAAAGACTTACGTTTTCTTTTGAATAATCGATTAGGTGTATCATTGCTCTAACGCAATCTCCTGCAGACATATATGATTTTTCTTGTAAACCATTACCCAAAACTTCTAGTCTATTTGGATTATTTTTTAATTTGTGAATGAAATCAAAAATCACTCCATGAGTGCCCCTAGGTCCGACGATATTAGCGAATCTGTGTATCCAAGCCTCCCCTCCGAAAGTTCCACACCATGAACTAATCAATGCTTCAGACGCTAGTTTTGATGCACCATATAATGAGATTGGTAAGATTGGACCATAAGTTTCTGGGGTAGGCATAATGTTTGCTTCACCATAGATTGCACTCGAAGATGAGAAAGAGATTCTTTTTACATCATTCAGCCGCATTGCCTCTAAGACATTATAAGTTGCCATTGTCCCTTGCTTAAGATCAGTATCTGTAATTTCAGTACCTAATCTTATATCTGGGTTTGCTGCTAAATGATGTACGGTATCAATTCCTTTCATGGCTTTCTTGACAGATTCTAAGTCTAATAAATCAGCCTTAAATATCTCTACTTTTCCTTTACCTTTGTGATGTTGCAAGAACTCTTCTCTTCCACTACTAAAATTATCTAAAACTCTTACACTGTTTCCCTTGGCTACTAAAGAATCTACTAAATGAGATCCAATGAAACCGGCGCCTCCTGTGACTAAATGCATATTATCCCTCATTTTCCGACCATTTCCCAATATTTCTTCTATTTCTCAACAAATAAATTGAACCCACATAACCAATTAGTGAGATATGTGCTATTGTACAAAATGGACAAATATGTGGAGCATTTTCAACTTGAGTTAACTCGATTATAACCAACAATGCGACGAATGGCAACCCTGCAATCCCAGCCCACCATGCGTAATTCAAATAATCTTCAGACCATTTTGCATATCTATCAAGGTACAAACACAAACTTAGAAAAATTAATGCTGAAAAAGATAATATTCCAAATATTCCCCACGGAACTCCAAACAAGTTATTCCATTGTGGATCTCCAATTACTGAACCACATTGTACAATTCCCTCAGATGAACAAAATGCAGTACTTCCTTGAACAACCATTTGATTATGAATAATGTAAGTATATGCAGATGAAGTTATGCCTACAAAGGCAAAACTCAGAGATGAGATTAGCAACATTGACGTCTTTTTCTCATTATTTACTATCATTAAGTAACTACTAATAGCTAGGCCTAAAATGAAAATAATCAGGACCGGATCAGTCAAAATCTCACTCATTGAGAATCACCTACGAGTCTTTGCATTGCCGATTCAATATTCTCTCCTTCGTTTTCATATTGATTCCATGCCACATAACCATCTGGTTGTAGTAGGACCAAAAACGGAGTCCCGGAAACTTCCCAGTCTGCCAAAATGCTGCTACTTCCTTCAATATAGTTCCAATTATGTATCGCTCCGGGACGATTTACACAATTATTCCTGCCAGAATTACAGCCATCGCCATCATTTTCTTCGGTTCCATAATTTGTTTTATCTCGAAATGCTTCTACTTCCGCTCTATCACTATCGTGATTATTAATATTTAATTCTACAGCAATTGTAATAAATTCTACATTCTCTGACCACTGCGAGTATAATTCACTCATTGTTTCAGCTTCAGTCCAGCAATATGGACAATCCGTATCGCTGAATTGTACTAAAATCCATTCTCCATCTCCTCCTTCTTCCCATTCATAGTCAAATGTATCAGAAAGTTTGAATCTCTGCCAATTTTCACCATTATAGGCATCCGCAATGAAATCAGGAGCCAGTTCACCCTCACTTGGCCCTATTGTGGCGGGTGGTGCTATGATGACTATTAATAGCATTATAACTGTCAAAATTGTTCCTAGAGTAAATCCTGCAATTAATCTGACATCATCATCTCTTCCTTTTTGCACCAAGGGTTTCCTGCGTCTCGCCATTATAATCAATCCTCGGACATACTCATTTACTTTCAGTAATTCGTATAGTCGCTCTGAATCAAATTAATTATTCTATTTAGAATTTAATATTTTTGTCAAATCTAAATTTACCTTAATTCTCAATGTTTGTAATTTTACTTGCGATTATTTCATTTGGTCTCTGTGATAGCAGGCCTATGTGGACGATGTGCGAGAGACCTCAGTTTCGTTATCAGACCCCTCACCTGAATACGATGATGAGGTAGTATTCTGGGAGCGTTTCTATGAAAGATTGGCTCCATTCAGAGATTCACTAATTAACATCAAGAAATTAGCTATGGAAAGCCCATTAGGTGATTTATATGAAATTGGGGCAAGAGGGATAAATAATACAAGTGATTTGTTTAGTAGAACTGCAATAAGAACTGCTGAGATATCTTATTCGATGATTCTTAGAAGTCCTGGTTTGATTGTAGCCATATTAATTCTAATTACTGCTCTAACAGTTAAACCAGCAATGAATTTCCAAGATCAGATCAATGGCGATGTTGAAATTTATCTGCCTGATGGGGCAGATTCAACTGAATTACTATTAGATGTCCGAGAAGCTCCTTGGGCTACGGATATTTTCATTTTATACATACAAACTAATAATGCCGCCACAGGTAATGAAAGAGGTGATGAAAATATTACTGATGTCAATATTCTTAGTCAATTATCATGGTTGGAAGGAGATGATAACAATAGATTGGCAGGTGGTTATCAAGATGGTCTCGATACGTATAAGGATGATAGAGGTCGGAATGACGGAGTGATTTGGATTCTTTCTCCCTCTCAAATAATTAAGGAAGCAAACTCCTCCAGTTATCGTTTTAATTGTGCAGTTGAAAAATACGGCCTTCCTACTGGCCCGAGTGATAATTGTGCAATTTCTAATTCCAATCCTAATGAGGGTTATTCAATTCCTGATGATCAAGAAAGAGTAGATACATTAGTTGATCAAGCAGGTTCTCTGATAGAGTCTTTTGTTAGAGATACAAATGGAGATGGTGTTTGGGACACTGGTGTAATTGTAATGGGGCTATTATTCGATATGGAAGAAACTGAGATTCCCCGTGATAACGGTTTGAAGGATCATAAGGCGTTTATATCCTATGCTGAAGATTTAATTTACGAGAAATCAGGCGTTAATTGCGAACTCTGCCTTAGGACTTATGTAAATCCCACATCCACTATGGATGAGGCCTACATTGACGTCATCCCTGCGAGAAAGGCGGTAACTATTACGGGGCTGACTCCCGTAATTCATGAAGTTTCAGATAAGATTTACAAGGAATTAGTCAATGTAATGCTTCCAATAAGTGCAATTCTTGTTTGTCTTGCAATGCTAATACTTCACAGAAATCCAAAAGTGATAATCGTGGGAGGACTTCCAATTGCTATGAGTTTAGCGATTACATTTGGAATTACAGT
>Ga0209631_10001428_pt1 | contig 30655 bp, 21 predicted proteins | sample COG_08_FD_184752 | JGI IMG/M metagenome (GOLD analysis project Ga0209631, IMG submission 184752) | Pelagic Microbial community sample from North Sea - COGITO 998_met_08 (SPAdes) (version 2) | ecosystem: Environmental > Aquatic > Marine > Neritic zone/Coastal water | place: Helgoland, sampling... | reverse complement strand
AGCTTTCTCGCCGCTCCGGCTCCTCAACCCATCCAACCGAGACACCTCGCTTGCGCACAAGGTGGCACACACGCGGGGTTCTCGCGTCTCGCGCCAAGCCGATCGACCATGATGCTCGCGACGATTCCCGGCGTCTCGCTCGTCACCCGGTCGAGGGCCGCCGGCGCCCGCTCCAGGGGCGCCCGAGCTTCAAAAGGGCGATCGGTCAGCCTCGTGACCCGCGCGGCGGGGGAGCGTCCGGTGGGTGGAGGCACGGGGGACAACGGGCGCATGCACGTCCCGACGGATGCGTTCGGGGGCATGAGCCCGGAGTACAAGGCGGCGTCGGCGCTGAAGAACCTCTTCACGATGGTGGCGGTGCGCGTGGTGATGGCGCAGGAGATGGGCTACGATAACGAGGGGGGCGCCATGACCCCGACGTACAAGGGTCTGCAGGACTTCCTCGACGAGAACCCCCTGCGCGACGGCAACAAATGGCTGGAGCAGCTCATGCATCACGACGACAACAACATGCGGCTCACCGCCCTCAGGCTGCTCGAGGTGAGGAGGGCGTACGCGAGCGGGCAGTTCGACTTTGGGGGGATGCACGACCTGGCAGTCGCGGAGCTGACCAAGGAGAACGACAGGCTCATGGCGGACTACGTGAAGGATAGCATGAACCTCCCGGACGCGGGGCTCGGGGAGGATGGGTTAAATCATTGAGGAGGTGTGCGGTTGGTAAGCAGTAAGGACAGTCATTGTATTGGACAGATTGTTTGTTTATAAAAATCGTTCAGTTGCGCGTTTCTCGCGTCTCTGTTTTCGTCGCGCTCGACGTAGTTCAGGGCGGGGTTCTCAGCAGAGAAATCCCCGGCAGTTGTTCGCCCCGCAGTAGCACGGCACCTTCCCACTCTCGGCGTCGAACCTGTAGTTGTACGTCAGCTCCTGCCCCGGGTGAACGTCGATGCGGGTGAAGAAGAATATCCTGGAGTCGCCGTCCACGGTGACCAGCTTCGTGTACAGGTTCGGCGTACAGCTGTGGTTGGTGAACCTGGCGATGGAACCCTTGACGGTGGTGTCCACGACCGTCTTAGAGTCCGCGGCGAGGAGGTAGACGTCGTGTCCCGTGCGCTCGTACACCTTCTCCCGAAGGTCCGCCACGCTGGGACGCACGCGCTCGCCCACGTACTCAATCACCATCGAGCCAGCCTTGAGAAACTGCTTCGCCACGAGGCCCCAGCCGTGGATGTTGCTCTTGCCGAAGGTCAGCCGCTCGCGTCGCAAACGCAGGCACTCGGCCACGCGTTCGCGCACCCCCTTACCCTCGTCCACGATCTTGGCAGCTTCGGCCATGGCGGCGACGGCGACGGCGCCGGTGGTCTTAGCCGCGAGCCGCGACGCAACCTGGGCCTCCCACTCGCTGGGAGTGAACACCGTCGCCTCGGGGAGACCCACGCCCTCCGCCTTCGCGGGGTCCTTGCCGGTCTTCACGCCGCCACCAACGCCGCCCGCACCCGGCGCGGCGTATCCGCACGAGTTGTTCCCACCCTTGCTCCTGAGCTTGGCGCCGTTGACCTTGTAGGGGATGAGCTCGACGAATTCGCGCTTGCCGCTCCTCGGGGGCGGCCCCCGGTGCACCTCGCCCCCCTTCTTCCATCCCTTCATGGGCATCAGCCGGCGGTAGGTTTCCTCCTCCAGCTCCCCGCGCTCCTTCATCCTCTTCAGCTTGGAGCGCTTGGGGCCGAACTGCCTCTGCTGCCTGGGCGCGCGCCTGGACGCAACCGCGATGCCAAAGCCCTCCAGCCACTTGCCCACCGGCATCGTCTTGTGCCCCTCGAGCACGACCCTCACCGAAGCCTTCCACTTCTTCGCCTGTCCCATGTCGCAGTGCATCTCCCACCGGTTGGGCTCCTGCAGGGACTCGTCGTCCCTCCCTTCCTTCGTGGCGATCACGCAGCTCGGGCAGAGGCACCTGATCATCCCGGTCCGCGGGGAGTACTCGCCAACCTTGTGGCGGCAGATGACGGTGACGATGTCGGGGAGGTCGTCGGGAAGGACGCCCTCCAGGCCGTTATCGATGAACGGTTTCTCCTCCTCGTCGTCACACACCGTGCCGTCGGCGTACATGCTGAGCGGCGCCTCACCGCGCTCGGCGGCTGCGATGCGAACGGAAACTTCCGCCTCGCCAAACTCGGGCTCGGCGTCGCACGCGTTCCTAGCCTCATCCCCGGAGCGGTCGCACGTCCACGGTTGGGGCGGGGCGGCACGCGCGGCGGCAGCTGCGGCCGCGCCGGCGTCTCCGCGGTCAGCTGCCTCCTTGGCCTCCAACGCGGCGGCGGCGGCGTCGGTTTTTTCTCGCTCGAGGGCAGCCACGACGGACTCGGGGACGCGGCGCCATTTGCAGCACTCGACGTTGCCGCAGCGAAGCCACGCCTCCTTCTCCCTCACGCGTCCCGGGGGCTTGGACGGGTCCTCCTGTTTGATATCGGGGCCGTCGCCGTCTTCCTCTTTGATCACCGGCATCGAGTGCGTGCCCTTCTTGGCGGGGGGCGCCTTGGACAGCGCCAGCATGGACTGGAGCCCGCTGAGCCCGCGCCTGGATCCCTGCACGCTGCCCTTGGGCACCTCAGCCGCGGGCATGAACGTCAGGTCGGGTTCCTCGTCGTCGCCATCTTCGCCACCCGGCCATTCCGTCTGCACGCGGTTGAGCGAGTACCACTCGTGCGAGCCATCGTCGTGGAGGATGAGGTGCCTGCATCCGCCGCGCGAGGACTTCATGTCCTGAACCGTGCCGGAGACCCACTCCGGGGGCTTGTTGGGGGCGCCACCCAGGATGAGCGGCGCACCCTTGGGACCGGCGTTGCAGTTGACGCGAACGCGACGGCCGATGAGCGCGCGCGCCTTCTCCTCGAAGTTATCGGACGCCTTGTTCAGGTCGAGGTCGAGGTCGATGGCGAGAGTCGCGAGGGCGGTTTTGTTGCGGTTGGTTTTGGAGTACTGGGCCCTCGGCTTCGGCGGCGCCTTGGGCCTGTCGTCGTCCGCCTTGGGGCGGCCAATCTTCCGTCTGCGCGACTTCTGAACAACCTCAACCTTAAGGCCGTTATCATCCAGCCACTGACCGAAGGTCACCTCGACGGGATCGGGTTTTCCCTCGCGTTCGGGCGTAACCTCCGGCTGCAACTTGGGGTCGATGACGACGATGGACTGCTTCCACTTTTTCGCGTGTCCCATCCCCGCGTGCACCTCCCACCTGTTCGGCTCGAAGATGCCCAGCCTCTCCCCGGTCTTGCCCTTCGGCTCCTCCCGCTCGCGAACGCACCGACCGCACTCGCACTCGATGAGGTTATCGCGCGGCCGGAACATGCCGTGGAAGCTCTTGCAGACAACCCTGACGTCGGGGAGGTCGGAGAGTGGCGCGGCGGGCTCAGCCGGGGGCTCCTCGGATCCCTCCCCGTCCTCACCCTCCCCGTCCTCACCTTCCCCGTCCTCAGTTCCCTCAGTCTTGATCTCCGCGTCGGCGTTGCCGTCCAAGTCCACGTCCATGGCGGCGGGTGCCTCCTCGGCGTCATCGTCATCGTCATCGTCGTCGCTCGCGGCCATCGCGGCAGCCAGCGCCTGTTCCGGCGTCATCGCGGGCGCCTTCGGCTTGACAGCCGGGGACTCCTCGATGGGCGACGGTACCATCATCGCGGCGGCGATCATCGCCTCCGGGAACCTCGGGCTCTCAGCCTCTAGCTTGACCTCGGACACGATGGGGTTATCCGAAAAAACAGCCGAGGGCAGGTCGCCGTCGTCCTCCTCCACCTGGGCGAGGGCGTCTTCGAACCGGACGCGCTTGGCGGGGGGCGCGAGGTCGTCGTCATCGTCGCCACCGGCAGCCGCAATCGCGAGGGGCTCCTCAACGGACTTTCCGTGACCGTCCCAGTCCTCGTTCTCCACGTCCCGCAGCTCCTTGACGTCCTCGTCGTCGGGCTCTGAGGATGACTCCTCGTTCCCCTCCTCCTCATCGTCCTCCTCCTCCTCGTTCCCCTCATAGCCCTCCTCCTCCTCCTCGTCTTCCTCGTCCTCGGGCACGGGCTCCTCGGCGATGATCTCGGGCGGGTCGAGGTCGTCGTCGTCGTAGAAGGGGCATTCGTCGCCCATCGCGATCCTGGCGTCGATGTCGTCGTCCTCGAGCTCCTGCGGGACGTCGCAGCTGTTTATCCGCGGGTGGGAGCTGACGGAACATATCCACTCGCCGGCATCCGCCCTCGAGAACTCCTCAGCCTGCGACTGCGGCACGCGGCGCCACTTGTTGCACGACTCGCACTGCACCCAAGCCTCCCTCTCGCGGCGACGCGGGCCCCTGTTTTTCCTACCCGGGCCGTGCCCGAGGCCGTGCTGCAGCGCTCGGCGCATGTTCGGTCCGCTGTCGAGCGCCATGATGATCTCGTCGCCAGCCTCCGTTCTTGGGTGACCCTGGGGCGCGTACTCCCTGCACCTCGCCGCGCCGCGTTCATCCTCCGGGGTATCCAGCGCCTCGTCCTCGACAGCCTTGCGCTCCTCCGCCTCCTGCTCTGACTTTTTCTTCTCCTCCTCCATCCGTTTCTTGACCCCTTTCGTGAGCTTCTTCGTGTGGTCCTCCTTGGCCTCGACGAGCTTGCCGTCGCGGCCGATGGATTTACCCTCGCCGCCGCTGTAGAGCGCCGCCCTCTCGGTGTCCACCCTGCAGTGGCGGTGGCAGTAGCTGATCATCTGCAACGGCGAATCATCGTCGTCGTCGTCGTCCAGGTTCGCCTGCATGAACAGACCAGCCGCGCGGGCGCAGAGCGGGTGATAGGAGAGGTAGCACCCCGGCGCGTCGCACTGGATCTTGGCGCCCATGCGCTGCTTGCACACGGTACACAGCAGCTCCCACCGCTCGCGCTGGATCGTCTCGATCTGGTCGATGGGTTCCATGCGGTCGATGTCCACCACCGTCGTCTCGGGGATCCACTGGCAGCACGCGCTGTGGCACCAAGCGCTGGGCTTCGTGGTCGGCTTCAGAGCCCCGCCCTCCACGGGGCACAGCACGCACAGGGGCGTCTCAGACGTGTCGCCCCCGGTGTGCTCGCAAGCGTTGCAGAGGAACCCGACGGCGTCGTCGGGGATCTCGGGTATGCCGTAGCAGCTCTGGTGGACGGAGATGCCGCAGCCGTCGCAGGTGACGAGCTGGTCAAAGTCAAAGTCGCGGTCGTCGTCGCACACCGCGCACCTGTCCACGGACCACTGCACGCGAACCATCTGGTAGCTCCTCTTCTTCCCGTGCACGAGCTCGGGGAACTTGCCCTTCCTGCCCTTCTTCTGGACGTCGACCGACGCGGCGGCACTTTTCCGCTTGCTCTTGCCGCCGTCGAGCCAGCGCCCGATCGGCATCCTCGCCGGCTCGATCATGCGGATGGAAGCCTTCCACTTTTTCGCCTGTTCCATCCCCGCGTGCTTCTCAAACTCCGTCGCGGACAGCGGCTTGCCCTGACCCTTGCACTGGCTGCACTGGCACAGCATCTTGAACTCGCGGACCAGGAAATGGGCCCTGACGCCGTTGCACTCAACCTCCACCCGCTCGGGTCGGCTCATGATGTCCTCAACCTTGAAGTGCTGGCTCCAGTGCGACGCGCGGCGATCCATCCTCGGCCGCCAGCCAGCCTCCGCAGCCTCGGCCTCCTTGCCCAACAGCGGGTTCCCCTCGAAGTCGTATATTTTACCCGTCTTTGGGTCCTTCGTGAGGCCGCCGCCCATGTCGAGCCTGCCGTTTTCGTCCATCTCGTCCTTGTCAGCCTCCGCATCGCACGGCCTCACCTTGACAGCCTTGACCGGCTTCTGCTTGGGGCTCCGGCCGCCGTAAGCCTTGCCGTTGTTGAGCAGGTCGTCGACGGCCAGACCGTTGGCCTCGAGCTGCTGCTTGTACTTTCGGAACTTGACGGTTTCCTTCGCGGCGAGGTGCTCGTACCGGGCTCGCTCCTCCTTGGACACGTCCCGCCAAGCCTGACCTTGGATCTTGTACAACGACGCAAAGTCCATATCCTCGCCCGCGTGCTCCACCTTGTACCGCTTGAAGAAATCGGAGCCGAAGAGCTGCCACGCGGACTTTGGACGACGCGGGATCCCGCCCGGGGCTTTGGGGTGCCTCATCGGAGGCTTCACGTTCCCCATCTGTTCCTTGATCTTTCGCGCGGCGATTGAAGCCTGCGACTTGCCGCTCCCGAGGGGTCGACCTTTTTTATTCGGCGGTTCCACCGGCGATTTCGGCGGCCGGCCCCTCTTCTTCACCTTTCCTTTCGGGCTCACGCCGAGCGCCTTGACCTTGCCGGACTTGCCCGCCTTCTTGGCGGCTCGTTTAGTTTCCAGCTTGGCTCGCCTAGCCGCCTCCTTCTCCGCGCTCTTCGCCTCCTTCTCCTTTCGTTTATCGTCAGCCTCGTCAGCCTTGACCCTGCACCGCGGGCAGTGGTAGTCGACCTCGTCGCCCCTCTCCTGCGCCGCCATCACCGTCTTGGCGGGCTCGTCGCACGCGCAGTGCACCCAAAAGTCGCACGAGTCGCACCCGACCATCGCCGGGCAGTTGGCCCACTGCCACACCTTGTCGCACACCGGGCAGTACTGACCCTCGCGGTACAGCTTGGCGCATAGCCTGCACCGCCCCGTGTCCTTGTGCCCGCCCGGTGCGTCGAGCGCGAGGGAGCACGACGAGCACCGCGGCGCGTCCGCGTCCTCGAGGTCGTCGGCGGCGGCGGCATCCGCCGCGGCTTCCTCCGGGTCGAACGCGACGACGGCGCTGACGTTGTTCCCGTGCTCCTCGTAAAGTGCCCTGGCCTCGACGAGCGCCTCCCTGTACGCGGTGGGTCGCATGCGCTTGGGTATGTTCTGCTGCTCGAGGAGCGCGAGGTTCAATCCGAAGGGCGCGAGCTGCTCGGCGGTTGCCCAGCAGTAATCCCTGTCTCTGCCCTTGGAAGCTGACGGGCCGTAGAACTGGACGCAGACGCTGTTCGGGACCGCCTCCCTGCGGACACCCTCGGGTGCCTCCATCACGTCGATCATGCGTCCCTGCGATGCGAATGAGAAGCGTTCGGGGGATCGGAGGTCAGGTTCGGGTCCGGCGGGGCGGTTTGGAAATCTCTCAGGTTTTAGGGGATTTGGTGAACGTTTTTGAAGTCTCACGCACCGGCCAGAAGGGCTGGTTACCCTTGGTGCCCGCCCTGGCCCACACGAGATCGTTCGCGTTGTACGAGAACAGCGTGGGCTGCACCAGCGTCGGCGCCGCCCCACCCATCGGCGCGCCCATCGGCGGGAACGCGGGCGCGCTCGGGCCTCCCCGAGCTTCCACCACATCGATTCGGCTCGTCGGCACCAGCTCCGAGGTGAACGCCGACGCTCCTCCCTCGACGAACAGCGGCGAGGGCGGCGGCTCCTCCTCACCCTCCATCTCCCCGGTCGTCTCCTTGATCCGAACCGGGACCTATCCCGACGCGCCTGTCCTCCGCGCGTCTCCCGTTATGTCGGGCGCGGTGGTTCCCTGTCACCAGGTAAATTTTCAATCGAGTTCCTGAAGAGAGAGCCGGAGGAGTTTTCGTATTTCGCAATTCGGTACCATGGTAACGCTGGGCGGATTTTCGGGTCGATTGTTGGGCGATACCAGAAATAGATTCGAACGTGACCGTAATAAGCCCTCGTAGGACCTGGGACGTGGATTTGGTCAACGCCAACTTTCATTGGTCGAGACGACGGTTGGTTTCTCTGGTTGAAGAGCAGTACAACTGGCTGGGGATGACGATTGGAAGTTTCAATCATGGGGCGAATCGAAGAGGGAGGAACATCGGAGAAGCCGAAATGGCCGAGATGACTTTTCCTCGAGTCGTGAATCCCCTTTTTCGCCCGTGTCCCATCAAAAAAGTGTTGATATTTATTTCGATGTTTGACAGCGTGTCAGGACAAGATTTCTCATATCTCGGCTCTTGTTCTCTAACTATAAACGCATACGATTTTCGAGTACGTTTTTCCAGTTTCAATGGGTCATTTACCCCCGTTTTGTGGTGGAAAAAGCTGGTACTCTCACGTCCCGGGACCATCGGGCGGGCCAAGGGTCATACCCGCTCCCGCGCGTGTCAACGCCCACACGCCGAGCGCGATCGGTGAGGTCAACGGAGTTCAACTCCACCTCGTTCGTCTCGCACGCCCAGCGCAGCCGCGAAGCTCGTGGACGCGCGTGTTGTCGGTTCCCGCCTCTTCGAGAAAACAAAAGCCTTCGCGTTCGCGGGGAGAATAGCGCAAGATGGTGACCGCCGGACTGCACGCTCCCGCGATGGGGCCGAAGAGCAACTGCTCTTCCGACAAGCAGTGGTACTCGCTCGTTAAGCTGGACCCCTACGGGCTGGGTCACGGCTCCTGCGACGGCGAACTCGCCGAGCTGGAGGAGCTCATCCTGAGCGAGCCCGACCACCGGGTTCTCGACGATGCGACGGGTTTCACGGGTCTCAGCGACGGGGACGCGAACTCCCAGTTCAGCGACGACGCCGGGGACGACGCGCGCGATGAATATCGGAGCGTGCACGCTTACAAGACGCAGCCGCAGGCTTACCAGAAGCCCGGAGGTCCTTGTGACCACTGCGGAGCCGTGGGTACGTACCCCGCCACGAACCTTCATCACGCTTTTTTTTTTGCGCGCGCTCCCGAACCTTTTTTTCCCGATGGCGCGCGCGGTTCCCCCCGTGGGGACGCCCCGCATCGCCGATGCGATCGCGAACGGCCCGATCGCGCCGTCACCCCGCGTCGTCCACGTCCTTCACGAATCGAATCTGACCTCTATCGTCCCGCTCCGTCCACTCTCGATCCGCAGACTCGCCCCAGTGGAGGAGGGGTCCCGCGTCCAAGCCGATGCTCTGCAACGCCTGTGGCACCCGTTACCGGAGGACGAACAACCTCGGGCCCTCGACCCCGATGGGTCGCGTGGCCCAGGCGGTGGCGCCCAAAAAGAGGACGCCCCCCGGATCTCCTACGTCGTCGCTCAACCCGGCGAAGAAACACCGGTGCGCGCCGACCGAGATCACGGGCATCGAGAACCTTCGTCCCAACGCCGTGCGCGCGTGACGGGTCGTGGCTCTCGTGGTGTCGATTGTCGAAGGGCAAAGGAAGAGACGGGGACCGGTGACAAAATCGCATCGGAGCTCGGTTTGTACGTAATACGCAGAGGGAAGTGAGAGAAGAGAGAGAGAGAGAGGGTGTGGTGGGTGAACAAGTGGGTGTGGTGAGAGGCGAGGGGTGACGCGTCGCGCTATCGCGATGATCCTCCTCCCTCGGGTACGTGCGCGGCGACGTCAACGAACCTGTGAACAGAGCAGGTAAAAAAACCAAATAAAACTTAGAACACACGTAATATTATAGGAGGTTAAACGCCACTCAGCGCGCACTCGTGCACCGCGCAGCGTCCGGGTCGCCCGTCGCCTTCGACACGAACGTCGTCCGCGTCGATTCCGGCGTTCCCGAGCGCCGGCGGCATGTCCCGCGCCAGTCTCAGTCGAGCTTTTTATCCACGCCTCGGCGATGTCAAATTGAGCGTTGCTCGGGCGGGGGCGAATCGTTCGCCCCTCGTTCGCCCGGTCCGATCCGCGCCCATCGCGGGGACCGTCTCGATGCTCCGCGGCGTCGTATCCCACCGATGCTCTGCGGCCAGGATTCCCCGGGCGCGGACCCGGTGGGCGCTCGTCGCCAACGCATCCTCCAAGTCTGAGCGACCACCCGAGGGGCGTCCCTCCAATAAGGGGCGTTCCTCCAATCCCAGTTGGTGGGACGTCGGCGGACGATTGAACGATGCCGTGCAACGCGATATGAGGTCCGAGCACGGCTACCTCGAGCACGAATCCCCGCCCGTCGTCCTCTTCGACAAGCGGAGCGACTTCAACGGCCGGGTGCGGGTCGTCGCGCACGGACCGTGGAGATCCCTCCGCTTCAACGACGTCGAGCAAGGACTCACCTACGTCCACGGGAACTGGAACGACGCCGTGGTCATCGACGACGGCGATGACGGACAAAATCAATCATCTCGACGTCGCACCGAATCGACGGCGGTCAGGGGCTTCAAGCCCGCGGTTCCGGGTCCCCGGGACGGCGAGGCGGACACCGACGTGCTCGGTTACTTTTACCTCCGAGCCATGGCGGCGGCGGCGGCGGCGATGTGCAGGCTCGACGAACACCTCGACCTCACGAAACGCGGCGGGCGGGTGGTGTGCGTCGGGCTCGGGTCCGGCGCGTTACCCGCGTTCATGGCGCGCAAGTTTCCAACCGCCGTCGTGGAGGTGTGCGAGATTGACCCGGTCGTCGCGGAGGCGGTTCGGGGTTTCCACGGGCTGAACCCGCCCAAGCTTCTCGGGCCGTGGGGGGATAAGCCGGTGCCGGGGAACCTCCCGCCCGGCGTGGGGCTGTGCATGGGGGACGCCGGGGAGTTCATGGAGAAGGCGGCGCGGGCGGTGGAGCGCGGTGACGCGCCGCTCGCGTCGGTTGTGTTTCTAGACGCCTTCGACGGCGCCGGCGAGGTCCCTTCGCACCTCACATCGAAGGACTTCCTCGAGAAGTGCGACCGCGTGCTGGCGCCCGGCGGGTGCGTAGTCATCAACCTGTTCAACGGCCCGGCCGGTTCGGTGCAGCGCGGAAGGTTGGAGACGATCGCGGCTAACCTGGAAGCCGTCGTCGGGGCGGTGACGACTTTCCCGGTTGAATTCCCGGTCAACGTGGTGCTCGCGGCGAGGAAGGAGCGGGCGGACGGGTTCGGCGATCAGGAGGACCCGCGGTTCACGCGCAAGGAGCTCAAGTCCGCGGGTCGGGAGATATCCAAGGAGCTTCAGTTCGAGTGGGACGCCGGACATTTTCTTAAGAAGGCGTACTGGGTCGAAACCGAGGGCGGAGCGAGTTTCAAGGAGAGGCCCGCGGGTCTGAGCCTCAACCCGCTCAGCGGGTTCGTCAACCGCATGGGCACCGCGATGTCGGATGAGTGGGCGCGGGAGCAAGAACAGGAGATGTGATGAGAAGGAGCGAGAAATAATAAGATGGAGTTACCGGTATCATTAAAAGCCTGTCTGTACATTGTCTGGTTAATATTCGTATGAGCTCCCTCGCGCATTCCCTCACTGCGGGCGCTCGTACTGGGTCACGTTGGTCTCGGTGTTCCAGTAGTACACCTGGCCGTTCGCGCTCAGCTCCTGCCAGCCGGAGGGCAGGCCGGACGCGCCGGTGGGAGCGGGTCCGCCGCCGCCGCCGCCGCCGCCGCCGTACGCGGCGCCCTGCTGCTGATAGCCCCCGTACTGCGCACCCTGATCGTAGCCGCCCTGGGGGTAACCCTGCTGCTGGTAGCCCTGCTGCTGGTACCCGCCCTGCTGCTGGTACCCGCCGCCGTACCCGCCCTGCTGCTGGTAGCCGCCGCCGTAGCCTCCCTGCTGCTGGTAGCCGCCCGGCTGGGCGTAGCCCTGGCCGTAGCCCTGGCCGCCGCCGCCTCGCCCGCCGCCGCCGCCGCCCGGCCCCGGCCCGGCGCTGCCCGTGGTGTTGAAGTTGTTGATGATCTCCTCGATGGCCGCCGCCGCGGCGTCCACCGCGTGCTGGGGCCCGGTGATCTCGCAGTCGCGCGTATCGTTCCTCACCTTGATCTGCGCACCCGTCCGTTCGCGAAGAGTGCGGATGTTCTGTCCGCCTTTGCCGATGATGCGGGACTCCACGCCCGCGCAGGGGACGATCCTGGTCGCCCCGCCGGCGACGGGCTGCGAGTCGCCGGCGACGTACCCGGATCCTCCCGACGCCAGCGCCGCGTTGGCGGTCTCCATGATGGTGCGAATCTCCGCGGCGCACTGCTCGGCGCCGGCGCCGGACACTTCGGTGACGCCCTGGTCCTTTTTGACCTGGATCCGTACCTGGTACGTGTCCTGCATCCTCATGATGTTCTGTCCCCCGCGGCCGATGATGCGGCCCTCGTGGCCGGCGGTCTGGAGCGTGATCGGGGGAGCCTCCCCGCCGGGGCCGGCGGCTCCCTCGGGGGCGGGGGGCGCGGCTCCCTCGGGCGCGGCTCCCTCGGCGGGGGGCGCGTCGAAGCCGGAGGTGCGCTGGCGCTGCGCGGGGTTCTCGAAGGCGTCGGGGGGGAGCATGTCGTCGCCCTCGCGGTCGCGCTTGACGCCGCGGTCGTCGTCGCCGCCGGACATGGCCGCGGCTTTGTCGGCGATGGCCTGCGCCTTGGCCTTCATGGCCTCAAAGTCAATCGCTGCCGCCGCGGCGGGGGCGGCGGCATCGGGCTCGGCGTCAGCGGGAGGCGCGGTGGGCTCGGGCTCGGGCTCCGCGGGCGCGGCGGCATCGGGCTCGGGCGCGGCGGCAGTGGGAGCCTCGGGCTCGGGTTCCTGAGATCGCGGGGGAGAATTGGGGATGATTAATCGTCGGCTGGCGGTGGGAATCGTTGGGTTTTGCGCGGGCGATCCGAGGGCTCCCGGGGCGATCGAGCCGCTCCTGGGGTGATTGGGGGAAACGATCGAGGCGGGTGTATGCGCACCTCGGGCTTGGGCTCCTCCGCGGGCGTCTCTTCGGGCGCCGCGGGCTCGGCGGCGGGGGCCGCATCGCCGGTCGCGTCACCGGCCAACGCCTCCTCCAGGCGAGCCACGAGCACGGCCTTGAGCCCCTTGGTGTCGAGGCCCCTGGCCTCGAGCTCCTTCTTGATTACCGCCACGGTCATCTCCGCGGGTGCCTTTCCCATGGTGACGATTGCGCTGTTCGATCGAGGTGTTTGATCAGCGGCGCTGTGTGTTGTGAGGAACCCGAGGGACGATCTTTCTCCAGAATTCTCCCGACAGGAACTGAGAAAAAGCTCACAGCAAGTGTCACTTTTCCTGGTCGCTGTTCCGCGGAAAGCTACGCTAAGCTACTAGCTAGATGTTGAGTTCACCCGGCGTGGAGAGATGTTCACTCCATCTCCCTCCTCGTCTTCATCACCTCCTCTCTATACGCGCGCTCATCCGCTATCGGCGCGGGTATCTCCCACTTTCCCAGTCTCGGATGCTGTTCGTGAGCCCCCGTGGGCTCCCCGCTCACCTGCCTGCCCGGGAGACCCTCGCTCGTGGCTTCCGCGCACCTCTCCCGGTACCGCCGCGCCAGCTCCGGGTTCTCACGACCCAGCTGATCATCCAGCCGCGTGTACTCCCTCTCGGCGGCTTGGATCACCTTCGCCATCTCCGCGGGCGCCGCCTCCGCTCCGCGATGGTTAACGACGCATCGATAAAAGTTGAACGCCGTGGACGCCACGTCCTCTTCGTAGTCGTACAGGTCGTCGGAGAGCTCGACGAGGAGCTCGGACGCGGCGAGGAAGTGTCCGTGTGGGACATCGTCGACGTGGCGGAGGATCGCCACGTGTTCTTCGGACGCGGTGGCGGTCGCCGCGTGATGGTTCGTTCCCGTACTGACGTGATGATTCGTTCCTCGACGCCTCGTCTCTTCGTCGCGCGCCTCCTTCCGTCGCTTACGCACCGACGCGAGCAGCACCAGGTTCAGGGCCCTGTAATCGAAGCTCTTCTTCTTGACCGCGTCCAGGCTGTGGGCCATGTCCTCGTCCGTTAACCTCGTCCCGGCGGCGAGCATCGGGCCCAACCGTCTCTCCAACTCCCAGTACTCCAAGCCCTGCGAGAGCTCACGTCGCAGTGGCGTCTCGACGAAACGGAAGTGTTCCTCGCCGAAGTGTTCCTCCAACCTACGCATCAGGTTCTCGAACGTGTCCTTCACGTCCTTCATGTCCGTCTCCCCGTACTGGACATCCTCGTTCGCGTCATCGAGCTCGTATATCACCGCCTCACAGAAGGCCAGCGCGGGGAGGTGTGCAAAGACGTCCGTCGGCTTGGTCGGGTCGAGGCCGTGGAACATGAAGTACGAAGAGACGAAGTCCTCCAGGGTGGATCTCGCGCGGGTCAGCCCGTGGAGCGTGATCCTCGGACCGGCCGAAGGCCCCATGCGTGCGAGTTGTGCTCTCTCGATTTGTGGGAACAACAACGAACGTGAGACTGAATAACCAGTCAAGATGGGCAGACGAAATAAATAGACCCAAACCGCAATTACACTTTGGTAGCCCCACGATAATCACAGTCAGCCGGTCACCGTGGAAGAATCCCTTCGCGACCCGATCCTGACGTCTGCACCTTTTGCCAAAAGCCCAGGGGGACGTAAGGCGCTCACACTACGCTCCAGGGGTGGTCGTCTCCAGGCTTGAACGTATCGCGCACTCGCGTTTACGTCGGGGCTCGGATCGCACGCCTTAAACCATGCCCCCCACGCCCATCTCCACCGGCGCGCACGATGCCAAGTACGAGCCGCTGGACGTCAAGACCCTCGGCCAGGGCAACTTCGGCACCGCCAAGCTGATGCGGCACAGGGCGAGCGGGCAGCTCTTCGCCATCAAGTACATCGAGCGCGGGGAAAAGATCGACGAGAACGTCAAGCGCGAGCTGGTCAATCACCGCCTGCTGGACCACCCGAACATCATCCGCTTCGTCGAGGTGCTCCTCACGCCCACGCACCTCGCGATCGTCATGGAGTACGCGGCTGGGGGCGAGCTGTTCGACCGCATCTGCAGCAAAGGGAGGTTCCACGAGGACGAGGCCAGGTTCTTCTTCCAGCAGCTCGTCAGCGGGCTGGAGTACTGCCACACGCACGGCGTGGCGCACCGCGACCTGAAGCTCGAGAACACCCTCCTGGACGGCGGGGAGGTTCCCAGGCTGAAGATTTGCGACTTTGGCTACTCGAAGCACTCGCTCATCGACTCGGAGCCCAAGTCCACGGTGGGTACCCCCGCGTACATCGCCCCCGAGGTGCTGTCCCGCAAGGCGTACGACGGTAAAGCCGCGGACGTGTGGTCGTGCGGGGTCACGCTGTACGTCATGGTGGTCGGGGGGTACCCTTTCGAGGACCCGGCGGATGCCAGGAACTTCCGGAAGACGATCATGCGGATCCGCGGCGTGCAGTACGCGTTCCCGGCCGCGCTGAACCTGAGCGAGGAGTGCAAGGACCTGGTCAAGCGCATCTTCGTCCTGGACCCGGTGCACAGGCTGAACATCGCGGGCATCAAGCAGCACCCGTGGTTCCAGCGCAACCTACCGGCGGAGCTGCAGAACGCGGTGGTCAACGACGGGCCGGACCCGAACCAGATGCAAAACCTCGACGAGCTCATGGCCACAGTGGACGAGGCCAAGCACAGGCCCGGGGACGCGCAGGTTGGGGCGCGGGGTGGGATGATGGGGGGAAGCGCCGACTTTTACCCGGATGAGGACATGGACGCCGACCTCGACGCGGGCATGAGCGGGGATTACGGGGCGTACGACTGATACTGACACCTAGGCGGCGTGTCTTAGCCGGACCTTGTACACAATACATATTTTATATCGACCGAGAGAGACGAAGATGCGGGTGTCGCGCAGACGCGCCGCACGGTTGCCAAAACTTCTTTCCGAGAGAAACGGCACGAAATCTCCATGTGACTGTGAATCGTGTGTACTTTTTACTATATATGGTTAAGCCCCGAACCGATTCGCGGCGATCCTGACCGTGAAGCCATACGCGGGACATACCCGAATCTCGACGAACTAAAAATATGAGACTTCGGGACTTCAGGTTTTCGAGCATAGGGTTTGCAATCACTTTCGTGCCCGAAACAAGCACAAAATGGCGTCTTCTTGCGCTGGTATGGTGTCGACGGCGAGCCTCTCGGCTCGTCGTGGTGTGGCGGGTAACGGTGTTACCGCGCGCAAGGCGGTGAGTGTCGCACGGAACACCCCTCGCGGCTGAATTCCCGTCGGGATTGCAACCGGCTTTTTTTTCTATGGGCGACGTGGCAGGAACTCGCGAGGACGCCGGCCCCCGAAAGGCGCCGTTCCATTCCCCGAGTGGCCCATCGTTCGGTTTCAGAGCGCGGCGGCGATACCGGGCGACATCGAAGCGTCGATTTCCGCCCCACATCTCCCACCGCGTCGGTCGCACGCGTCGCACCCGCCTCCTCCGTCGTCGCGCAGTCGCCTGATTTATCCTTTATCCACTTCCTCGCTCTCAGGCTGCCCGCGCGCCGGTGCGCGCTGCCTTCTCGGTCCGCGCGGAAGCGGTGAGTCCCCGAACCCATTGAATCGATTACGCGATTGAGAATACCCCGTTTAAGACGTCGGCATCGTCGCGTGCGATGGGAAAGCGTCGCGTCGGCGTCGTCGCGGCGTTGGTCCGGCGGCGTCGGGACGGCATCTCGTCGGCTCCACTGAAAAGCGCGTCGCTGCGGTGCAAATTCTCACATTCCATCCCCCGCCCTCCTCCCTCTCCAGGCTTCCGTGGCTGCGGCGAAGATCCGCATCAGGCTCAAGTCCTTCGAGGTTAACCACATGAAGGCTGCGTGCGACAAGATCATCGAGGCGGCCACCGCGACGGAGGCTTCCATCTCCGGCCCGGTGCCCCTCCCCACCAAGCGCCGCATCTACTGCGTCCTCCGCTCCCCCCACGTCAACAAGGACTCCCGCGAGCACTTCGAGACCCGCACCCACCACAGGCTCATCGACGTGCACCAGCCCACCGCGCAGACCATCGACGCCCTCATGAGCCTCGAGCTCCCCGCCGGCGTGGAGATTGAGGTGAAGCTGTAAGCGTGGATGCGCTGAAGGTTTTCTTTGATTCTTTCTCATAGGGTTCGGTGCGGCAGCGAGAGGGCGGCGAGTTGCCGGGCGGAGGTTGGCGTTATTAAGGCACGGAGGGCGGGGTGGCTATCCCCACTCCGATAGTAGCACAGCGTTGTGTGTACATAGCATACATGTAATGGCTCCAAGCGAGAGTTTACGCAGAGTTCACAGTCCCGTCCCTCTCGTCACTGACGCTTTTGATTCAGTTTGACACACTTTGAACGCCTCCGTCCAAATGTAAAGTTGGTATCGTCACTCAGATCGGCACGCCCCTGCTCGGATGCCCCTGCTGCCCAGCGAGCTGCAGGGGCGCTCCCGCCGCACGACGCGCGGCGCGGGTCCCGGCGTCGCGGGCAAGCAGAAACGTAAGGACACCCGGCGCGTCGCGCGGCTGGTGCTCGCCAACCTCGCGTTGGTGGCTCTCCTGTACTGGATGCTGTTCGGTCGGGGGGATTCGACACCCGGCGTCACGAGACGGGTTCCGACGCGTCGGTACTCTACCGACGGGTGGATGAGCCGGAAGGAGATGCTGGACCGGGCGCGACCCACGGGCGCGATGGACCTGGCGGAGAACGCGTGGAACACCGCGCAGGAGGACATACGCGCCGTGGAGTCGATGCTCACGCGATCGGGCCAGAACCTGCGTCGGGTACGAAAGGACCGACACCTCGGCGACGGCGACGAGGACGAGGACACGGACGCGTGGGCAGCGCGGGGGAAGAAGATGCGCAAGGCCCGGCGCGGGGGCTCCGGCGCGGGTAAGTCCATCGGCGCGGTGACCGATCCGTGGCTCGTCGTCGGCGTGCCCACCGCGCCGAGGGCGGGAGACGCCGACTACCTCACGGAGACCCTCGAGACCCTCCTGGACGAGCTCCCGGACGAGACCGAGACCGACGGCACGCACCACCCGCTGTTCCGCAGGGTCCGCGTCGTCGTCATGAACACCAAGCCCGGGCGGCACGAGGTTTTCGACAAGGTCCGAGCGCGATTTGAAAAAGGCTCCGCGACGGAGGACGAGTTCGCCGCCAAAGCCGCCGCCTACCTCCAGTTCGTGGACAGCCCCGGGACGTACGGGGACCCGACGCCGAATAAACCGGATCCCGACGACCTTCACAACCCCGGGAACATACCCGGGCACGCGGTGCGGCAGCAGACGGCGGATCTCGCCACGCTCCTGGACGTCGCCGCGAGCGACACCGGCCCGGCGGCGTCGGCTTCCTATTTCATGTTCATGGAGGATGACTTTCGGTCGTGCGAGGGTACGATGCAGGCGCTGACTTACTTGGTGGATAAGGCGGACGCCGTGTACCCGCAGTGGCTCGGGGTTCGGTTCAGCTACGGCATGAACGGGGTGGTGATGCGGCGGGTTGATCTGAATCCGTTTGCCGAGTATCTCGCGACGCACGTGTCGAGGCAACCGCCGGATATACTGTGGCGCGAGTGGGTGGAGGGGAAGCGTGAGGACGTGAGGTCGCACACGCTGGGACGGAAGGTGCTGGTGTACAAGTGGAACCTGATGGAGCACATAGGGGAGGTGAGCACGTTCGCGGTGAGGCCCAACCGGCCCAAGTGGCCGCGGTGTTACGACCAGATGAAGGAGGTGTGGAGCCTCAGCACGGCGGAGAAGTTCGACGGGCTACGGTGCGACGACGTGGACGTGAGCCCGTGCGTGAAGAGGCTGCGGGTGAACGTGGAGAACTGGCACGGGGCGACGCCGTCTTTCCACTGGGCCCAATAGCGTAGCGCTACAGTGATGAGTTACAGACAAAGTAAAAGAATTCTTGGTTTTCCAGTTCTTCACAGTGACGTGTCACGCACTCGTCATGTGCGGCAGGGTGAGGTCCACCCTCGGGGCCCACCAGGTCGCGGCGGATGTCCCGTGGGTGAACCGTGAGCAATACACGCCCCGATATAACGCTTCACCCGGCGCATCCCTCGCGGTGCTCAGGGTAGCCGGTCCGGGTGAGACGTCATCGAGCGGTCGAGTAGTGGAGACCATGAGGTTCGGGCTCGTGCCGTCGTACACGGACAAAGCGGCGAAGGTGGACTTCTACAGGATGTTCAACGCGAGGAGCGAGACGATCGCGGAGAAGGGCGTGTTCAGCCGGCTCCTCCAGCGCCGTCGAGGGGTGGTGCTGCTGAACGGGTTTTATGAGTGGTGCTCAGAAAAAGCCGGTGCGTCGCAGGTGAAGCAACCGTATTACCTCCACCTGGACGGCGTCGGCGGCGAGTCCGAGGGCGACGTGCTTCGCTGCGCGGCGCTGTACGATCGATGGAAAGGCGGTGACGGCGGGGAGCTCGTCACGGTGACCATAATCACCGTGACGGCGTCCAAGCCCCTGCGATGGCTACACGACAGGATGCCTGCCGTGCTTCGATCCGAAACGGACGTCGCCGCGTGGCTCGAGGGATCACACGACGACCACTCCAGTGTGCTGAAGCCGTACGGCGAAACGGACATGAAGTGGTACCCGGTGAGCACCAAGATCAACAAAGGGGACTTCGAGGATCCGTCCTGCTGCGAGCGGACCAAGAGGGTAGCGCAGAAGGACGCGGGCGACGTCGTGAAACTGTTCAGCGCGGCGGCCAACAAACGAGGAGACTCGCCTGTCAAACAAGACTCGCCCGCCGAGGGCAAGGACGATACCGTCGGGGAGAAACGGCTGGGTGAAACGACGCCCACCACTGTTCAGCCCGGTGGGGTCAAGCGCGCGAAACCGAGCCCGGGAGCGGGAGGCGCGCAGAGGTCACTTCACAGCTTCTTCAAGAAGTCCTAGGATTGTAAAATGTCAATCGCCACGTTTAGCTACCTTTACTACGCGTCTCGGAACACCACCGCGGACGCGTACGACACGCTGCTGTCGTTCCACCCCATCGCCGCGCTGCTCTGTTCGTACCTCGTGAACTCCACCCGGGTCTTATCGAACCCACCGCTCTTACGTAACGTCTGCAGCAGCACGCCGATGGGGTGCCGGCCGCAGATGGTATTCCCCGTCTTTTTCAGGTACGCCGCAAACGCGTCGGCGTCCTTGCTCTCTATTATCCGCATCCCCGCTCGGTCCATCTCCTCGATCTGCTGGTGTACCCGCACGTCTGTCCTGTGTTCGTCCCACGGCCGGTACCCGAACCGTTCGCCCCAGTGGCAAAAGTCGCTGGACACGATGAATAAGTTTGCGTCGTCGTCCAGGTACGGGGCCAGTATCGTTCCGTACGTCGCCTCCGCTTCCTGGCTGAGGGACCCGACCATGATGGGCACCAGCGTCGGTCGTTGGTGTTCCGGCTCCTCCACCTCGAAGCACTTGAAGATGTACGGGAGGTGGAGCTCGAGGGAGTGCTCCGCCTCGTCGACGTCGACGTCCATGTCGACGAAGTGCCCGGTGGCGCGTAGCTCGTCGTAGATGCCTGTATCCACGGCGAGGTTTCCGAGCGGGGTGGCGTACGTGGCGCACTTGCTCAGCGCGCACCGACGGAGGAAGACGTGGTGCGACGGACCGAGGAGGAACACGCGCTTGATACCGGCCCGGGCGTCGACGTTCTTGTACCCCCACGCCGCGGCTGCACCCGAGTAGGAGTACCCGGCGTGCGGGACGATGAGCGCGCGTGGAGTGCTCCCGTGCGTCCCGGCGGCGTCGAGGAAGCCGTCCAGCTCCCGGGAGAGACGCGAGGGATCCGAGGAGTACCACGAACCGGCGTGGGAAGCCTCGCGCGTGGTCATGCGGGCGGACGAAGTGGGCGTTGTTAGCAGTCTCGTAACTCTTAGTTGTCGTAGTTGTCGGGTCCGAGGAAACAGCAAACCACATAAAGCCAGTCAGAACAAGGGTGTTTATTATGGTTAAGCTAAGATTATACTACGAAGGCATACGGAGGAAATACGGAAATACGTCGAACAGCCGCCGATCTTTTGCTCTTTTCAAACTTCAGATGAAAAGCGCTTCGCCGCCGCCCACTGCATGAGGTGCGCGACACACGCGAGCCCCTCGTTCACCACCGCCGCTCGCTCAACCCGAGCCCGCGCCTTCCGCACACGCACCGTCCGCGTATCGTCCTCACTGAACCGACCGAGAGCCATGGCCGTCAACGAGGACAAGATCGACGCCCTCATCCTGCGCCTGCACGAGATCGAGGCTGTCAAGTTTGGCGAGTTCAAGCTCAAGTCCGGCATCATGAGCCCCATCTACATCGACCTCCGGGTGATCGTGTCCTACCCCGACGTGCTCGCCTCCGTCGCCGGGTGCATGTGGGACGTGCTCAAGGCGAACGGCGCGGAGTTCGACAACATGTGCGGCGTGCCCTACACCGCCCTCCCCATCGCGACGTGCATGAGCCTGAACAACGACTGCCCGATGCTCATGAGGCGCAAGGAGGTGAAGGACTACGGAACCAAGAAGGCCATCGAGGGCGCCTTCTCCGCCGGACAGACCTGCCTCGTCGTCGAGGACCTCGTCACCTCCGGCGCCTCCGTCATGGAGACCGTCGAGCCCCTCAACCAGGTTGGCCTCAAGGTTAAGGATGTCGTCGTTCTCATCGACCGCGAGCAAGGCGGCGAGGCCAGGCTCGAGAGCAACAACCTCCGCCTCCACGCCGTCCTCCCCCTCTCCAGGGTGCTCAAGACCCTCGAGAAGGAGGGTAAGATGTCCGCGGACCTCGTCCAGGACGTCAAGGCGTTCATCGCCGCCAACCAGACCGGCCCCAACGCCAGCGGCAACGAGATGGGCGCGGCGGAGACCCCCAAGCGCCTCCCCTACGCCGCCCGCGCCGAGCTCACCGCCAACCAGTGCGCCAAGGACCTCTGGAACCTGATGGAGACCAAGAAGACCAACCTCTGCGTCGCCGCGGACGTGGCCACCGCCGCGGAGCTCATCGAGCTCGCCGACAAGCTCGGACCGGAGATTTGCATCCTCAAGACGCACTGCGACCTCTACCCCGACTTTGACGACTCCTTCGGCGCCAAGCTCCTCGCGCTCGCCGCGAAGCACGACTTCATGATCTTCGAGGATCGCAAGTTCGCCGACATCGGCAACACCGTGGTGGGCCAGTACGGCAGCGGCGTGCACAAGATCGCCGACTGGTCGCACATCACCAACGCGCACATCGTCCCCGGGTCGGGCATCATCGACGGGCTCAAATCCGTCGGACTCCCGAAGGGCCGCGGTTTGCTGCTCCTGGCGGAGATGTCCTCCAAGGGCACCATGGCCAACGGCGCGTACACCGAGGCGGCGGTGAAGATGGCGGCGGAGCACCCCGACTTTGTCATGGGCTTCATCTCCACCAGGCCGAGCGCCTGGAAGGCGGAGTGGAGCAAGGGGCTGGTGCAGATGACCCCCGGCGTGCAGCTCGGCGGAGGCGGCGACGCCATGGGCCAGCAGTACAACACCCCGGAGAGGGTCATCGGCGAGTGCGGCTCCGACGTCATCATCGTGGGACGCGGGATCTACAGGGCATCCGACCCGGCCGCAGCCGCCGCGGAGTACCGCAAGGCTGGCTGGGACGCGTACACCGCCGCCCTCGCGTGAAGGTTTTATTAGCACAAGTTTTGGAAAATTCTTCTTCTGAGTTTATTACACGAGCCACAGTAGTCCTACGTGAAGAGCTTGGCGACGGAGATGTTCTTCTCGCTGTCCTTCTGCATCACCTTGGACACCGCCATCTCGAAGTCCTCCTGGGTGACGTGGACGCGCCTCTCGCGCAGCGCGAACATGCCCGCCTCCGTGCACACCGCCTTGCTCTCCGCCCCCGACGCGCCTCCCATCTTGCTCGCAATCTTCTTGAGGTCGATGCCCCTCACCAGGTTCATCTTCCTCGAGTGGATCTTGAGGATGTCCACGCGGCTGTCCTCCGTGGGGTTGGGGAACTCGATCTTGCGGTCGATGCGTCCCGGGCGGAGCAAGGCGCTGTCCAGGATGTCCAGGCGGTTCGTCGCCATGATCACCTTGATCTGGTTGCTCGCCTCGAAGCCGTCGAGCTGGTTGAGGAGCTCGAGCATGGTGCGCTGCACCTCAGAGTCCCCGCCGCCCGAGCCGCGCGCGCTGCCGATGGAGTCAACCTCGTCCATGAAAAGAATAGCGGGCGCGTTCTCCCTGGCCATCACGAACAGCTCGCGCACCATCCGGGCACCCTCGCCGATGTACTTCTGCACGAGCTCGGAACCCGAGACGCGGATGAAGCAACAGTCGGTGTGGTGCGCCACCGCGCGGGCGAGCAGCGTCTTTCCGGTACCCGGGGGACCGTACAGGATCACACCCTTGGGCTGAGCGATGCCGAGGGACTCGAACAGCTCGGGGTGCTTGATGGGCAGCTCGACAACCTCCTTGATCTCCTTGACCTGCTGGTCCAGGCCGCCGATCATGTCAAAGGTTGAGTCGGGCACCTTTTCAACCTTCATCAGCGACACCAGCGGATCGACCAGGCTGGGCAGCACCAGGTGGAGCGAGTACGAGTCGTTCTTCAGCGCGACGCGCTCACCGGTCTTGAGCTTCTCGATCTCGATGTCCTTCGCCACGTCCACGACGTACTTGCCCTCGGGATGCACCTGATGAGTGTTGGGAGGCGGAGTGTGGGGAAAATAACGTCAGGGCACATCGTCGCGGGCGAACGTTGGGCCGGGGGTGAAAAAAGGATCCGCGGACGCGACGCGACGCCTCGGCGGTCGCGTGCACGGGTGAGCGCGATGGGAGGGATCGATTCGTACCTTGACGAGAACCTTGGTCTTCCCCATGACCTTGACCACCTCACCCACGTAGGATCCGGGCTCCTGCAGCAGCTGGATCTCCTCCCTCAGCATCCTCACTGCGAGACGAAAGGAAGAGGGGGCGTAAGTGGTGATGATGGGGAAAAGTTGAAACGGGCCAACCCTAGGCGGGTCTCGGGGCGATGGGTGACGGCGCGGGTCCGTCGACGGCGCGCGCATCCTCCGCGTGTGGTTCACGGACGCGTTGAACGGGCGCGCATCGCCCGACCGGACCCGCGAACGGGCGCGACGCGCGCGGTTCCGATGCGCCAGATCTGACCGGATCTGGGTGGAGGGTGGGACGCACCCTTGTGGTTCAGCTCGTTGCGCTGCGCCTCCAGACGACGCAGGTTCTGCGTCTTGTCCCTGACGGCCACCTCATACTCCTCAATCTTGGCCCTGTAGTAGCTCTTCAGGCCATCGCCCCCGGCGTTGGTCAAAACCTCGGCGGTGCCCATGGTCCCGGGCGCGCCTGACTCTCTGGGCTCGCCTCGTCACTTCTCAGGCGGTTTGAACAGCCAAATTTCAACAATTCTATATAGGGTTAGAGACGCCCACATGTCCATACGAAACGAGGAAATATCTCACAACTAAATGCCTGGTTGAGTTGTCAACGCGAAAAAAGATTGACCGCCTTTCCCAGACGCAAACCGCCACCTACACCAACGTCGTCGCCGCCCTTCTTCCCAGCCTTCTTACCGCGCTTCGTCGGTCGTGGCGGCTCGTCGTCGTCGTCCCTGGCCTTGGTGTTAGAACCACCCCCCGACGTACCTTTCCCCTTTCCGCCACTCTGCGCCGCGAAATCCCTCTCCCAGTTGCGCCGGTTCGCCTGGTAGAGCAGCAGCGCGGCTCTGGCGTCGTCCACGGAGCTGTGCTCGCCGCCCTGGATCTCCAGCCCTAAGTGCTGCGCGCACAGCTCCTTCAGCGACCTGCTCCCCCGGCCCCGCGCGATCCCGGTGTCTTGCGCGCGTTCGTTGGCTCGCAGCGGCCGCGTCAGGGGCCGGTACAGCGCCGTGTCCCTCGTCTGTCGCCTCGGGTGGTCCAACAGGAGCACCCGCAGGTCGTTCTTGAGCGCGTGTCCCACTAAGACACGTCCCCTCAGTATGTCCGCCATCTTGCGCTGGATCTCCTTGAACGGCGGCGCGCCCCGTAGGTCCTGGGGCCGCACGCCGGATACCCTGGTGCGGTAGTCGGCGACGGGTTCGGTGGGCGCGACGAACGTGTCCAGCACGACGTTGCCATCCTCGTTGACGACGGAGACGCGCGCGAGGATGCTGCGCTTGCCGTCGTCGCCCACGCCCACCATCTCGCAGTCCATCGCGATGGTATCCGTCAGCGCCGTGTTCCTGCCGGTGGGCATCGGCTTCTTCGGCTTGGTCGGGTCCACCGCGTGGGGGATCCCTCCTCGGGGGAGGCCGGAGCGCTCGCCCGCCGCCGCCGCCGCCTCGCGCTCCTCGCGCTTGCGCTTCGCCTTTGGGTTCTTTCCCGCGCCGATTTTCTGTGAGTTTATGGGGGAAAGGGTATCGAGGTCAGCTCGGTGTCGCGTGAATGTCGTCAGGGTGACACGGGGGCCGGTCGCGCCCGTGCTCGGCGGGCGCGATGGGGGATTGGGAAAAGTTTCCATCATGATTCCGGGGGTGCTCACCGTGCTGAGCGCCGCCCAGTTGGATCCACCAGCCTTGCCCTCCGATGCGACCGCGGCCTTATCCTTGACCTTCTTCTTCTTTTTCTTCTTGACCTCGCCGTTCGCCGCGAGGGCGACGACGGAAGCTTCCGGCCCCGCGTCCGGCCGCATCTCGCGCGTGCCGAAAAGTGCCCGAGGAAGGAGCGGATTGATCGCCACGTCCTTTTTCAGGGGCGGCGGATATCGCGGAGAAGATAGGCTTACGCGTTCTCACTGTACGCCGCTCCCGGTGGACGTATCGCTCACCAGACCCGCTCGGTTCTCCTCGGCCGCGCACAGTCGCGTGTGCTCGCCCGGCGGTTCAAGCCCACGCGCTCGCGCCTCGCCGTCAAAGGTCAGGAGAGGAACACCTTTCCACGCGCTTTCGGACCTTTAATTCTCTCGCCTGGATGCCCACCGCCGGCGTCTCCCTGATGAGCCCGGCGTCGCTCTTCGCGGCCGTCGCGAGACGGTCCACCCGTCACGCGTCATCGACCGTCGCGTCGCTCACGCGTTACGCGCCCGCCCGCCCCGGCATCTCCCAGCTCGGAAGGCGCCTCGCCGCGCCCAGGGCGGTCTCCACCGCGACCGCCGAGATCGAGCCCCCGGAGGAGCAGGTCTTCACGCGCGGCCCCGCGCTGGTGCACGCCGTCGAGGGACCCCTCGCCGTCCTCAGCGGCGTCGGCGCGGATGTTCCCCCGGGCACGCTCATCCGCCTCGGCGACGCCGCGGAGGGCTTCATCATCTCCCACCGCGAGCCCAAGACGTTCGCGCTCATGTACGCCGCCGGTCAGGGCGCGGGGGGTGCCCCATCCGTCGGAGCCGCCTCCGGCGTCGCCGTCACCCCCGGGGATGCCGTCGAGGTGCTCAGGAAGCAACTCTTCCGCATGCCCACCGACGATACCCTCAAGGGCCGGTGGATCGGCGCGCTCGGCCAGCCCATGGACGGCGGCGACGCCCCCGGAGGACCCGACCGAGACCTCGCCGCCGGCGAAGGGAAAGAACGCGCCCTACTCCGCGAATCCCCCGGCGTCGAGGACCGCAAACCCATAACCACCCCCTTGGTCACCGGGATCAAGGCGCTCGACATCCTCACGCCCCTCGGCCGCGGGCAGTGCATGCTGGTCACGGGCGAGCCGGGCACCGGCCTGACGCAGCTGGGCGTCAACGCCATCGCAGCGCAAGCCGCATCCGGCATCCGATGCGTCTACGGCGCCACCGGAGCCGCCGCCGAGGACGGGGGTGTAGCCGCCGTCGAGGAGCTCAGGGCGGCGGGGGCCATGGACCACACCACCGTGGTGTCCGTGGACGGTGACGCGTCGCTCGCGGAGAGGTACGCGGCCACCTGCGCCGCGTTCGCCGTCGCCGAGGGCGCCAGGGCCAACGGCGAGGACGTGCTCCTCGTCCTCGACGACTTCACGGGACTCGTCGAGTTCACCAAGGACATGGCGAGGCTATCTCCGCAGCTCGATAACCCCGACGGGATCGTCGACGAGGAGAAGATGGTGGAGTACGAGGGTATGATCATCAACGCGATTCTCGCCGAGCGCAGACGGTTCCTAGGTAACACGCTGCAGCGGGTGGCGAGGATGTCCGACGCCTTGGGCGGCGGGTCCCTCACCCTGCTCGGGGTCATGTACCACGAGAAGGGTGCGTACAGGGGCAGGAAGGGTAGCAACAAGGACAGCGGCGCGGTGGGCAGCGCGGAGGGCACGGGCGTGACCCTGCAGCTGCCCGCGGGTTTCGATGAGATGCGTCCGGAGATGCAGGCGAAGATCACCGCCGCGTTGGAGAAGAAGAGGGACGCGGCTGCCGCGGCGGCGCGGGCTCGTGAGGCTGAGGCGTCGGCGAAGCGACCGGAGGACGGGTACACGCAACATAGGTCGCTCGTGGAGGAGTTCATGAGCATCACCGACGGCCAGGTGATGGTTGAGAACTTCAGCGAGTCCAACGGGTGGGGCATCAGCGTGAAGGATAGCGTGTCCAGGATCGGTACCCCCGGCGCGGCGGGACCGCTCAAGTCCCTCGACATGATGCAGCTGCGACTGGACGTCATGCAGGCTGACGACATGCAGGCGTTCGGCAACAACGGCGACGAGAAGGTGCAGATGAGGAACAGGTCCTCCGCGATCAGGGGCGTGCTCAGGCAGAGGCCCGGGGAGACGGCGCCGCTCAGCGCGCAGACGGTGGGTCTCTTCGCGCTTCAGAAGGGTTTCCTCAAGAACATGAACGCGGACGAGGCTGCCGCGCGGGTGGACGAGGCATTGGCCAAGGCGAAGGATACCATCCCGGAGGTGTTGGAACACCTGGACGCCAACCCGTCCAAGGCTCTCTCCGCGGAACACTCAGAAAAGCTCGCGTCGCTCTTTGCTTGATCTATTTTTTTGAAATGTATTGCTGCGTTAACGGTAAAGCGTCTAATCGTATCCGAGCCTCGCTCGCTTTCATCGTACGTACTGTGGTGAACTCACTCACTGCGAATTGGCCAGGACGGCGTCCACGAGCTCCCTCAGCTTGGGCTTGGCCATCTTGGACAGCCCGCCCTTGGGCTTCTCCCCGGCTTTTGTGAGGAAAGCCTTGAACTCTTCCCCCGTGCACTTGTTCAGGTCGCCGCCCTCGCGGTGCTCCTTGCGGATCTTCGCGTCCGCCTCGTCCGGGTCTATCACCTTCTTCGGCGCGCGCTTAGTCTTGGGCTTGTCAACTGAACCACCCGGGGTTTTTTTCGTGGTAAGGACGGCGGGCGGCGCGGGCCTGGCGATGGCGGGAACTTTGGGCCTCTTGGGCTCGGTGGCGGTCGGTGGCGCGGCGATGGCGTCAGCCTTCCTCTTCGCGACGGCCATCTCCGGTTGGGCGGCGTCCATCTCCGTGAGGAACGCCGCCATCTCGTCGACCATGGCGTCGTCGGCGGTGTCATCAGCGGGCTCAGCAGGGGGCTCGGCGGGGATGGGCTCGGCGGGTGCCGGGGCTGCGTGCTTGGACATCACCAGCTTTCGAACCTTCGGCTCGGGATCGGCATCGACGGACACCGGCCGATCGTCGTCGGGAACGTCGTCGTCGTCGGGGACGTTGACGCTCACGGGGGTGACCGGTTGGAGCGGCGCGCGCGTGGGCTCGGCGGGCTTGAACGAGGCCACCTTGACTGTCCGCGGCGCTGTCCCCGGCGGGACGGGTTCAAATTGCGCCGGCTTCGGCGGCGTTGACTCGTCCTCCACGATGATCTCGAGGCGCGGCTGGAGCGGCGCCGGGGGCTGCGACTGCGACGCGAGGCGGATCGCCCCGTCCTTCGTCGTCGTCGGGACGACGTAGGTGGCGACCGGCCCCTTCCGCGACCTTCCCTTGCCTTTGCCCGCTGCTGGTTCTCTGTCCAGGTCCATCGCAACGCCGAGCCTGTCGGGGTAGCGGCGCAGGTCGTCCGCGAGGTCCGTGAGCATACCCGCCGCCTTGGCCTCGGTGGTCGCCGCGGGGATCTCCGTGGCGCCCGCGGGGCCGATGAGCAGGGACGCGGGCCACAGCCGACGCACGCGCTCGTCCCCGTCGTCGCAGAAGCACAGCTCGGCGAAGAGTTCCTGCGAAGGAGAACAGTCGTCGCACCAGACCATCTCCGGAACCCCGTCGACGAGTTCGTATCTCGCGCTGAAATCGGCGTAGTAGGCGTCGGGGGACTCAAACCCGTACTTGTCGGGTATGCGCCTGAGAAAGGACATGACGCGAGCCTCCTTGTGCAGTAAGGGCACGGCGGTGACGAGGACTGGGTCCTCGTTTTCGCACAGCTGTGCGTCGCCGCCGGCTCTGAACCCGTCGATGACTTCCGCGGGTACCTTCGCGGACCGCAGCATCGCGACGATGGATCCGAGCGGGTGCATGCGGATGGTGGCGGGTCTGATGGCGGGGAAGACGATCCTGTCGCCGCCGTTCGTGCCGGCTCCCCAGTCCAGCGCGGGTGCCGTCGTGAAGTTGAGGACGTCCAAGTTCTTTGACTCGAGGTGGTGAAAGGGGGACGAGGGGGACGAGGTGGGGTCGGCGTCACTGATGCGGCGTCTGACGACGCGGAGACCGTCGGGCGAGCGTCCGAGGATGCTCCATCGTTCGCTCGGGAGGTACTCCAGCGCCCGCTCGAGCATGTTCGGGAGCAGCGAGCGGATGGCCTCTTCGTTATCCTCGGCGTCTCTCGCGGCGTGGACGAAGAAGTCGGCGAGGCCGCACGAGGCGATGTTGGCGAGGTAAAGGCCCACCGCGCTCGCGTGCACGTCGTCAGAGACGACCGCGAGGGTGTTGGCGTCGATGGGAACCACGGTGATTGGGCTCGGCGGCGCTTCCTCGTCCTCCTCGGCGTGCTCTTTCGCAAGTTCCCCCAGCAGTGCGTGCTCGAGCGACAGAGCCCTTCGCCTGAGTTCACAGGCATCGCCGAGGGCCTTGCGGAGCCGAACGATGTTGACGCGGAGTGGAGGACGCGAGACGGTACCCGCGAGCGCGAAGTGGCCGGAGGAGAGGTCCAGAGACGGCATCTCGGCTTCGGGGGCGGGCGGACTGCGCGCGTGCGCAGTGAGAAGCTGAATATCGCGTTCAACCTCAACTTCAGCGAGACTGTTTCACGGGCTCGAACGAAGGTGATATCAGAGGCACCCTCGCACCCTCGACCGCGTCGGGTTCGCTGCGAACGACGCGTATCGGCGCGCTCCAGTCGCCATGGAGGACGAGGGCGGCGATGCCGAGGCGCCGGTGAGTCCGGCGGAGCGGCACCACCGGGACCCCGACGGTACCCTCCGACGCGACGTGTGGCCTCGCATCGTGGACTCCGAGATGAGGATACCGAACCACTACGCCGCGCTCCTCGCGCTGGCGGGGGAGACCCCGGAGACGGCGCAGCAGATCGAGAAGGACCTGCCGCGCACCGGCGCCACGTTCGCGGTGCAGGGTCTGCTCAAGCCCGGTACGTCCGTCCACGCACTCGCGCCCGAAATTCGAACCGCCCAGATTCGGCGACGGGCAACAACGCAGGCTAACCCGCTCCCCCAACACCGACCGTTCGCAGGCTTACCCATGTGGGAATCGCTCCGTAACGTCCTCACCGCGTACGCCGCGCACGACCCCGTCATGGGATACGTCCAGTCCATGAACTTCATCGCCGCGTTCCTCCTGCTCGCGGGGCTGAGGGAGGAGGATGCGTTTTGGTGCCTCATCGCGCTGGTCGATCGAGTGGTCCCGGGGTACTTCAGCGAGGGCATGGCGGCCGCCAAGCTGGACCAGAGGGTGTTCGCCAGGCTACTTCACATCCACCTCCCCGCCGTCGGGCTCCACCTCGAGACCCTCGCGCCGGATAACATCGTCTGCGGCATCATCTCCTCGCAGTGGCTCCTCACCCTCTTCGTCAACGTCCTCCCCACGGCGGTCACGATGCGGATCTGGGACCGGGTGTTCGTCACCGGCAGCCGCGCGCCGCTCTTCGCCGCGTGCATCTCCCTGCTAGCGCCGCGGGTCAACGACGTCCTCGGATGCAACGAGATGGGCGAGTGCATCGAGCTGCTGCAGGGCCTCGGGGACCGACTCGAGGACTCCGACGCCTCGGTGTTTCTCGCCAGCGTGGACGCGCACCTCGCTCACGAACTCTCGCCG